>ENA-ORNZ01000287-ORNZ01000287.1-human-gut-metagenome-genome-assembly--contig:-NODE-287-length-76209-cov-4.712858_pt1 | contig 76209 bp, 60 predicted proteins | sample MGYA00242124_ERZ509040 | MGnify/ENA primary metagenome ERZ509040 (study PRJEB26280, sample SAMEA2338733) | human gut metagenome | biome: human gut; feature: human-associated habitat; material: faeces... | reverse complement strand
TTTTAAACTTTGTTTTTCCAAAATCTATTTTATGCATAAAGAAAGGCTCCCGCAGGAGCCTCCCCTGGAATTCTATCTTAAATTATATGTAGCCTACGCCGCATATTTGCTTATTGCTTCATATATGTAGCCTACGCCGCATATTTGCTTATTGCCTCATATACCTGCTCTGATTCATTTCCAATTGCAGTAACCTCCACTGGATTTGACAAGTCCAAACTAAAAATTCCCATCATTGATTTTCCGTCAACGGTTGTCCTTTTTGATTTAATGTCGATTTCTGCTGAAAATCTGTTGACAATGTCTAGAAATTCCTCAATTGCATTAATTGATCTAAAACGTATTTTCATTTTTCCCTCCTAATTCATTTATAAAATATAGTGTTTTTGTTATTTCTCACTTCTGATAGTCCCAGAAAATTTTGGCACAAACACGTTGTGTTTCTTATTTTGCTCCGCCGTCCATTGTATGTGGAAAAATGAAACTCGCCTAATGGCTCAAACAGTCGTTTTTCCACATACACTATGCTCGCAAAATTGCGCAACACTGCCTATTGTTTGTTTCCAAAATTTTCTGTATACTATCAAACTAAAAATATTCCAGAAAACACTATATTCTATTCTATGAATCCACCTCAACATTTATTCCTGCTTTCCTGCATTTCTTCGTTTCAACTTAATTGTCTTACATTTCTTCATCCCATTTATCCCCAACATTCCTCATTTCCTCTCGCATCTTATTGTAATCCTATCCCTCCCTGTATAGTCACAAGTGAATAAGGTTAGTGCATAGTTTTCGTTTTGCATTTGCTCTGAGTTGCTGCCATTTATTTTTTCTTTAGCGGTTACACAGTAGTTGTAGGTGTTGTTTTGTAAGTCGGTGTATTGTACTTTGTCGCCGTTTTCAAGTTGGTTTATTTTGCCAAAGTGGGCGCTGTAGTTGTGGGCGGCTATTATCAGGTTTGAATCTTTTGCCGTGCCTGAATATATACATGGTGATTTTTTTAAGTTTGCCTGAGTTGGTTTTTTCATTACAGGCAATTCAAGATTCAACTTTGGAATTTTGATGTAGCCGTCATATTGATTCAAATCCTTGTTCAAATCTTTTTCCTTATCCGAAGTTTTTAAATTGCTTTCTTCTATTTTTTCTTTCAGACTTGACAGAACTGTGTTGGATGATTTTTGTGCCAGATTGTCTTCTTTTTTGTTGTGAAACAAAACTGCCATAGCACACATTATAAGTATTAAACCTACTAGTGTAACTACGGCAGATATTTTTTTATTCACTTTTATTTTCCTTTTTTAGTAGTTGTATTCCTATTCCTATGCAAACAAATCCTACTATTAGTAGGGCAGGAATAATCCACTTAAGCTGCCCTGTTTGTGGCAATATGCCAAAATATTTTGAAGTTTCATCCGGCTGATTCTTTGGTGTTTTTAATGTTTTGGCTTTAGGTTTTGTTGTTTTTTCTGTTGGTTTAAACGTGGTTACCTGAGTTGTTATGTTGTTATCGTTTACTTCCACTTTCAACTCTGTGTCAACGTTGTATTCTATTTTTTCTCCAGCAGGATTTTGGGCGTTGTAGTTAGGCACTGAAATCAAATATGCCATAAATCGGTATGCTTTGCCATTTACAATTGCGTCGTTCACTTCCACCAAATAAAGTCCTGGTTGAAGCCCCTGAAAAAAAGCTTTTCCGTCAGCAATTGCCGCCACGGCAGTAGGCTTTTCGCTCTTTGCCACTTCTTTTGCCACAAAAGCAAGCCCCTCCCATTCCTTTGCTGTGGTATTTCTGTCTATTTCATTTAGGTTAACCTTTATTTTTTCAATTACGTTATTACCATTAATAAAGGAATATTCATAATTGTTCATTAGTTCATAATTTCCTATTGTGTTATATTTCCACAATTTTGTAATATCAGCTGTTTTGTACAATTTCACTTGCAATTGTGCGTTATTAAGCTCCGGATTTTCTTTCGGCACCTGAACCATAAGATTACAAAGTTTACCAATGTCTACAGCGTTTTCTGCCAAAACTTTTCCATTGCTTAAGACCAAACAGCCAAATAAGAAAATCAAAGCAAATCCCACACAAATCTTATTTAAAATACAACCATTTCTTAATTGACTAATTCTACAATACTTGCCTAATATGTGTTTTACCAATCTTCCCTGATTGCTTTTGCAATGCTTCTTCAATCTGCTTTCTCCCCCTTTCTTATCAAAATAACCAACACTACTGACGTTGCAATTATCCCAACTGCTGCGCCGCCTAGAATCCACAAGTTTGAGTTGCTGTTTATTTTTCTACCATAACTCTCATTACTATTTTCTACTCTTTTTCCCCTAACTAATAATCTGTGAGTGTTGACACCGTATGGGGTACAGGTTAGAAGGGTAATGTAGTCCTCACCCTCCTTTGTCTGCAATGCTTCCGTCAATTTTGCCTTGTCGTTTTTGTCTATCATTGGATAAATCCGGTCAACCTGATAAGTCAAAACCTGATTAAGCACATAAATATAAAACCTGTCTCCCTCTTCAATTCTGTCCAAATCCGTAAACAGTCTGGAGCTGGGCAACCCCCTGTGAGCCGCCAAAACTCCATGTGTACTTTTGCCCCCTACCGGCAGGCTTGAGCCTTCCAAATGCCCCACATATTTTTGCAAAACTTCATTGTCAGTAGAGTGATAAATTGGAAGTTTTACGTCAATCTTTGGAATTGAAATATATCCCATCATGCCGTCATTGTTTAAATTAAGACACTTGTTGTACTCACTGTTTTCATCAAAGGAACTTTCTTCATTATCTTTATTATTATCTTCATCAGTATCATTGTCACTGTTATTGACACTATTATCATTATTTGGGACAAATCCGTCATCAGTTATGTTAAATCTTAAAGCTTTATTATATTCGTCGGCCTTCCTTTTCTCATCCTCATAACTGATTTTGCCCTGCTTTACAGACTGTTCAACCTGCCTGTCGTATACGGTTATAACTTTTCGCCGGCATATTTCGTTCCACTCGTTAGCCACAATTGGATACAAAATAAAACCAAATCCTACAAGAAAAATTACAACCATAATAATTTTAGATATTAATCTGTTCCCCTTCAATTACGAAAACTACCTATCTTAAACTTTTTATTTTAAAGCTGTCTGAAACTCTTTTTTCTATCTCAAACTATCTGTCCTGTTCCAGCTTACTTTTTCCTCTTAAAATCATATGAAGACCTAACGCTGCTGCCACAAATACAACACCTACAATTGCAAAAATAGTTGTGCCAACGCCACCTGTTGAAGGTAAAAAGCTCATTTTTGAGTTTTTCAAAATAGCAGATTCAGAAATATTTCCCTGACTGTCTTTTGTTGAAGTAATTGTTTTGATTACTCCCTTATCGTAAGTTGCAGTATAAGTTGATGTAGCCTTGTCATCGATTTTTATTGTGTATGATTTTAAAGTTCCATCCTGATTATATTCTGCTGTGATAACAACTGTATGTTTTGCGTCATTTAATGTAAAACCGTCAGGCGCATCTGTTTCCTGCAATGTGTACTCACCTGCATCAAGACCTGTAAACTTAAGATATCCGTATTTGTCAGATGTTGCCGTGTAAGATTTCTTAGTTTTATTGTTTGTCAAAGTAAAAGTAGCACCTTCAAGGGCCGTTGTTGTAGTGAAAATTCCACTTTCTTTTTCAGTTTCACCCCATTGGTACTCCCCTTCTTCTACCTTAATTAATTCCTTAGTCTTCTCGTTCCATTTCTCAGTACTCTTGCCAAATAAGTTAGAATCAATGCCAAATGTGTACACGTAAACTTTATCTTCACCGGTTTTTGCAGTAGAACCACTGGCAGGATTGTTTGAGTATTCAAGGTATGCCTTATTAATGTTTGCATCAAAGTTTACACCTGCTTTTTCATTAAGTTTTGCCTGATATTCAACCTGAATCTTCTGGCCGGGATGTTCAAGAATAAATTTTGAGTCAAATGTAATTTCAATAATGCCTCCATTTACTTTAGGTGTAACTTTAATATTCTCTCTGTTATTTTCATATTTTTCAATAAAACACTTCATTGAGCCATCCACGTAGTCAAGTCCTTCGCTCATTATGTCATAAATCTTGTAAGTTACTTTCTTGTATTCCTTGCTATAAGATGGAACAGTTGCACTTAAGTTAAAAGTGATTTTGTCGCCAATTGCAATATCGTCACCTTTGCTGTTTTTGCTTGAAGGTGTAACGATTGTTTTTTCAAGCTTAGGTGTTGATGACTTTGCCCAACATTTTTGAGCTTTAATTTCAAAATCAGAATCTGCACTGATTGCACCGTTTGTCAAAGTGTTGTCGGTAGCTGATTTTGAATAATAAATACCGGCAATCATTGGACTGTAAACTGTTTCAGAACCGCTTGTTACCATTACAAGATAATAACCTACAGGAAGTCCATTAAGTGTAACTTCCGTGTCCCCTGTGGCAACTTTCTTCTCTGCTGCAACTGTCATAGTGGCTGCATTTGATGCCATATCAATTACTTCCTGTGCTGTTGGTGCAACAGGATCTTTTACGTAGTTGTTTATTGCCGAATAACCTGTGAAGCCATACTCATTGTAGTCGGCTTTTACAAACTGATATGCGATAACTGTGTCTCCCGGCTTTAGGTTGGTTACGTTAATGCTGCCTGTGTCCTTGCCTGATGGCAGAGTTTTTTGCGCGCCAAAAGTGGCTGTGCCAAGTGTTAACATTAAAGTCATTGATAAAATGACTGCTAAAAATTTTTTTATACTTTTCATACTTCCCCTTTCAATTGTCGCCCGCCTCTATTTATGTCAAATTTATATTGTCTCTGTTTTTTTTGTATCGGTTGTAGATTAGTGATGTTGCTATTAGTATTGCTCCTATATATGTGTATGTGTTTGTTCCGTTTCCGCCTGTGTCGGGTAGTTGATAGATTTTGTTTGTGTTGGCTGCACTTATGGTTAGTTTGCCGTTGTTGCCTAGTGTTGCCGTTATTGTTTTGTTTTTTATTTTTCCATATGATTTTGAGTATTTTTTTGTTTTGGTTGCGTTTTTGTCTTTGGCTATTTCGCCTTCCTCATAGCCTACAAAGTTTGGATTTTCTTCATAACCGTAGTAGTATGGGTTTTCCAAGTTTGGAATGTAAGTGGCTGTTGCTTCTTTGCCCTCATCCCACATATTTGTGTAGAGTATTTTTTCCATTTCCATTGTTTCAAAAGTGGCTGCTTCAAGGATTGCTTCTTTGGTTGTACCTACTTTGTAGCATAGTCTGATTGGCAATGCCTTGTTGTATTGTGTGCCGCCTTGGATTTGGACGTTTTCAGGTAACAGTTTGGATGGTATTGTGAATTTTACGGTTTGTAATCCTTTACTGTTTTTTGTTACTGTGACTTTGATGTTTTTTAGGTTTACATCGTCATTTCCATCTGTTGCCGATGGAACATTTCCTTCATATATATAGGTGGTAACGTCACCGTCTTCTAAGATTTTTGCCGCTTTGTAATTTATGCCATTGTATCTTAGAATCGGTGTTTCCTTTATTTCCATTCCCTGACCTATTTTGTCGGTAAACTCTACTGCGTTATCAAGTCCTTCTTCCACACAGGAATGATAGTTGATTATTTCCATGCCTTCCTGCAAAAACTGCTTAAAGATTTGCGCCAGTGTTTCGCTGTCCATTGCATCATCTTTTGCCATTTTGCTGTTGTCGGCATAATCATAATTGCTGTATGGATTGGTGTAATAATACGTGGAACTTTTTGCCTGAACTCCCGTATTTTTACTTCCTACAGTTATCTTTGTATTATCGGCATATTGTTTTTTCAAAGCCTTGTGCAATTCGTTAGCTCGCGGATCTTTGCTGTTCTTACATCGTTCAAGATTCTGCGCCGTTGGATGAAGTACCTGACTAATGTAGTCATAACCTTCCCCTTCAGTAACGCCTACACCAACTGTAAAAAACTTGTTGTTTTTATGGTCTGCCTGACCATTGTAATGCTTACTTACACTGTCCTTATAATACTTTGCCGTAAGAATTGTGTAATAACCAAAAATTCCCTTGTCATTTTCTGAATACTCCTTGTTATTGTCCGTAGTATTTTCACTTCCACAACATGAACCGTCACCAAATTTTTTATTCGAAGCCAAATTCTTGTAATCCGAATTGCCAAGGGTAGGGCAACCATCTGATAGCAAAAGAATATTAGGTGTTCTTGTTACTTTCTGACCAGAAACACTGTCAGTGTAAGTTGTTGTTTTTTCATTAATAAGAATATCCGCCCCCTGCTTTATTCCATCCTGAATGTATGTTGCCCCATATACCTCAATTGATTTCGATGCCTTATCTGTAAGATTGTTTGTACTTTCGTTTTTAATTTTTCCTATATCTAATTTTTTGTAGCCATCATTCTTAGATGATTTTGATACAGAAAAATAAGAATTGGTATTAGAGTAGTCTGCCTTGCTTCCAACATAATATCTTCCAAGCGGCAAAATCTTTGTGGCTTTTGTGTTGTATGCCACAACCGCTACCCTGTTATTCTCATCTTCTTTCATCAAATAAGTAATGGTCTTGTTTACAGCTTTTACCAGATTATCAGCCCTCTTGCCATCGCCATCCACAGACATACTTCCTGAAATATCAAGAACAAGTACCACATCTAAAGGTACATGAATTATTCCCGAAGTCGTATCAATATACTTCTGTCCAAGTGCTGACAAAATTACGCTAAATTCTCCCGGGTTATAACTGTTAAATATGGAATAATCATCTTTTCCATACATTACTGACTTGTCAGTTTCTATCCTTCCGTCATCTTTGTTTTTTCCCTGAAACAAAGATTCAATGTCAGATGTGGAGCTGTCAGAAACGTAAATACTTTTCACCGGTGTTCCCTCATCAGTCTTTAGTGTATCCGTTCCCGGCCCTATACTTCCCAAAACCGGTTGAAACATTGTCATTGTAATTACCATACATAACATACATGCTCCAAACTTTTTCATCCTTTGCCTTTTCCATAGCCGGAAAAACCTGTGCATTATTTCACCTCCTCACTGTTTTTTGCAGGAAAAATTCCTAACAGTTCAATATATTCAAAATGCCGAAAAAGTATTAATAATTTTTTTGAAATGGATAAATAATCTTCAATCTATAACTGTGAGATAATTTATCTTGACAAAAAAAGCACAGGGCTAATCGTAGCTGATTAACTCTGTGCCTTTTTTATTATTCCTCTTCTACCTTATTAATTATGAAATCATAGTCTTCCTTTGATAACTGGTATGCTTTATCTTTGTTCTTCAAATAACATATTTTGTCCTGACTTCGCAAATACATTATTCCTATGTCATTGTTGCAATCTATCTTTATATTGAAAGATTCATCAAACTTAATATCCGAATTAGAAACAGTTTCAAAATTCTTCATATGTGCCACAATCTCATTCTGTTCTTTGTTTTCTCCCCTAGCCATAACGGTCTTAATTAAAATATGCTTCCATAAGCATAGGATGTTCCGTAATACCATCTGTCTGAAACTGGGATTACATCATACACAGCATTGTTATACTGATAATTATCCAATGCCTCTTTTCCGTTAAACACATACACTAAATCGTTTAACTTATATCCAAAGCTGTATAATCCTGCATTTTGAAATACCACATAATTCTTTTCAATTTTTATTGTTTTTATATCTTTTGTCAACAGATACTTTAAAACAAATTCATACATTCCTTTTTCTATCTCTATTTCAGTGTTCATTCCTATACAGTACTCATATGTATATCCTCCATCTTTTGTTCTAACTTCCCTTTCCCCCAATGTTAATTCAACCGACTTTCCCGGATTATTGTATTGAAAATATTCTGCAATTTTCGATGTATCATTCTTACTGATTGTAAGAAGTTCCTTTATCGAGTTTTCATTTACCTTCTTAAGGTTCTTTACACTTTCCAGCAAGGCATAATTAACCACACTTACCTTTATCTTCTTTTGTAATCCGTTGTGCGCTGTAACATATATGTATGCTGTCCCTGTTGTTTTGTCTGAGGTTGCTGTTATTTTGCCATTCTTGTCCACTTTCACAAGACTTGGATTTGAGGAACTCCATCGTATTTTTTTACTGTAAGCCTTCTGCTTTACTTTCTTTGTGTTTTTTACTTTCTTGCTCTTCTTTGATTTCTTTGTAATCTTAACTGTTGGCTTCAGTCTTGAACTTTCGCCAATTCCCAACTTGTATTCCTTCTTAATGTTTTCAAATCCTGTTACATTCTGTTTCCTCGAATTAGCATTTGCCTTTACAACTTTTATTTTTAAGCTTTTTACGCTTAATGTTTTTTTACCTCCAACATTCTTATATGACTGTATTTCATATGTATATGCCTTGTTTGTTTTTACTTTTTTGTCCGTGTATTTTGTCTTTGATGACTTAATTGTTTTAAGTTTTCTTCCATTTTTGTATATAATGTATCCATCAGCTTCATTGTTTTTCTTCCAACTGAGAACTATGCCTTTCTTGGATGACATTCCCTTGAAACATGATGGTGCTGTTAACGCTTTATTAGTTGTTTTTTCTGTGATGATTGTTGTATTTTCTTCCGCCTTAACATTTTCTTTAACAATGCCTGTGCATAACAATAACGTTGTTATTGTAACCATTGCTGAACATAGTACAATTCTTTTTTTTACTTTATTTGACATAATTTTGTCCTCCTATTTCTTAGTATTTACTTCTATCTTTCTTACTGGTGAATAGATTTTTTTACCTGATTTTGTTTCATAAAATGCCTTTATGTAATAAACATAATTTTTGTTCTTACTTACTTTTGAGTCTGTATAATTGGTTGTCTTCTTATTGTTAATAGTCTTAATTTGTTTTTTCTTTCCACTGCCGATTTTTCTTGATATTACATAGCCACCTTTTAATGATTTATTGTTATAATCATATGACATTTTATTCCATTTTAATTTTATATTCTTGACAACTCCTTTTTTATTATTTTGTTTATTAGCTTTTAATTCAGGTGTGCCTGTTGTAATCTCTGGAGATATAATTGTTTTTGTGAGCCTTTCGGTTCCTAACTTTCCATTTTTATATGTTACATATTTGTAATACGCAACTATTTTATACTTATATTTCTTTCCAAGTTTTGCTCCCAGATCAAATACACTTCTATAATTCTTAGAATCATTATTATATGAATAGTATATATCTTCCCATTTCTTACCTTCTTTTCTGAACACAATATATTCAGAAGCTCCCTGACATTCTGAGAATGTGATATAATTACCATCCAAATCTGTTCTTAAACCTGAAACCGTAAATTTATTATCTGGATCTAACTTTTCTATAACTTTATCTTTTAATACCTGAACTGTACAACTATGTGCTTTTTCTCCATTCGCCCCATACACATCAATAATTGATTCTCCTTCAACTATTGGTTTAATCTCTCCTATCTTATTTACATATATTTTTCCCTTCGTCACTTTAAACTCTACATTCTTATTTGTTGCAATTTCCGGATAAACCTTAACATTTATTTTAGTTTTCTGATTAATATTCATAATAATATTTGTTTCAGACACTTCAATTCTTTCAACTGGTATGTACACATCTGAGATTGGCACAAAAGCTTTATTATCCGAATTGTTTCCAAAATAATTTGCCGAAAATTCTACATAATAATAGCTTCCGCATTTTCCTATTACTTTTAATGAGTCGCCTTTCTTTCCATCATTCTTTTTAACTCTACATTTTTCACTTGCCCCGGCATATAATAATGTATTTCTGGCAAGTGTTCCACTTGTTGCATTAATCGGTGTATATACTGAAACATTACAGCTTGCTTCCTTGTTGTCTGCTACTGCTGTTATAACCGTCATACCTTCTTTTTTTGTCTTTATTGAGCCATTGTTTATTTCCGCCACACCACTATCAGATAATTTATAGTTATAGTTTTTGTTTGATGCTATGTTTGGATATACTTCTGTGCTTAAGCTGGAATTATCTCCCACTGGCAAAACAATATTATCCTTATCTAAAACAACATCTGTTACCGGTATATTCACATCTGATTTCAATACATAAGCTTCTCTTTTTGATCTATTATCATCAAAAATATAATTGTCCGGTAATTTAACATAATAGTAATTGCCACATGAACCTATAATAGTTAACTCCTGACCTACCTTTGCCTTTTCAGTTCTAACCCAAGAACTACTATCTGCACCTCTATACAAGGTTGTTGTTTTTTTAATTACACCTGATATATCATTTATCTTTGTGTATATTGAAATTACACAATCATAATTTATTATACCATATTTTTTAGTTAGGGCTGATAATACTAATTTAGTGGAGCCTTCTGACACTCCATAAACCGTTGCTGTTGAATTATTACCTTCAACAGTTGCCACACCTATATTCTCTGTAACCCAAGTTACATTTTCAATTGTTGTGTCACTTGGAGTAACCTTTATAGAAAAGTTCGGATTTGAATTTCCAACCTCAATGCTTCTATGTTCAATTCTTTCATTCAGTGATTCACTCCAAATCTCTATCTTAGCTTTCTCATCTGCCATTACATTTAAATTAGGCTGTTTAACAAAACTTATAGCTGAAATTATAATCAGCATCATTACTAATATTTTTTTACTCATAATATTCCCTCTTTAATGTTATATTTCTAGTTCTTCATTGTAAACGTACACAAATATGCCTGTTTGCCTTTTTCAAGTAGCTTTCCTGCACCTTTTGTTTCAGGCATAGCCATAACGCAGTAAAAATTGTTCTTTCCTTTTATTCTTCCAAATCCTTCCATTTCCCATTGGGCATTTTTTAATGATTTCTTTTTACCATTAGGTGCAACAATTGTAGGATCTTTAATTATAATCGTTTTCTTATGTTTATTATTTTTGTAAACCTGTATGCAATTATTATGCTCTTTCTTCTTTTTACTATATTTATTAACATAAATATATTTTCCATCACTTGCCATACATTGTGGGATTGTATAATTATCTTTTTCTTTCTTTAAATCAAACAATTTCTTTTTTATCACATAACTATATTTGCCATCGCTTTTGGCTTTCTTATATGTGCAGGATTCCACATATCTTTTAACACCTTTGCTTGTGTCTCTTATCCCAACAGCAAATGATTTCTTTCCATATTTTGCAATTCCAAAGATTGATTTATTCTTAGAATCTTTAGCATCCCCTATGTTTGTTGCCATCCCTTTAACCTGGTCACTTACATCTATATAACCTAATGTAAATTTCTTCTTTGTTACTTTTTTTCCATTGCTTTTCTTTGCAACCTCATACCAAGTTGTATGAAGTTTTCCATCAAAGTAGGTCATATCGTTGGCATGTCCCATATAGTTAATTGCATCATCTATTTGTTCCATTCCTTTAATAAACTCCACCTGTGCTACTGTACATTTTCCATTTGCAAACTTAAGTTTTACAATAGCCGTTAAATTTACCACTCCCAAACCTGTACTCTCCTTTATTTTTTGAGCAGTGTCTGTTTTTTCTTTATCACTAAAAGCTATATATAAACAATTATTCTTGTAACAACTTCCCTGAACTGAATAAAATTTTAATTCGCTCAAAGTCTTGTATTTAATTTTAATCTTTTTCTTTTCAACATACTTTACCGGAACTTTTATATTGTACAAATCTGAACCACTTTTACATTTTACAATATCTGTTATCTTTTTCCCTTGTTTTAGTCCCTCAATAATCTTATCCTCTGAATGTTCATTACATCCTGATATTGAACAGGCTACCGGCTCTCTTACCGTCTTTGTTACTTCCTTTCCATCCTTGTCCTTATACACATATGATATGTCTTGAACAATCTCATTAACTTTCTTTACTGTTTTGGTTTCTTTCGCCTCAACACTACAGGTCTGTATGTTAAAAAACATACTCCCAGTCAAAATCATAGTCAAAATAAAAGCATATTTTTTCATCTGTTTTTCCTTCCCTCTTTCTTTTTTATCCGACACGTCGAATTATAGCATATTCCATTACATTTTCAACATAATTTACTAATTTTACTAGTCTTTATTATTCTTTCCTATTTCTTATTACTTTCAGCCCAATAGCAATATAAAAAGGGAGTCTTCCACTTTATCATGGAATGCTCCCTTTGCAACTACTACGTTTTCCACTTTTTAACTGGCGTTAAAATTCATACTTTAATATCTCGCAATTCTTTATTCCAAACGCTGCATATTCTTCGTTTGTCATATCGTGGAAATATGAATTTACGACTCTTGATATGCCATTATGGGCAACAAGAAGATATGTCTTTTCGCCTGATTCTTTCTTCAAGTCATCCAATAGATTATAGATTCTCTGAGCCATTTCAAACATTGATTCGCCACCGTCAAAATGATTTATGAAGCTCTTTTTTGCCTCTTCAAATTCTTCGCCGTGTCTTGGTGTAGATTCGTACTTTCCGAAATTCTGCTCCTTTAATCGGATTTCTTCTCTCATCGGAATCCCTGTTACTTTCCCAATATGCTTCGCTGTATCTGCTGCCCTGCTAAGTGGTGAGTACAAAATTTCGTCGATTTTTATTCCCTCCTTCAAAATCTTCTGTCCCAACTCCTCAGCCTGCTTATGTCCTAATTCTGTCAAGCCAATATCTGTTGCTCCACATATTTTATTTTCAACATTCCAAAATGTCTGCCCATGTCTTGTAAAATAAACCTGTCCCATAATTTCTCCTTTGTACTACTTTCTGATTTAGCATTATAATAGCACAAACAGACTGTTATGAACAACCGGCTTACATCTTCTAATTATAATTATATTTTTGTATAAGACTTTGTTTATATTTTTCCATAGCTTTTATTCCTTTTTCAGATGTGATAAAAAATTCATTGTTTTTAGCATCTGCATACTTTATAGAATATTGCTCCTTGCTAATTGGAATACATTCATTGTTTTTTATGTTTTCATATGAAAAAATTGTTTTAATAAATATATCATCCTGTGTAACATAAATATTAGTATTTTTAGCCCTCTTATCCAAAAAAACTAAATATGTTTTCCCCTTTTCCATTTTATTTACAAATCCCATATTAGCACATTGTTTTCCTTCAACTTGCATATTTTTATTCATAAATAGGTATTTTACGGTACATATTTCTATCTCTTTTCCAATATTTATATTATTTCCCTTAAAAATTTTTTTCACCTCAACCTTTTGCGTAGCACATGAATATCTAAACTTAACGTCTTCTTTACATTCTACCGCAAGAATTATATTACTTTTATCTAGATTTTCTGACATCATCTCGATTCCTGACTCTACCATTTTTTTGTCCATTAAACCTACAACGAAATTATCTAATGGTTCTTTTTCATCATTAAAATCTTTATATGAAAGTCTTGTATTAAGCCCAATTCCTAATAATATACAAAAGACAAAAGCATAAATTATCATTACATATTTTACCTTCACCTTTTTATTCCTCACTTTCTTTTAACATTCCATTACTTATTGAAAATACTTTATCTGCCAAAACTTCTATGTCTTCCTTATTATGACTTGCTATTAATACTATTGCCCCTCTCTCTCTTTCCTCTTTTATAATTTTCCTAATTTGTTCAATTCCTTCTTCATCTAATGCATTTGTTGGCTCATCAAGCATTAAAATGTCCGGTTTTTCCATTATTGCCTGTGCTATTACAATTCGTTGTTTCATGCCTAATGAGTATTTTTTAAAACTTCGTTTGTCATTCGGATTCAATCCCACTCTTACTATTGTTTTTCTAATTTGTTCATCATCGATTTTTTTATTCAATTTAGAAAGCATTTTTAAATTATTAAATCCAGTTAGCTCCGGATAAAGTCCCGCATTTTCTATAACAATTCCTACATTTTCCAAAACTCTCATATCTTTATGCAATTCTTTATTATCTAAAAAAATTTTTCCTGAAGAAATGTCCATTAATCCTGATAACGCTCTAAAAAGCATAGTCTTTCCTGAACCATTTTTTCCCACAAATCCATAAACTTTTCCACTTTCAAGTTCAATACTTATATCTTTCAAAATTTCTTTTTTCCCTATGTGTTTAGAAATATTTTTAACTAATAACTTCATTTTCTTTCCCTTCTATTCCATTTCTTTGTTGTTAATAATAAATTCATATTTTTCAACGACATATCCACCAAAGACTATTACTACAATACATATAATCAGATAATACAATATCGAATAATTTAAATCGAAATCAATACTTTTTATATTTATCAGATTATTTATTGAATTTATTTTGCTACTATGAAAAGGAAAAATTAAATTTGCAATAAGATTACCTTTTATTAAAAATTTCACCTTCTCTGTTATAAAATTATCTTTTACATAATTACCTAATATAAAAAATATTGATACTGATAATAATACAATCCCCTGAACAATAGCAAATCCTATATTACTACCAAATAGTATTGATACAATATTTATTGCCAATGTTGTACTTAATAAATAAATTGAATATATTGCAATATAATATATTGCAATTATCACAGCTCCATCATCAATCTTAATCGTAGTAAACATATAAATAAAAAGTATTTCTGATATACATATAACTGTTAAAAATATGATCGAATTTAAATATATATTTGTTACCTCTTTTAAATACCATTTAATTCGATTCGCATTTCTTGAAAAAAAATAAATGCTTGCACTACAAAAATGTTTGTATATATTTGTTGCGAACAAAATTTGAAAAACAAAAATTGGAATATATTCAAATGAAAATGTTGATATGTATTGTGGATAAAATTCAACTCCACTCATAGTATTAGCCAATAGGATTTCTGACATTTTTATATTGTCTATTTTCATCAACCCTATTCCGACATACACTATCCCCAACACTACTGCTATTAATATACTTTTTATAACTTTCATTATATTATTTCTTCTCTCTTTACTTTTATTTCGATTAAAATAACAGACACTATTATTAAACTCATCAAAAAGATTAAATATATCGGATAATTCTTTTCGGTTGATTTTTCAAACATTCGTAATATAAAATGATAGTCTACTGTAAACTTTAATTTTACAAATTTATTCAACATTGAAATCCCCATAAATAATATATATATAGGTAAATATGTTAAAATCTTACTCTTAAATATTGGCAAAGTTGTAACTGCTAAATTGAATACTGCCAAAATTGCCGAAATCATTCCAAAAATAAAAATCATTAAAGTAGCATAGAGTACTCTATTCTTTAATAAAATTCCCGATAAAAAATATTGACTTTCCTGTTCCATTATCTCCCAATATGTGTCTCCTAACATGTCTCCACTGGATTTCATACTAAAACTAAAGACACTACAAATCAATTCAATTATGTATGGAAATGAAAATACGAAAAATATTACTACAAATACCGCTAGTAACTTTCCATACCAATAATTTCTTTTTCCTACTCTTGATTGTATATATGTATCAATTCCACTATTTCTCTCACTAATATAAACACAGGCAGTAGGTATAACAACTAATAACGGATAATATTGCATCATAAAATACCCAACCATTGTGTTATCCGAAAGTGTAAGCATCTTTTCAAAACTATACATTTGACTAACATATAGCTTTCCACCATTTGTTTTCATATTAATAAAGAAATTTATACTTATCGTAATTAATAATACTAATAATACAAAAACAGTCGACTTTCTTCTTAACATATATGATATCTGCATACTAATAGACTTTCTTAACATTGTTTCATTCCTCTCATAAAAAGCCCATTGCTTTTTTTCAAAAGCAATGGAACTTTTCTATATTATTTTCCATTATAATAATAAGCTATATTTGCACCATAATTAGGATTGTTACCTTTAAATTTAATTCTAAATGTTGGTCTTTTCATTTGTCCTTCAAAAATCTTCACTTTTTTTAAATGACCTTCTACCAACTGAAATGTTAATGCTTCCGACATCTTCCTAAACATTTTTCTTCTGTTTTTCTATCAATTTTTCCGGTACTTTAGGTTCATAAAGCCCAAAACATGATGTTGATTCACTAAATACCTCTGCAATGGTTTCCAACATTTTTTCCAATGTTTTATTTTCCTTCATCAGCGCGTCCTCCTTCCATTATTTTTCCCTTTTTCTCCAGACAATCTTTTCATTCTGATTGCCTGCACATATAATAGCAGAAAAATTAATAAAAAAACTCAATATGGATTTTTTGGTATATTTTATGGATTTTTTGGTAATTAAAAGTAAAAAATAGTCGAGATTAGGTATCAACAACCTATTCTCAACTATTTTTCTCTACTTATATAACATTGTAACTGTAGTCACTACTTCATCATCTTCGCATTCCATATCATACGTTCCCTTATATTTAGCAACTATTTTCTTTACATTTTTTATTCCTATACCATGCATTGTTTTTTCTTTTTTTGATGTAACTGAAGTGTCAATTTTTTCTCCGTTATATGAGTTAACTATTTTTATCAGTATCATTTTTTTCACTTCATTTATATCAACTTCTATATATTTACTTGTTTGCTTTTCACATGCCTCTATGGCATTATCTATCAAATTTCCAAGAACGCATACCATATCCATATCTGAAACTGCATACTCCGCAGGCAATGAAATATTAGACGAAAAGATTATTCCCTTATCTTCTGCAATTTTTTGTTTTGTATTTATTATTGAATCTACGGCACTATTTCCTGTCTGTACATAGAACATTTTCTGAGTTAAATTCTCGCATTCCTGTTCTACAAATTCTTTAACGTTATCAACATTTCCCTCTTCAAGCCAATGTCTTATTGCAAAAATCTTATGTTTATAATCATGAATGCTACCACGCCACATATTAAATACTTGTTCAGTATTTTTTTCAGTTCGTATCATCATTTCATTTTGTAATTCCAATAAAGATATTTCATTTTTTTGGTGATAATTCTCGCCTAATTTTAATACTAAACTAAAAACAAGCAGAATAATTACTATTGATGATATAAAATATATTCCAAGAAACATACGCATCTTGTCATTTACTGCCATCATACTGTTTTCTGCAATATAATAATCTAACGCCACTAATATACAAGCTATCAAACCACAAATACCTAAATATCTACCTGATATCTGTGTTTTATTTCTGTTATACTTGTGCATTAAATATACAACAATCAATAAAATTGTTTTGCTCATTATTGTACAGAAAATTCTTTCAATTCCATAATTTAATAACACCTCGCCTGTATTTATACTAAATACTATTGCTCCCATTTGTACTACTGTAAAATCTATTGCCATATCTATTATTGAAAATATTACCGTTGACAATATTAGTGTTTTAATTTTTCTTTTATAAACTGCCACCTGTAAGGATGCCAATATTACTATTGACATCACTCCATTTAATGAAGAAAAAAGACTGATTCTATTCATCATAATAATAAAGATGCTAAAAAATGTTGAATCCACTAATATTCTCTTTTTAACATTCTTCTTTTCCACAAATATTCCCGTAAAGGCACAACATCCTATACATTCAACCAACGTTGCCAGACAGTCAACTACCCAATACAATGCTGTCATACTCTATTCCTCCAATATCTTGCCATTTGTTCTTTTACTTCTTTCATCCTGCTTCTGCTTACTACAAGTTTCGTTTCATTGTCTAGTGTTATACTATATCCCGAATATTCATATATGTATTTTACATTAACTATTCCACCGCTATGTATTTGTACGAAATCCTCGTCCTCAAGCTCTTCATAAAGAGATTTTATTGTTTTTCTTTCCTTTAATTCTATTGCTTTCCCATTATTTATATATACTGTTATTCTTCTCCTATACATTTCAAAATACATAATATCATCATGTCTTAGACGAATTTCCCCATCATCCGTTTTGATTATAATTGTTTTTGTATTTCTGCTATTAATACATTTATTGGCTTTCTTCAATGCCAGTTCTATTTCATCATGCATTTTTAATTTTCTAATATATTTAATGGGACTGTAATCTATTGAGTCAAACACATACTGTTCATGTGCCGAAATGAATACAAGTAAAATTTCCTGATTTATACTTCTCATCTTTGCAGCCACGTCAAGACCTGATATTTTGGGCATGTCAATGTCTAAAAACACAACATCAAAATAGTCTTTATTATTCTTCATCAGTCCAAGCATATCATTTCCGTCTGTATATAGATGGGTTTCAATTTCAACATTTAAATTTTTAGATGATCTATGTAATTCTTCTTCTATTGTTTCTAACGAATCCTGCTGGTCATCACATATTGCAATACTGAGCATCTTTGTCCCCCTTGTATGATTGGTTATTTCCACAGAATTATATCATATCTTATGTTAGAAAAAAAGACTATTGCAAGCCTCTAATACGCTCTGCAATAGCCTTTTACATCTTATATTATGTTCTTATTCTCCATCGTATACGATTACTGCTCCATCATACTTTTCATTGATGAATTTCTTAATTGAATCTGACTTTAATACATCTACTAAAGCTTTGATTTTTTCGCTGTTTTCGTTGCCTTCTTTTACTGCAATTACGTTAACGTATGTTTTTGCTGCTTCTGAATCTGACTTTTCATAAGCTAATGCGTCTTTCTTTACTGTGTAATTTGCTTCTAATGCATAGTTACCATTTAATACTACATAAGCTACTTCGTTTACTACTCTTGGTACCTGAGCTGCTTCAAGTTCTACGATTTCAATGTTGTTAGGATTTTCTTCAATGTCATTTACTGTTGCCTTGATTCCTGCTCCATCTTTTAATTTGATGATTCCGTTATCCTGTAATAATAAAAGCGCTCTTGCTTCATTAGTTGTGTCGTTTGGAACTGCAATCTTATCGCCCTTGGCAATGTCCTTTAAGTCTTTCTTTGTTCCAGGATAAATACCAAATGGTTCATAATGAATCTTTCCTGCAACTACAAGGTGTGTTCCTTTTTCTTCGTTAAACTGTTCAAGATAAGGTACATGCTGGAAGTAGTTTGCGTCAAACTCTCCACTTTCTACTACGTTGTTAGGCTGTACATAGTCATCGAATACTTTTACTTCTAATTTGTATCCCTTGTCTTTAAGTAATGTTTTTGCTTCTTCTAATATTTCTGCGTGTGGTGTTGCTGATGCTGCTACTGTAATCTTTTTGTCATCAGTTTTCTTTTCTGAACTTTCACTCTTTGATGTACCACATCCTGTTAATGCTCCTACTACTAATACTCCTGCTAATGCTAATGCTAAAATTTTCTTCTTCATGTTTTCATTCTCCTTCTTTTTCATATTTTTCATTTTATAAGTAACAGTGTTACCTGTTATTTTCTTCTCTTATCAAGTTTTGATGCAATAATCATTCCTATAGACTGGAAAACCTGAACCAATACTACAAGAAGTATTACCGTTACTATCATAATTTGAGATTCATATCTGTAATAACCGTATCTTATGGCAATGTCTCCAAGACCACCGCCACCTACGGAACCTGCCATTGCTGAATAGCCAAGAATTGTTCCAATGGCTATTGTAGCTCCGGTTATAAGTGATGTTCTTGATTCAAGTAATAGTACTTTTACTATTATTCTTAAATCACTTGCTCCCATTGATCTTGCTGCTTCTACAACTCCTGCGTCAACTTCTTTGATTGATGACTCAACCATTCGACCGATAAATGGAATTGCCGCAACAACCAATGGAACTACTGTTGCTGATGAACCATAACTCTGACCTACAATTAATCTTGTTAAAGGTATTATAAGAATAAGTAGAATCAGGAAAGGTATGCTTCGTATGATATTTGAAATTACATCCAGTACTTTGTAAACTGCCTTGTTAGGTCTAAGTCCGTCTTTGTCAAATACTGCTAACATTACTCCTAACGGAAGTCCAAACACATATCCTACTACTGTGGATAATATTGTCATGTATAGTGTCTGACCTATTCCCGTAATAATCATATCTGTAGTTGCACTAGTCCACATAATTATCCACCTCCTCGATTTCTAATCCTTTTTCTATAAGATATTGTTTCATCTCTTCTATTTTCTGATTGTCTTCGCGAAAGCCCAGTATCATTTCACCTTTTGCCACGCCTCCAACGTTTTTAGTATTTGCTTTCAATATATTTACCGGCTCATTAAACTTCAAAATCATATTTGCTATAACCGGTTCAAAAGCTGAACTTTCTGAAAAAACAATTCTGAGATTTTTCTTATTATTTATTTCCTTTGTTACTTTGCGGGTACCATCTACGTCGCTGCCTGTATCTTTGTTAATCAACTCTCTTGCAACTTCAGATTTAGGATGTTCAAAAATCTCAGTTACTAATCCCTTCTCTGCCACCTGACCATCTTTCATAATGGCTACATGTGTACATATTTCTCTGACTACTGACATCTGATGTGTAATGATTACTATTGTTATTCCAAATCTCTTATTAATACTTTCAAGTAATTCAAGAATTGATGCTGTAGTCTGTGGATCCAAGGCACTTGTTGCCTCATCACAAAGTAGAATCTTTGGATTTGAAGCTAATGCTCTTGCAATTGCAACTCTCTGTTTCTGTCCTCCTGACAACTGCGCCGGATAAGCTTTTGCCCTATCCTGTAATCCTACTATTTCAAGAAGCTCTAATGCCTTAGCTCTTGCTTCTTTCTTTTTCTTTCCCTGTATATATAATGGAAAACAAACATTGTCTATAACCGACTTCTGCATTAGAAGATTGAAATGCTGAAAAATCATTCCTATGTCTTCTCTCTGTTTTCTTAATTCTTTCTTTGACAGTGAACCAAGTGTTCTTCCTTTTATAAGAACCTGACCTTCTGTTGGTTCTTCAAGGAAGTTCATACATCGTACCAATGTACTTTTCCCTGCTCCGGACATACCAATTATTCCGTATATGTCACCCTGCTCAATTGAAAGACTTACATTTTTTAATGCTTCAACAGTTCCATCTTTTGTTTCATATTTTTTGCTTACGTTTTTAATTTCTATCTCTGACATGTCCTCACCTCTCTTCAACTGTTCTCTGTTGTGTAGCAAGTATACTATTGTTATTTATTGTTGTCTAATCAAAAAAATATACAGCTAGTCATAGTTTAATTCTATAGCAAGCTGTATGTTGTAATTTTTTTCTATATATTTTCAATATAAATACTTCTGTTTAGTAAAAATAACTAACAAATTTTCCATTATCTAAGAGCTTTGTCTTTGTACTTACTGATTTCTTCCAAATATTTCTTTCCCAAAGGACTTACCTGAACCCCCTTTCTCGCAATATAGCCTATTGTCATTATCTCATCTGACTTAAGCTTTATTGCGCAATAATCGGAACCGTTTAATTCTTCACACATTATTCCTGAACATAATGTGTATCCGTTAAGTCCTATCATAAGATTAAGAAATGTTGCTCTGTCATTGGCTTTTATAAGTCTCTTGTAATCGTAAGTGCTAAGTACTTCTTCTGCAAAATAAAAAGAATTATTATGCCCCTGATCAAAAGACAAACACGGATATTCTTCCAGTTCTTCCAAAGTTATCTCTTCCTTAGATGCCAGTGGATGACCTTTCCAAAGATATACATAAATATGACATTTCAGCAATTCATGAAACTCCACTGCTGACTCGTGAAATAACTTAGTTAATACCTTCTTATTAAAATCATTCAGGTACAAAATTCCTATTTCACTTTTACAATTCTTCACGTCCTCAATTACATCGTAAGTCTTTGTTTCGTGAATTTCAAACTCATATTCATCCATACCGAACTGCTTGACCATTTCCACAAAAGCCTTTACCGCAAACGTGTAATGTTGCATGGAAACCCCAAACTTCTTCTTTGTGTTTTCTTTTAAAATATACTTGGACTCAATTAAGTTATACTGTTCAACTACCTGCCTTGCATACCCTATAAATTCCTCACCTTCCAAAGTTACTGAAATTCCTCTGTTGGTACGCTTAAAAAGTTCTACTCCAACCTCTTCTTCCAGCTCCTTTATTGCTGCTGAAAGGCTTGGCTGTGATATAAAAAGTTTTCTCGCCGCTTCATTCATTGAAGAAGCACCGGCAACTGTGATGGCATATCTTAATTGTGCAAGAGTCATAATAATCCTACTTTCTTAAGTGTATTCTTATTTTGATATATCAGTCTCTACTTAAGCATATCATTTTCTAACTTAAACTGTCATTTTCTACTTAAGGCTGTCAATTCCTGACTTAAGCTGATTTAATGCCTGCTCCAAAGTTTTTCTAGGACAGGCAACATTAATTCGCTGATATCCTTTACCATCTTCTCCAAAAATAGCTCCGCTGTCAAGCCATAAACCTGATTTGTTTATTATTAAATCTTCCAATTCTTCATTTTCAAGTCCTAATTCACCAAAATCAAGCCATATTAAATATGTTCCTTCCGGCTCAATCAGCTTAACACTTGGAATATTTTCTTCTAAATAATCCCTTACAAAATTAAGGTTTTCAATTAAATATTCTTTCAAACTGTCAAGCCACTGTCTGCCGTTTCTGTAAGCACTTTCGCATGCCACAAGTCCTAAAGCATTAACCTGACTATATCCTGCTGCACTTATTTGTTTTCTAAACTTCTTTCTAAGTTTATCATTTGGAATAATAATGTTCGAAACCTGAAGTCCTGCCAGGTTGAAAGTCTTGCTTGGTGCAGTACATGTAACTGTAATATTCTGAAATTCTTCCTTAATATTGGCAAAAGCCGTATGCCTGTTGCCCGGATAAACGAAGTCGCTGTGAATTTCATCACTTACAACTGTCACATTATTTTCCACGCAAATATCACCAAGTTTTTCCAGTTCCCATTTTTTCCAAACTCGTCCAACCGGATTGTGTGGGCTACACAAAATGAAAAGTTTTACGTTATTTTCCTTAACTTTCCTTTCAAAGTCCTCAAAATCTATTTCGTAATGACCGTTAACGTTTTTAAGGGAATTGTTTACAACTACTCTGTTGTTATCCTCTATTGTTTCTTTAAAAGGATAATATACAGGCTGCTGAATTATTACGCTGTTGCCCTCATTAGTAAAAGCTTTAACTGCCATTGCTATACCAAAAACTACGCCGGGTGTTTTTACTAACCAGTTAGGCTTTAATTTCCAGTCAAAATATTTTTCATACCATTCTGACAGTGCCTTAAAATATTCGCTTTTTGCCTCGCTGTATCCGAAAATTCCATTACTTACAGCTTTCTTTAAATCTTCAATCACTTCCGGAACTGTTGGAAAATCCATATCTGCAACCCATAATGGAAGTACATTCTCAGGCATTCCCCTTTCAATGGCAAAATCGTATTTTATGCAATTTGTTCCTTTTCTGTCTGTAATCTTATCAAAATTAAATCCCATATGTTTCACCCGAACCTTTACTTATTTCTTCTTATTGAAAGTGCTCCCAAAAGCTAATGTCAATACGCCTAAACCTACTAATGCAATAAGAATAATGATTCCCGGAATAAGTCCTTTATTCTCTGTAGTAAATCCTACTGTTGCTGCCTTTAGGAATGTGTCTGCAATGTCTTTAGTTTTCTGTTCTGTTTCCTGAACTGTAGTTTCTTCTTCTGCCAGCTGTTCTTCAACCTGCTCAGGGACTGTTGTTTCTTCTACTGCTGTAGTCTGTTCAACTGTTGTTTCAACCTGTTCTTTTGATTTCTTCTTAGATTTTTTCTTGTTCTTTGCAGTTGTAGTTTCTTCTGTTGCTGTAGTTGTTTCTTCTACTTTTGTAGTTGTTTCTTCTTTTGAGCTATCTTTTGAAGACTCTTTTTTTGTGCTTTTTGAAGAACTTTTTGAACTACTTTTTGTTCTTGTCTTTGAACTACTCTTTGTGCTTTTACTTTTTGAGCTACTCTTTGTTGTAGCCTTCTTTGTACTTGAAGAACCAGAACTACTTGAAGAGCTACTTTCTGATGAACTCTTTGATGAGGAGCTACTGCTTAAACTGCTTGATGAATTTGACTTACTGCTGTCTGATTTATTGTTTTTAAATACGTAGCTATCAGATACTCCATCCCAGTCTGATGGAACTTCGTCACCCTTTGTTCCGTCAAATCCTCTCCATGGTACAGGCTTTCCTGTATGGTCGTCATATCCATCTAAATCACAGTCTTCCATTGGTGCTGCATATGCTCTTTCTACAAAAACAGGTGTTGAAAATGTTACTGCTGTTGCAACGGCTAATGTAAATGTTATTGGTAATAATTTTCTTAATATCTTTCTCATTTCGTACTCCTTTGGAAATTCCTACTTTGCTATTTAAATCTGATTTTCGTTAATCTGACTAATTACTGGTTTTTGTTAATCTTTTTAATCTGATTAGTTGTTGATTTGTTTAATTCCTAATTATGCTGTTACTGCTTTGTTTTCTTCTTCGTCTTCTTTTTCAAATATTTCATCGTCAAGGCTGTCTTCCTGTCTTGCAACGATTGTAGCTGAAACCATTGCCGCTGTTATATTCGTTGCTGTTCTACCTGTGTCAGCCAAAACTGAAATAGGAATTGTTAAAACAATAAGTTCAAGTGGAAGTCCCATTACTGTTAACACGCTGGCTGTTGTTACAGTTGCTGTTCCCGGAACTCCTGCTGTTCCAAATGATACAAATAATGCTACAACTACTAATGTTATGTAATCTGTTAAGCTAAAGTTAATTCCAAGTCCGTAAATTCCGTATAGTGATACAAGAATTGGCCAAATACCTGCACATCCCGGCATTCCTATTGTTGTTCCAAGTGGTGTTGTCACATTTGCAACTTTTCCGCTCACGCCTATTTTATCTGTAAGAATTTCCGTTGCTACAGGTAATGTTCCTGCACTTGACTGTGTTGAAAATGCAACAATCTGTGCCGGAAGAATTTTTTTGAAGAACTTAATAGGGTTAACTTTTGCAAAAACTTTAAGTAATACTGCATTAATTAAATATGAATCTATAATGAATGCTATAAAGCATACAATTAACAACATTACAAGTGACCAAATCATTCCTGATGAATTGATTCCATTTCCAACACTTGTTGCTACTAAAGTTAAAACTGCATATGGTGTAAGTTCAATAACCCAATCAAGGATTTTAAAGATGATTTCCTTAAGTGCTTCCACTAAATTTTTAAATGGTTTTACTTTTTCTTCGTTGTCATGTGCCACAAATACATATGCCACAGCTACAAGAATTGCAGTAAAAATCATTGGTATTGTGTTTTCTTCTGCTATATCTGATATTACGTTTCTTGGGAAGAAATTTATGAAAATTTCTGAAAATGATGTAACCTTGCTCTGGAATGTTGTTGTATCAAGTCCGTCAATTGAAAGGTATGCATTTCTGCCTACTCCAAAAACAAGTCCTAAGCCAAGTGCTAACATAATGGCAAAGAATGTTGTTGTAATAAGCCATCCAATTGAACGGAAGCCTATTCCTTTAAGTTGTTTTGTGTTTTCAAGTGAAGTAATACTGCTGATAATTGCCACAATAATTAATGGGCTTACTAATGCACTTAAAACACTTACATACGCTTTTCCAATAGGTGTTATCCATGATGTATGTCCATGGAATATAAATCCAATTGCCACACCTGCTGCAAGTGCTACTATAACCAATAATGTAAAATCTAATTTTTTACTTAGCTTAAATATTACAAAAAATAAAACTAAAACAACTACCAATGCTGCTATTGCTGTAAAATCCAAATTCATCTTTTTTCTCCTTGTATTGTACAGGTGCCACTTACCCCTGACACCTGTTTCTCTTTCTCTTTGTATACGTTTTTTCCTTTTCGTGCTTATTTTTCATTCCCTACTCTATTAATTTCTATTTTTTTACTCTTACTTTCTTAACTGCACTCCATGAAGAATATGTTTTCTTACCATTCTTTGTTATGTACGCTCTTACTTTGAAGAAGTAAGTTTTCTTTGCTTTTAATTTCTTGTTTGTAAATGAAGTTGCCTTAGCCTTAAGTGTTTTTACCTTCTTGTACTTACCTTTCTTTTTGTTTGCTCTGTAAACTTCATAGCCTGTAGCTCCTGCAACTTTTTTCCAAGTAATCTTTGCTGATTTTTTTAAAGCTTTAGCTGTTACCTTAGCTGGAACTTTTACTGTTACTGCGGGTACCTTCTGTTCCTGACTTGGCTTATTAGTTGTTGTTGGCTGTTTTATATTAGTTGTTTCTTTAATGTCAAAGAATGTATTTAATGCCTGAACTGCTTCGCTTGCAAAATCAACATATGACAAACCATCCTTCGGTTTAGCATTGCCTGTTCTATCAGTTGCTTCTTTTGCCTCCTTTGTTCCTAAAACCCAAGTAAGCTCTAACATATATTCTGTGTATGTGCCATCGTTTGCTTTGTTCTTATGTAACCAATTCTTTGTTACCGGATTTGCTGCATTCCTGTTATATTGGATTAAGAAAGGCATCTGTAATCTGATGGCACTCTTGTTACTTCCATCTTCCCAAGGTTTTGCGCTTGTTGCTTCTGCTGTAACATCACCGTTAGGATAATATGAAATACTGTTGTTCTTATTTGAATTATTCTCTGTTGTAAAGTTTCCTAAGTATTTAACCAACTCACCATATACATAACTAATGTTGTTATTTCCTGTTGCTGGATTTACACTACTTCTTGAGTTAAACACGCTACTTCCTGCTGTTACTATATTAATGTCATTTCCTGTTCCGAAAGTTAACTGATTTCCAATTGTTGTATCATAAACATAAACCTTCTTGCCTGCCTGTTTAGCTTTCTGTGCAATGCTTCCGATAATTGCCTGTGTATTGTGGCACCATGAAGCACCAAAGAAAATAACATAATCACCATTTGAATTTAATAAATCAATTAATTCATTGAAGTTAACCTGATGAAGTGGGAAGTTGTCCTTATCTTTTTCTGTAAAGATTTCTACTGCCTTACCGGTTCTGCTTGCATTTGCAACTCCTTTATTGTAGTTAATGTATGTAGCTGATCCATTATAAACTCTACTAAAGAATTCATAATCTGTTCTTACGCTTGCCTTAGCAACCTGTCCGTTTTCCTGACCTTTTCTAAATACTTTTTCGATGTCCTGTGTTGCCTGTGCCTCATTGTAATCATTTGCATCTTCTAATTCATAGTATGCATTGATTTTGTTTCCTGCATCTGTATTTTCATAATTGAAAAGTAATGTGTCGTCTCCGTTATATTCATTGATTACATTTTCATTTGGAAGTAACTCTGTAATTCTCTTCCATAATTCATTAATTGAAGTTCCTCTTGAACCTTTAAATTTTGTATTTTCGTCAGTAATGTCTAACTGATATCCGTCAACGTAAGGATCAAAATGATAAATCTTTGTTATTCCGTCTTTCTTTGCAATTTCATTGATTTTTGCAATTGTAGCCTTACTTGTTTTATGCTCAGGTCCTGCAAAAACAATGTAGTAATTTCCCTTACTACTTAAGATGTCTAAAAGTCTTTCCTGTGTAACACTCTCAAAAACATGTCCTCTTTCAACTCCTTCATATGAATCTGCTATGTAATCTCCTGTTGTTGCCTGTGCTGTTTTATACCAAGGATAAGTTGTCTGTGAATCCTCTGCATAAGTTGCAACCTGATTTGAATTAGTCTGTGCCTTTACTGTAGTTCCTGTAAATAAAGAACCTATTGTTAATGTAGCTGTTAATGCCACAGCTGTTAATTTCTTTAGTCTCATATTCTTTCTCCTTTAATAGTTGGCATGTTGTAATCTATGTATTTTTGTAACTATTCAATTTGTAATCTTTTTATGTGTGTTTATAGTTTTTGTTGTTATACATATCTGTAATCTAATCTTTTTAGCAACAACATCGTATGCTATTAAAGTATTTGTTTTGAAGTCTGTTTTTAAAATTTGTAGTAACCATTTTCTCTCCCAGCTTTCAGTTTTAAAATTGTTAGGTTTGTTTATAATATTTCTTTTCGTTTTCCTATGTATTTAGTAGGATATAAGTCATAAAAAATGGGAAGCAGTTGTTTTTTGCTTCCCAAGACATTACTCATATTTATTTGTTTAGGTCTTACTGATTTGACGCGCACAAACAAGGTATGATGTAATATCTTCCACAGCAACACATCATACAACACATATGAATATTTCTAACAAATGTTCTTATTGTACTCATCATTTTTCCTCCTAAACTTAATTCCTAAATCTTATTAATTTCTTTAATCAATTCATATTTTTCATACTTGATATGTAGGATTATATTCCTATAATTCCTATCTGTCAAGTATAAATTATAATTTATTATGATATTTATTATATTATTTTTTACTGTGCTCATCTCCTCCCCGAAAAAAAGGACGCCCTCTCGGACGCCCTCAACTAATTCATTTATATTTTTTCATTATTTTATATGGCCATTACCAAAATATCATCATGCTATTGCCACAAATTTTTATGCAATTAAGCTTCTACTGTCTTATCTGACTTTTCGAAAAGCTTCTTTACACCCTGGATTGCTACAATTACACCAAGGCATAATAACAATACTGCAAAGATTAACTGTAATGTCATACCAAATGTTAATCCTGTTGTAAATAACTGACCACCTAATCTGTAGATTGTCATGCCAAGTGCTGTAAATGTTACTGCCATCATAAAGAACATTGGAATCCAAAGCATAGCGCCCTGACGTTTTGTTTTCTTTAAGAATACAGCACATGCAACTAATGCTAATACTGATAATAACTGGTTAGCTGAACCAAATAATGGCCAGATTTCTGCATAACCAACTTTTGCAAGTAAGTATGAAAGTACTAATGTTAAGATTGTTGCAAAATATTTGTTTGTTACTACTTTCATGAATGGGTTTAAGTTGTCCATATCTGTATCATCATCAATGAAGAATTCCTGGAATGAAAGTCTTCCTACTCTGGCTACAGAGTCAAGTGATGTTAAAGCAAATGCTGAAACAGCAAGGTTAATTAATGTAAATACCAACTGATGAGGCAAACCTGCTACTGATAAGAAGTTTGCAATAGCTCCTGCAAAAATCTGAGGCTGTGTAACAAGTCCCTGCTTTGCTGCTTCACCTGTTGCAAATGATGCAACTGCGATAAGTGCGATAACTGCAAGCATACTTTCCATTATCATTGCACCGAATGAAACAGGAAGCATATTTTTTTCATTTTTAATCTGCTTTGATGCTGTACCTGATGAAACAAGTGAATGGAAACCTGAAACGGCACCACATGCAATTGTTACAAACAAGATTGGGAATAAGTACTGTCCATCAACATTGAAACCATTAAATGCTGCAAGGTTACATGATGGATTAGCAACGAATACACCAATAATTGCACCAACAATCATAAATATAAGTAAGTAACTGTTAAGGTAATCTCTTGGCTGAAGTAATGCCCAAACCGGTGCAACACATGCTACTAATACGTAAACAAAAATAATGATGTGCCATACTTCTCTTGATAAATAAACCGGGCACTTAAGACCAACTACTACTGCGAAAATAAGAAGTGCAATTGCAATTGCTGTGTTAACCCATTTGTTTAATTTACCATATTTTAATAACATACCAAGTGCTACAGCTTCAACAATAAAGATAATTGATGTCATGGCAACTGAGCCGTTAGCTGCAACTTTTGCACCTGTTTCAATGTTAAATCCGTTAAATGTTCCTGCTACTACATCAGCGAAAGCTGCGATTACAAGAATACAGAATAACCAACAGAAAGCTAAGAATAATTTCTTACCAACTCTACCAATGTACTCTTCAATAATAAAACCTATTGTTCTACCTTTGTTTTTAACTGATGCATACATTGAAGCAAAATCCTGAACTGCTCCGAAGAAAACACCACCAATTAAAACCCAAAGCAAAACAGGTAACCATCCAAAAATAGCTGCCTGGATAGGTCCGTTAATAGGACCGGCTCCTGCGATTGATGCAAACTGATGTCCAAAAACAACGTTTGTGTCTGCAGGTACATAGTCAACTCCATCTTCCATCTCATAAGCTGGTGTCTTAGCGTTTGGATCGATACCCCATTTGTTCTGAAGATAACGACCATATAACAGATAAGCACCGCCAAGAACTACTATGGCTATAACCATCATTAATATTCCACTCATTTTTTCATCCTTCTTTCTTATTATTTTTTCATCCTTTGTGGATAATAAATTGTTTCTGTTAAGACAAAAGCGAAAACCATAAAATATAGGAAAACTTCCTATTAGTGTTATAAAATCTAATTATTAGAATTGCTACATGGATTGAGCTCTAACAATTCTAAAAAAAAAGAAAACGCCTTCGTAGTTTTAAAAACTACAAAGGCGACTATAAACTAACCGTGGTACCACTTTGTTTGCTGTATTAAAATACAACCACTTAACACTGTCAAAATTAACAGCTTCTTCTGTAACGTGAAGAACACGTCCCGACCTACTTGATAAAACTTTCGGCGAGCTGCTCCCGGGTGATGTCCTTACAGATACCATCTGCCACTTCTCAGCTCTCGTGACTCTCTGTAATCAAGTAATTTCCATAGGATATATCCCGTTCATTGCATTTCATTTTTTTGACTGTCATTAGTTTACCACTTTACCACACTACATTCAAGGTTAAAAAATATCCATAAATTATTGATGAAATTTATGATTTTTTGTACAAAATTTCAAAAATGGCTTACAAAATCCCAAAAAATCCCTATAAAAACAAATGACCAAATATTACACTTTTAAAAGCCAAAAAATTGTTAAATATTTTTGGTAATATTTTACAAAATATTAATACAATATCAAAAAAATATGTTAAAATTTAAGTATGGTTTATAAAAATAATATAACAACGTGGAAGCTTTATGTTAATCCACAGTTATTACAGGTTTGAAAGGAGATATTTTTTATTATGGCAAACAGAATTATGTTAAACACAACATCTTATCACGGAGCAGGAGCTATTGATGAAATAGCAACAGAAGCAAAAGCACATGCATTTAAAAAAGCTTTTGTTTGTTCTGATCCTGATCTTATCAAATTTAATGTTACATCTAAGGTTACAGACATCTTGGACAAGAACGATTTAGCTTACGAAATTTATTCAGATATTAAAGCTAATCCTACTATTCAAAATGTTCAGCACGGTGTTCAGGCTTTCAAAGATTCTGGAGCTGATTACATAATCGCAATCGGTGGTGGTTCTTCAATGGATACAGCTAAAGCTATTGGAATCATTATTGCAAATCCTGAATTCGAAGACGTTCGTAGTCTTGAAGGTGTTGCACCTACTAAGAAACCTTGCGTTCCTATTATCGCTGTACCAACAACAGCCGGAACTGCTGCAGAAGTTACAATTAACTACGTTATCACAGACGTTGAAAGAAAACGTAAATTCGTTTGTGTTGATCCACACGATATGCCAATTATTGCAATTGTTGACCCGGATATGATGTCATCAATGCCTAAAGGACTTACCGCTTCAACAGGTATGGATGCTCTCACTCACGCAATTGAAGGTTACACAACAAAGGCTGCTTGGGAAATGACAGATATGTTCCATCTTAAAGCTATCGAAATTATTGGCAAATCACTTCGTGGTGCTGTTGAAAATACAAAAGAAGGCCGTGAAGGAATGGCTCTTGGTCAGTACATTGCAGGAATGGGCTTCTCTAACGTAGGTCTTGGTATTGCACACTCCATGGCTCATACACTTGGTGCCGTTTATGATACACCACATGGTGTTGCCTGTGCTATGATGCTTCCAATTGTTATGGAATTTAACCAGGAATGCACCGGAGAAAAGTACAGAGAAATTGCTCGTGCACTTGGCGTTGAAGGTGTTGACTCAATGTCAGTTGAAGAATACAGAAAAGCTGCAATTGATGCTGTAAAACAGTTATCAGCAGATGTTGGAATTCCTTCAAAACTTGAAGCAATAAAAGAAGAAGATTTACAGTTCCTTGCTGAATCTGCTGCTGCAGATGCTTGTGCACCTGGAAATCCAAAAGATGCAAGTGTTGAAGATTTCAAAGAATTATTTAGAAAAATTATGTAATAATTATTTTTAAGAGTTATAATATACGGAAGTACGAAAGTGCTTCCGTATTTTTTTGCAATGAGTTTTTGTAGTAACTCTTTTCAACAAATTTTATTACAAGTTCGTTTTGCTTTGTAAAAAATACAGTACTATTTTAGAGAGGATGGTTTTCCTATGAATAATCAGGAAGAATTAATAGAAACAGAATATAATCGTGCAGTAAATCTTTGGAATGAAACATACTCAGAATGTAAGCTTGTAGACTTGAAAGGCAAACCTCTTTCTGTTGAACCTATGTTTGATATTTGTCTTGACATATTTGCAAGCAAATGTAAGAAAGTTTTGGACTTTGGCTGTGGAACGGGCGATATCATTTTCCAATGTTACGAATTTGGTAACACCGGCTACGGTCTTGGCGTTGACGTATCTGAAACCGGAATTAACTATGCAACAAAAATGGCAAAAATTAACAACTATGATAATCTGGAATTTAAAGTTGGAAATATTTCTGCTCTGGATTCTTATGAGGATGGCTCTTTTGATGGCATTATTTTGTCTAACGTTCTTGATGTAATGCCAAAAAATATAGCTGCAGAAACATTTTCAAAACTTACACGTCTAATTCCTAAAGGTGGACTTATGTTTGTAAAACTAAACCCATATTATGAGGAAGGCTACCTTGAGTCTTTTGGATTTAAGCCTATTGCCAACAATTTGTTTGAAGAAGATGGGGTGCTTAGATACCGCGAAGTTGATACCGCCTCATGGAAGCAGGCATTTGAAAAATATTATGAAATAGTACGTTATCTTGAATTTCCTTACCCTTGGCAGGAAGGAATGAACAGACTGTTTCTGTTGCAGAAGAAATAAAATTCATGTATGATATGTCCAAAAAGGGATTCATGCAAACACGTTGATTTTATCGTTTGCAAAGAATCCCTTTTCCTGACATATCTAACAATATAATTAACTTATTACTCTTCAACCGAATCTACATCAATTATAATTTTGTTGCAATTCCTGCATAGATACGCATCAACGTATGTCTGTGTTAGCATACTTGTAAGTTTTACACTTTTAGCACCCTTCTTTTCAGATTTCCATTTTAAGGCATATCTGTCCTGATTTATTTCACCTTTTTCCATTTCTGAATTGCAATATGGACATTTCATTTCCATCATTTATCACCTCATTTAATTTGCTTATAGTGCAAATTTCCCTTCTAAAATTCCAATCTTGTATCTATTAAGATTTTTATTTTTTATCTGACATTAGTTTCTTAATACCATGTTTTAGTCCATCAACTGTTAACGGATACATGTCTACCAGCTCACGTATCTTGCCTTCTGATTCCATCCAGTACATGCTGTCTGCCTGACTATGAAATGACGGATTGAGCCATATTGTATGTGGATATTTTTTTGCAAATATCTGCATCCATTCGTAGCCTGACAAGCCGTTGTTAGGACCGCTGTAGTTACCGTTTTTGTCATAAAACTCTTCCGGTGCCATACCTGCATCGCCTACAATTATGACTTTGTAATCCTTGTCATAATTCTTAAATGCCCAAGATGTGTCTATCCAGTCACCGCTATTACATTCCGGATTCTTGTACAACTTGGCATAAATACAGTTATGAAAATAAAAAGTTTTTACATCCTTAAAATGGTTCGCCTTGTGAACTGCCTGAAATAGTTGATTGCACAACTCGCTGTAAGGATACATTGATCCACCACTGTCAAACAAAAGCATTAACTTAACTGTATTCTTTCGTGGCTGCTGAAATTCAAGTTTCAAATAACCACCCTGATTACATGTTGAGTCGATTGTTCCATCTATATCTAATTCCGTTTTTGGCAAATCAAGCTTTCTTGAATACTGGCGAAGCTCCCTTAAAGCAACCTGAAACTGACGCATTGTAAGCTTTGTATCTCTACGAAAATCCTTGTAACGACGCTCTCCCATTACTGCAAAAGCTGTCTTCATTCCTGCCTGGTCGCCAATCTTAATACCGCCGGCAACTCGTCCGTTTCTACCAAACTCAGAGCCACCACCGCTACCAATCCAGTATTTACCACCGTTGTGCTCACTGTTCTGCTCAGCAAGTCTTTCTCTAAACATACGATGAACCTCAGCAGCTTCACGCTCTGATCTTGTATCAACATACCTGTCAGGATCTGTCATCTCTCCCATCTCACTGTCAGTATGAAGCCATTCATTTATCTGATCCAAATTTAATTTTTTGTCTTTAATATTTTTAAAATACTCTAAGAAGCTGGCGTCTAATTTGTCATAGTCACCTTCATTTTTTACAAATATAGTACGACATAAGTAATAAAAATCCGTAAAATTAGAATGAGCCAGGTCTTTATCCAAGGCGTCCATCAAAGTAAGCCATTCTGTTGTGGATATGTTAAGACCATTACTTCTCATAGTATAGAAAAAGGAAGTAAACATATTATTCCTCCATTCTATTACAGATTCATTCTTACTACTGTTTCTAAATCTTCATCCTTCTTAATAAGCACACCAAGATATGGTAATTTCTGCTCAATAGTATCAGGATCAACGCCACCTATCATTAACGCTCTAATCCAATCAATAAATTCTGACGTACTTGGCTTCTTTCTAATATCTCTAATATTTCTGATTTTGTAGAAAGTCTTCATTGCCTGCTCCAAAAGATTCTCTTCCAAATTTTCAAAATGAGCATTTACAATAAGCTTCATTAATCTTTCGTCAGGGAAGGTAATATAATGGAAAATACAGCGTCTAAGGAAAGCGTCCGGCAATTCCTTTTCTGCGTTAGATGTAATAATAACAATTGGTCTAACCTTTGCCTTAACTGTTTCTTTAGTTTCATTAATATAAAATTCCATCTTGTCCAATTCCCAAAGCAAGTCATTAGGAAATTCCAAATCTGCCTTGTCAATTTCATCAATTAACAAAACAACCTGTTTATCTTTCCTGAAAGCCTCGCCAAGCTTTCCAAGTTTAATATATCTTGAAATATCGTCAACACCCTCTACACCAAACTGGCTGTCGTACAAACGCTGAATTGTATCGTATATATACAAACCATCCTGAGCTTTAGTTGTTGATTTAATATTCCAAATAAGCAGTTCCATATCCAATGATTTAGCTACTGCTTCTGCTAACATAGTCTTACCTGTTCCCGGTTCACCTTTAATCAATAAAGGCTTCTGCAATTTAGTAGCCACTTCCACAGATGCCATTAAATCATCTGATGCCACATAAGTATCTGTTCCTGTAAATCTTGTTTCTTTTGACATTTAAAAATTCCTTTCGCCGGTTTTACTTTTTTCGCTATTTGCGTAAATTATAACATATGAAACAAATAAAATCATTTTATTTATTAAACAAATTAATATTTATGAATTATTAAATTTAATATTTGTTAATTATCAACTTTAATCTCTTGATGCACTTGTCAATCCATTAAATTAACAATCTGATAATCTTTAGTAATCTGTAAATGTTTATCTTTTTTCATTCATAGATTTCACGATTTCACTAAATCGCTCCACAACCTTTCCGTAATTCTCCTTAAAATGAGGATACAGACAATCGCTGCAATCCTTAATCCCATTATCCAAATACCTAAAATTGCCACCACACTTATCGCCCAAAGTATAAAGAGGACAATAGCAAAATAAACAATTAAAATTATTTCCATCAGCATTCTTGTGACAAGGGAAAAATTCACATTTCCTATGAGAAAAATAGGAAAATTCTTTTTCCTCCCAATATTTCTTAGAAATCTCTTCCTTTTTATCCATATTTTTCAAAAAAACTCCTTATTTTTTTATAATATTCACTTTTATTTCATATCTAATTCACAAAATAACCACACTTTCGCTCTATACTATAGCCATAGCAAACGAAAAACAGTTTTTAAACAAAACAGCAAAAAAGTTTTTCATAAAAAGATTCATAGTCCGATTAAATTCGGATTGACATATATTAGTTTTTTTATTTTCTACTCCTTCTTATTAGAACATCCTTCCCTCGGATGTTCTAATTTTTTTACAGTTTACCAAAGCCATACTCCACCTGTGCTTGCACAAAGGTGGAGTAATGGCCTTGGTAAACGCCCCAAATGAGCAATATGGCGAAACATCATTTCGCCATATGCGAATTGGGGCAATAATTGCGAAAGCAATTATTGTAAAAAAATCTTCTTGAATACATTAATTCCACAATAGCGAATTGGGGCAATAATTGCGAAAGCAATCCCTACACCTCCAAAAAATCCAGCCCATTCTCTGACTTCAAATACATCATCATAAGATAAGCCCCTCTAAGTGTTACTCTTTCTTCCTTTAATATTCTCTTCACCTGCTCCTTATCTGCCAGCATAACCTGTATGCGCTCGGCACTTTCAAGCTGCTGCTCCACTTCTTCAACGTGAATTGTTCCAAAAACTGTGCCATTTGACTCATCTGTAAAACCCGGTCCCATATAAAAAGGTCTTCTAAATGCTTCATTGCCACCTTTATATACTTTCAAATCGAAACCTGTTTCTTCCTTAATTTCTCTAACAGCCGACTGCTCTGCCACTTCTCCCGGATCTATGATTCCTGCTGGAAGTTCATAAATATATTCGTCCAAAGGATATCTATATTCCTTAATTACTAATAATCTTGGTTTTTCCTCATCTGTTACGGCATAAACAACAATGCCCTCAGGCGTATTGTCTTTAGTTTTTAATTTAATATGTTCTTCATCTCTTCTTGATACAAAATAATAGTCAAAGACTTTTCCTTCTCTATCTACCGCATCTAATTTGTATAAATTAAGAAATGGATTATCTGATTGTTTCTTCACCTTTTTATAATTAGACATAAAAACCTCTCTACATTATCCTTAAATCTTTACTCCTAAAAAGACCGCTTACCTTCTATGGTAAGTGGTCTCTTTGATATTATGCAACTATAATTGTATATGCCTTTAAAAATTCTTTTCCCGGCTCTACTTTATTTATATTGTTCTTCTGTGAAATTTCCTTATTAAAACCTCTGTCGTCACAACGTCCCATCCATGGCTCTAAGCATACAAATGGAGCATCCTTAACTGACCAAATTCCGAAACTTGGGAACCCTTCACATTTCATTCCAACATAAGGTGTTCCATCCTTGTGACATACCCATGCTTCTTCAATCTGAGTTCCATCCAAAATAAGTGCGTCATTGTCAAAAATTTCTTCATTTAATACATATGTATTATTTTCAAGCTTAAGTGTTCTTTTTTCTTCCGGAATTGCTGTTCCCATTCCGTCTTCTGTTTCTTTATCTACTAAAATATATTCTAACTGATCCTTGCCAGGGAATTTAAGAATATAATCTGACTTAACTTCATCTTTCTTGGCAAATCTAAATGCAGGATGAGCACCTATTGTAAAATACATTGTCTCATTTCCTGTATTTTCAACCTTCCATTCAACTTTAACTTCTTTGCCTTCTAAGTAATAATTAACAAATAGTTTAAAATCAAAAGGGTATTTCTTCTTTGTTTCTTCTGATGAATTTAACAAAAAAGATACCATACTATCTGTGCTTTCCACACATTCAAAAACACTATCCCTTGCAAATCCATGCTGGCTTGTAGTGTATTCCTCTCCATTAATCAGCATCTTGTTCTTGTATGTTTTACCTACATTAGGGAAAAGAACCGGTGAATGTCTCTTCCAAAACTCAGGATTACCTTCCCATATAATGTCTGTTCCATCTTCCTTATTGTAAATTTTTGTAATCTCTGCTCCGTCTTCTGATACTTCTACCAAAAGATACTGATTTTCCAATTTCATTAAAAGTTCCTCCTTTATTTTTCCTTTCAATTTTACTTTTAATTTGATTTTATATTGATTATTAATTTTAATCACATAAATTTTTTATTTAAAATTATTATTTAATTCCTGTTATATTTTACGACTTTCTTTTTTGTCTTTATACATTTTTTTATCTGCATCACTAAACCACTGATCAACAGATTTTTTATTTCCATTTTCATCAATGTAGAAACTTATGCCTCGCGCTATTGACACATTATATGGATTGTTTCTTTCAACATTAAACTTGTGGCAAAAACCATCACTGGCATAAAGTATTCGACTATAATCTGAATTACATACATATATAACCTGCTTTGATGCCATAATTAAATTCTCGTATTTCTTATACAAGTTAAGAGTTCCCGCAACTCTTTTCTGTATTTCAAACATATCAAAAGGATGTGTAAAATAATCAATTGCACCTAATTCGTAGGCTTTCTCAATGTTTTCGTGATTATCTTCCGCTAAAATCACAATTACCGGAATACGTTCAATAACATATTCTTCATTCATCCATTCCAATACCTGATATCCGTTAGTTTCAGGCATATTTAAATCCAATAGAAGTGCTGAAAATGAATCTTCTTCCTTCTTTAGTAACTCGATTGCTTCTGTTCCATCTTTTGCTTCTGTAACAATATATTTATCTCCGAGGATTTCTTTCAGAATTTCTCTATTCATCTTGGAATCATCCGCAATTAGTAATCTACTTTTTTCTCTTGATTCCTTTATCATAAGTATTCACTTCCTCCACTTCATTCTTTTTCTTTCATTTTCTATCTCTTTCTATATTTTAACACAAATGTCTAATTTTTCGTAGCATTGCTTTGCTTATTTTTTTGCTAAAAATATACAGCTTTTAATACGCTATTTTTATTTATTTTTTATTGATTTTTTCTTCTTATTTTGCTATCATATCAAAGGATTATATAAGTTCATGATATGGATGAACGTTTCTACTAACTGCCGCAAATGGTTATCTATAATCTTTATTATAGGTGAATTTTATTTTGCGGTATTTTTGTGTGCAAAAAAGTATTTTTAATTTACTTTAATTATTACATTTAGGAGGATTTTGAATGAGACATTATGATGTTATTGTAATTGGTGCCGGACCGGGTGGTATTTTTGCCACATATGAATTGGCAAAAAAGCAGCCTGAACTTTCTATTGCTGTTTTTGAAGCCGGACATAAGTTATCAGGAAGAAAGTGTCCTATTGATGGTGACAAGATTCCTAACTGCATCAATTGTAAAAGCTGCTCTATTATGAGTGGTTTCGGTGGTGCCGGAGCTTTTTCTGATGGTAAATATAATATTACTAATGATTTTGGTGGCACTCTTTATGAACACATTGGTAAAAAACAGGCCATTGAATTAATGAAATATGTTGACGAAATTAACATGGAACACGGTGGAGAAGGCACAAGACTTTTCTCAACTGCCGGAACTAAGTTTAAGAAGATTTGTATGCAGAACAAGCTTAAACTTCTTGATGCTTCTGTTCGTCACTTGGGAACTGACATTAACTATGTTGTTCTTGAAAATTTATATGACGAATTAAAAGATAAGGCTGATTTTTACTTTGACACACCTGTTTCTTCAATTACTCATTTAGATAAAGGCTATAGTATTCATACTGAAGATGAAGATTTTGAATGTAAAGATTGTATTGTTTCTGTAGGTCGAAGCGGAAGCAAGTGGATGGAACAGGTTTGCCACGAAATGGATATACCTACTAAGTCTAACCGTGTTGACATTGGTGTTCGTGTTGAACTTCCTGCTGTTATCTTCTCTCATCTTACAGATGAATTGTATGAAAGCAAGATTGTTTACCGTACACAGCAATTCGAAGACAATGTTCGTACTTTCTGTATGAACCCACACGGTATTGTTGTTAACGAAAATACTAACGGCATTGTTACTGTTAACGGACACAGTTATGAAGGCGAAGAGATGCAGACTGAAAATACTAACTTTGCCCTTTTGGTTGCTAAGCATTTCTCTGAACCTTTCAAAGACAGTAACGGATATGGTGAAAGTATTGCCCGCCTTTCTAATATGCTTGGTGGTGGCGTAATTGTTCAGCGTTTCGGTGACTTAGTAAGAGGTCGTAGAAGTACTGAAAGCCGAATTGAAGAAGGACTTGTTACTCCTACTCTTTCAGCTACTCCAGGTGATTTAAGCCTTGTACTTCCAAAGCGTATCTTGGATGGAATCATTGAAATGATTTATGCCTTAGATAAAATTGCTCCAGGTACAGCCAATGATGATACATTGCTATATGGTGTAGAAGTTAAGTTCTACAATATGGAAGTTGAACTTAATGACAATCTTGAATGTAAATATGACGGATTATATATTATCGGCGACGGAAGTGGTGTTACACATTCACTTTCACATGCTTCAGCCAGTGGTGTTTATGTTGCAAGACATATATGTGAAAAGGCAGAATAAAGGGAGAATAAAGGGAGAAGATTAATGTTGCAGGGAGGATGTAGCATTATTAGAAAGCCACGACGGATTTGCGTCGTGGCTTTTGCTTTTGAGATTAGTTTCTATTTGTGTTTTTTGAAGATTTTCGCTCCATTTTCCGTACAAAGTCGTCCGTGGAGATGTCCACACTCTGGGGCAGTATAAGTTGCTTTTTCGGTCACGACTACGTGTCATAGAGCGAAAACGTTGTATGACACGTAATTATTGAATTTTAGCTTGTCCTTTCGGCTGAATTTACGTGTCGGTGAGCCGAAACGTTGTACCACACGTAATTACTAGAAATTTCATTAATATTTCGAGAATAATTACGTGTCAGCGAAAGGAAATGTTATATGACACGTAACTGGAATCGGCATTACGCATAGTTTAATCAGTCTCTTTATTTACATAAATCAACTGATTATCTATTTTCCTAATTCTGCCAATTAATCTGCTGCTCCTTTATTAGCGGATATCTGACTACTTCCGCGCCATCTAAGTTTTCTCTGTTCATATCAACTGCTGTTATTTGCTGATTATCATATGTTGTATAATAATAAATTCCCTTTTTAGCATTGCAACATGAAGTGTACAATGTGATTTCATACTTATCTTCCGCTACTTCACAACAGCCTCTCTGCTGGTCAACAGAGCCCAAAATATGGAAAAACTGGCTTACACTTTCTGCCTCTGAATTACCTGAAACAGAATTCATCTTTGTGAATGCAACCTTAGCAAAACGTGAGGCTGATGATAAATCTCCCGGAAGTCCTAACGCTCCCATTCCTCTGCTGTAAGTTGTCAAATCAAGTTCTGATGCGAATTTGTTTTCCGGCTGTCTTGGGGACAGGTTCATGTAATTGTTTAACATAAACATCTGCTGTGGAAATGGTGGATTGTTAGTCAACACTCCTACAGGATTGTCATAAACCTTTAATCCTTCTGCCACAGGTTCTACAGTTATGGATTCTTCACTGTCTGAAATAATCCAATGTAACTGAGCTGATGGCAACTGCTCACTAAAAGGTGTTGAAACAAGATTCATTCTGCCTATAAGTTCTCTCGCCTCTTTAACTGACTGGCATCTACCAAGAATCCATGGAATAAATTCAAACTGGGCTATATTGTCCCTGCCCTCTTCAATAGGCTGAAACTTAGCATTGCCCACAAAATTAAGCCCTGCCATTCCAAGTCCCTTCTCATTAATTCCATCATAATACAATGGGTACCCTCCTGCCACATATGCCATACCGATAATTGCATAATGGCTCTCCAATATTCCCATATGTCTAAAATCAAATCTATAATTTCTAGGTGTTATTGTCACCTCATCACCATATGAAAATTCATAGTCTAAAGTTCTTCCAAAATAAAAATCATTCGTTTTATAAGTTGCTGCTGTACACATATCTCTCCTTATTCAAAATACTGTTTAGACAGTCTTTTAACCTCTGTCTTAACTTTTTCCAAAATATCCTCAGGTTCCACAATCTTTACACCGTCACCTAAAGAAAATATCCATGAAATAAACTGATTGCTTACTATTACTTTTACATTTGCAATAAAATGTTCATCATCTTTTGGTATAAACATAGTGTCTTTTCCGAATCGGTCAATAATAACACCTGCCATTTCGTTTTTGCACTCTAGTTTTATTATTTCCTCTTCGCCGGAAAACATACCAAATACTTTCTTAGCATATAAACCTACATCTGCATTCTGCCCGCTAAACTTTTCTCCTCCAAGTCGTGGTTTGTCCAAAAATTCAATGTTAAGCATCTTATCAACCCTGAAATGTTTAACTTTTTCATCACTTGAATCAATTGCAACCATATAATAGTTCTCATCATCCCAAGTTAAAGCCCAAGGACTTACTATGTAAGGTTCTCCGTCCTTTCTCAAAACCATTTCCTTCTTCACATTCCACTGGAAATACTGAAAACTAATCATAGAATTTCTGTCAATTGCAGTATGTATCTTATCCACATTATAATAAATCTTCTCATTAGTTGTCTTTACGCGCTGAGATACATAAACCTGATGCTGAAGCTGTGATGCCTGATATTTGCTTGCCAAACCCTCAATCTTCTTAATAAGTTGGTTAGTCTTCCTTTCAGTAATGAATTTAGCTGACTGCACCGAATCTACCAATAACTTCAACTCTGCCAATTCAAACTGTCTGCTTACCAAATAATAGTAATATGTTCTGTCGTGCTGTTCTCCTACAATATCCAATCCATATTGACGCAAATTTTCAATATCATTATAAAGACTTTTACGTTCAGCATTCACCCCATACGCCTTTAACTCACTAATGATTTCATTCATTGTTATGCTATGCTGCTCATCAGTTTTCTCAGTTAATATCTTTATCAGATATACTATCTTTAATTTCTGATTGCTTCCTTTTGCCATACCTACCTCCTTGCCCCTAAGCAGGTCTGTTCCTTTTGTTAAAAAATATACCTCTATTCTACACCAAAACAGTTGTATATTCTATGTAGCAATTTCAACAATTTTAGTCTGTCATATATATTAATGTTTATTAGAGCTTCGCCACTCCTTTATTGCTTCACTTATAGTATTATAATCCCTTTGAAAAAGTTCTTCACTAATCTGCCTGTGTAACAAATCCCACGGCACCTTCTCCATTATCTTTGTTATAACAAAATCCTTGCTCCTCTGTTTGTACTTAGGCATACCGTTAATCTCCTGTATATGGGAAAGTTCCGGTCGCCACAATATACTTAGCTTACGCTTCATCTTATAAGTTCGTTGGGCACGCTTATTAATTTCCGGTTCTCTTAAAACATTAAATTCCACACTTTCTTCCTTACTAATCGCCTCAATAATTCCCCAGTATTCCGGAACATGTTCTTCAATATGCTTTGAGTGGCTACTTCCCACAACCACATAATTATAATCAAAAAACTTATTATAATCCTTCACCTGTCTTGCAAGCCTTGCATATGTATCCGCATCACTTTTGATTTCCACGCCAATAAGCTTCTCTTCAATAACAAGCATTACATCAGCTCTTGATTTTGCAATCTGCTTTTCTTCTATTATTCGTACCTTACCGAATTTTTCATCAAAAAAATCAAATAACGGCTCTCTTATATCCTGATCTTTTAACATTTCGTTCCTCTATTACACGTCCTATCCAACACATTCTATATTATATATGTTATTCTCTGTTATGTTTGATATTCTGTAATTCTAATCTCTCTATTTCGTGGACTTTGCCTTTGGATAAATTCTCTCCATTCTGCCATCATCAAAATGACTATCCATAACCTTCTGCCATTGGGAAGTTGCACTTATGCCCCTATCTCTCTCATCATATCTGATTAAGGCTAAGCTTGATACACCACAATTTATTACCATAAATATTATCAAAATCCATGTGACAATTTTGCCCCATAGCATTGGTAATAATTCTATTGCTCTAGATATGTATGGATAAAGTTTTTTAAACCAGACAACTGCTGCTATGCCCCAGAAAAAACAATACAACAGATTAATTCTACCACCCAAGTTAAAAGGAATATCGCTATAATCCCAAAATACTTTTCCAAAAACTATCTCCGTAAAAACGCTGCACAAATATTCATAAGCGCCACCAAGGAGAGTGCCTACCGCAAACAAGAAGCTGTCGCTTTTGTCTTTATATTTATAAAGCATCTGAGTAACCACAGCTATTGCAAGTCCCCAGACAATACTAAAAGGTCCCCAAACCACACTGCTTCGGCTCATCCACACGCCTTCAGTTATTCTGCAAAAAATAGTTTCCGTTATATCACCAAGAAACGCTCCTATAAAAAACAACAATACTATTTTATAAAAACTACATCCGTAGGCAAAAACCTTAGTTTCACTTTCTTCTTTTGACTGAACTTTTATATTTTCAGTTTTTTGTGCTTTAGGATAAGCTTTGTGAATACGTCCGTCTACAAAATTGTAAATTAAAGTTCCAAGTTTTACCCTAACGCTGTCTATCTTATCATTGGCACTTTCCCATTTTTTTAAATTTTTGCTTTTTCCTTTTAACAAAAGATAAGATGCCAATATGTCTACTATCATTACCCCTACAAGAACTAATAAAATGACGTTCATTAACAGTTCCGGCAAAGTTGTAAGAATTTTTAATGTTATCTTATTTCCCCATTTTACAATAACATAACCTAAAAATCCCCAAAACACTGAAACAGGAACGCATACGTATCCGTCAAAATTCCATTTAACATTGGAGTAATCCCACCAACGTTCTTTAAATGCCAATTCAATAAGATGTCCTGCTATCCATTCAACTACAGTGGCATAAATCATTGCAAATAAAAATAGCCAGATTCCTGTTAATTCCTGTAAACCCACCGTAATTATTACTGCTGTTATTCCATAAAGAACACAAAAAGGTCCATTAACCAAACCTCTGTTAGCGAATTTTTTCTGTTTTAATGATGCTGATACTGTTTCAAATAACCATCCCAGAAATGAATATATAAAAAACAGCCATAATAAATCATAGACAGTAAAATGTATCATTGTCTTTCTCCTCTTGTATAAAACCCGGGTACAAAATATGCACCCGGGTTCTTTATTTAAACATATATTGTTCTATATATTTATATGACACTTATATGTGTCTTTTAACCTTTAAATTAGAGCTGTGGTCCTGCTGAAACTAAAGCCTTACCAGCTTCATTTCCTTCATACTTAGCAAAGTTCTTGATGAATCTTTCAGCTAAGTCCTTAGCCTTAGCTTCCCATTCTGAAGCATCAGCGTAAGTATCTCTAGGATCAAGGATTCCTGTATCAACACCTGTAAGTTCTGTTGGAACTTCAAAGTTGAAGTATGGAATCTGCTTTGTTGGTGCATTTAAGATGTCACCGTTTAAGATAGCATCGATGATACCACGTGTATCCTTAATTGAGATACGCTTTCCTGTACCATTCCATCCTGTGTTAACTAAGTAAGCCTTAGCTCCATTCTTTTCCATCTTCTTAACTAATTCTTCAGCGTATTTTGTTGGATGAAGCTCTAAGAAAGCCTGTCCGAAACATGCTGAGAATGTTGGTGTAGGTTCTGTAATTCCACGTTCTGTACCAGCAAGTTTTGCTGTAAATCCTGATAAGAAGTAGTACTGTGTCTGAGCTTCTGTAAGGATTGATACTGGTGGTAATACTCCAAATGCATCTGCTGATAAGAAGATAACGTTCTTAGCTGCTGGTGCAGATGAAATAGGTCTTACAATGTTTTTGATATGATTGATTGGGTAAGATACACGAGTATTTTCTGTTACACTCTTATCTGCAAAATCAATCTTTCCTTCAGCATCAAGTGTTACGTTCTCAAGAAGAGCGTCACGTCTGATTGCATTGTAGATATCTGGTTCTGATTCTTTATCTAAGTTGATAACCTTAGCGTAGCATCCACCTTCAAAGTTGAATACGCCGTTGTCATCCCAACCATGTTCATCATCACCGATAAGTAAACGCTTAGGATCTGTTGAAAGTGTTGTCTTACCTGTTCCTGAAAGACCGAAGAAGATTGCTGTGTTTTCACCGTTTAAGTCAGTGTTAGCTGAGCAGTGCATTGAAGCAATTCCCTTAAGTGGAAGGAAGTAGTTCATCATTGAGAACATACCCTTCTTCATTTCTCCGCCGTACCATGTATTAACGATAACCTGTTCACGGCTTGTGATGTTGAACACAACTGCTGTTTCTGAGTTAAGTCCTAATTCTTTATAGTTTTCAACCTTAGCCTTTGAAGCATTGTATACAACAAAGTCTGGTTCGAAGTCTTTAAGTTCTTCTTCTGTTGGCTTAATAAACATATTTGTTACAAAATGAGCCTGCCAAGCAACTTCAACGATGAAACGGATTGCCATACGTGTGTCTTTGTTTGCTCCACAGAAAGCATCTACTACATAAAGTTTCTTATTTGAAAGTTCTTTAATAGCAAGATCCTTTACAGCAGCCCAAGCTTCCTTGCTTGCCTTGTGGTTATCATTCTTATATTCATCTGTTGTCCACCATACTGTGTCTTTTGAATTTTCGTCTTCAACGATAAATTTATCTTTTGGTGAACGACCTGTATAAATACCAGTCATAACGTTAACAGCACCAAGTTCGCTCTCCTGTCCTTTTTCGTAACCTTCAAGTTCTGGTTTTGTTTCTTCTTCAAATAATGTTTCATATGAAGGATTGTACACGATTTCTGTTGTACCTGTGATACCATACTTGCTTAAATTGATTTCTGCCATCTTATTTAAACCTCTTTTCTTTAAATATAGTAATATAATGAACACCTGCTTGCGCTGGCTCTTATATCAACCTTGTGGAACTAAAAAACAAAGTTCCTAATATGATATTATACATATTTTCGTTGTAAATTCAACTGAAATCGCCTTGTTTTTCCCTTATTAATAAAGTAAAGTGTTCAATTAATTAATGAAAGTGTTGGTTTTTAGACTAATTGAAGTCTAACTTTTGTGGTTCACCTCACTCACAGCCTTTTTATTTTGTTCCTGTATATTTAAAGTTTCTATTTTTATCTTCTCATATAACATATACATCCCCTGCACTCCTGCCACAAAGGAAATCACATAATACGGCATAATGTACAATGCCTTGCCTTCCCACAGGAAATGGAATATGAAGCCTCCAAGTACTGCCACCTGTAGTAACAGGTTCCAGATGGTAAGCTGTTTTCTTTTTGCTATAAGGTATGCAAGGTTTCCAAGCCAGATAAATATAAGATATAGTTTCATTATTACGAATATGATTTTGTTTATTTTTCCCTTTTCTATACTTTCAGCCACCTTTGACCATTCTGCGTGATTATCCATTGCCTGAAGCATCCAGAAAGTTTGGAATGTTGGTTCGCACCACTGTGTTGTGATTTTATTTTTTGCAAAATCCACAAACTCTAATGGTTTGCTTTTAAACTCACTTAGTCGTTCACTTATTTTTTCTCCCGCTATTTCTGATGCTTTTTCACTGTCACGACCTGCGTTTACAAAAGTTGTCAAATTATAAGCGTTGTACCAGCCATCAACACCGCAACCTAACTCTTTTGTACCCTTCTGCAATCCCATGGCTATAAAGCATTTCGCCGGAACACCTTTTGAAATAGTTACATTAGCCTTTTTTGCATAATACAGATTTACACATTTAGGCGCCATCAACGCTCCCATTAAGATTATTGAGAAAACTACATATTTTAATTTTTGTTCTTTTATTCCATAAAATAAAGTAACCAAAACTGCTGCAATTACAAAAATCAAACAATTGCTTTTGCTTATTGTTCCCATGCAGAAAGCCAGAAAACTTATTACAAAATTAAGGATTTTTCCATTTTCTTTTGCAAGGATAAGATTATAGAAGCCTACTAATGAGAAGAATAGTCCAAATATTGTTCCGTACACAAAGAAGCTATAGAAAATCAATGGGAAACATCCAAAGACCATAACCCAATACAGATTGTGGATTCTAATATTATCTGTCATTTTGGTTAGAATCTTATATAGCATATTGAAAATTCCTGCCATTGCAAGAACATTAAAAAGCATTATTGCGATGTAATTATCTTTTCCGAATATGTAGTAAATAATTTGGATAATGCCGATTATTCCAAGCTGTTGCGGATATGCTACCAAATATCCTTCACCTGTAAGCTCGCTGTAATCTCCATCAAGAAAACTTGATGCAATTCTCTGAACAACACTTTGGTCACTTATAGGGTATGCCCTTGCCATAACTATGTATGCGATTCCAATTGCAATAACATATATTGTTGCAATATTGGCAAACTTCTTTGTATCCATTTTTAGTAATTTTGTATATCTGTCAATAATATACAGAATTGCAAAAATAGTTACCACATACAAAATTATCATAAGAATATTGTTAAGGCTATACTCTGCATATTCCTTGTAATCGTTAACTTTTATATCAATTTTTGTTGTTCCCAAAATATTAAAAATTGATAGAATTCCAAACATTGCCACAAGGATTCCCCATATTATTTTTTGAATTACATTTCCTGTTTTGTTAATTATTGCATTCATACTTTTCTCCGTTTCTTCTTTATTATTTATATTACAGTGTCTAAGGTCTTATCTCACATATGCCGTGCAATTATGTTTTAACATGCTAATCTTATCTAATTATCAGCTGTTCCAAGGATTATACTTATCAATCTCTTGTTTAACATTATTGTTCTGTTCCAAGGATTGATTATTACACCCTCAATTTCATCCACTGTTAATGCTGATTGAAAAAGCTTATCCATATCTGTTAAAAAAGTAGATTTTACACTGTCGCCACCTTTTAACTCTTCATCAAAACCTGTAAAAGCAACCCACCAGTTTTTTCCGTCTGATGTTTTTACTGCCTGAACGTTCATTTCATTGCTTAATGGTGAAGGTTCAACTGCAATAATAAGCTGTCCCTGTTCTTTCATTCTTCTTCTGATAACTGTAAGTGCGTGTGCCAACAGTTCAGGTGTAGACTGACTTTGAAGTGTGGCAATGGCTTCTTCGATTTTTTCATTGCCCTGCAGTCCCTTGTCCACTTTTGAATTATCTTTATTCATATTTACTCCATTCGTAATTTTTATTTTCAAAATGATTCCTGATTATTTTTGAAACCCTAGATTCCTAATTAGTTTTTGAATCATTTATTCCTAATTATTAAATTAAAGATTTTCCAATTATCTTAGATAAGATTTTGACCTTAGCATTTCTATTGCTTTGGAGGTCTTCCTGTCTGTGACTATTATACCCTTTTTCCCCGATTTTTGAAACTTAGTTTTGTCGGCACTGCTTTTAACATTTATGCCAAGCAACTGGTTGTTGAAAGTTGAGCTGTCCTTAAAGTCAAATATGCACAACTGATTTTTTGCTCTTGTAACTGCCACGTAATAAAGTCTTCGCTCTTCCTCGTAAGTTTTTATTTCCTCATCTGTTGCTTTCTTTCTGTTGGCAACCACCTTTTCAGGAAAAACTCCGTCCTTTACATCCATTATGTATACCGTATCGTACTCCAAACCTTTGCTTGAGTGAATTGTAGACAAAGTAAATTTGCAATCATAATTGTTCTTTTTATTCTTTATAATCATTGCTAGTTCATCAAGACGATTTAGAAAATCTTCCGGTGTTTTCTCATTTGCTGCCAAAGCCTGGAGAATACTTATCTTGCCATCTTTTATTTTTGCTCTTTCAAGATAAGCAAAATAGCCCATAAAATTAACAATTCTATAAACTGCTTTGTAGGCCGACTCTTCTAAAATGCTTTCTATATGAGTCTTCATTGCCTTTAGACTTTTCTCCGTACCTTTTGGGATTCTTCCATATCTTAATGCACTGTCAATTACGGGAATGCCTTTTTCTTCACTTATACGGCAGGCTTCAATTGCTCCCATTTTGCTTAAATATGTTCCGATTTTAAAATATATCTGCATAAAGATTTCCGTATCCTTTGGATTTTCTGCAAATCTTATTATGTTTTTTATGTCTGTAACTATTTTGTGATTGAAAAACGTCAGGTCAGCGTTTTTGATTTTGTAATCAATGCCACTTCTCTCAAGCATATCCACAACCGGAATTATGCTTTCATTATCTCTGTACAAAACTGCCGTATCTACGTTGCAGTTTTCTGCCACCTTTGTTAAATAGCTATACTGAGACTTTCTTGTTTTTACTTCAATAAGTCGAATATCTTTTACCATATTCCTTGAAGCTTTCATATTTTTCTTGTGTCTTAATTTGTTTTTCTGAATAAATCTGTCTGCTGCACTTACAATTGCTCCGTCAGACCTAAAGTTTTCTTCCATTAGAAGAATTTTTCCTTCAGGATAAGTTGACTCAAAAGAAAGCAATGCTTCCGGGTAAGCCGCCCTAAATCCGTAAATACTCTGATCCTCATCCCCAACCATGAACAGCTTCTTATTTTTCATTGCAAGTATTTCAATAATTTTGTGCTGGATTTTTGATGTATCCTGTGCTTCGTCCACGCAAATATATTGATACATATTTTGAAAATATTCCAAAACCTGTGGTGTGGTCTTTAGCATTGTGTAGGCATAAACCATTTGGTCGTCATAATCCATTAATGACTGTCTGCGAAGTTCCCCACAATATGCCTTGTAAATTTCAGCAAGTGGCAGGTTTTCCTTCTTGCCAAGGCTTTCAATTTCTTCATTTGAAAGCATCATGTTTTTTATGTATGTAATCAGGGTAATAACTGTCTGCAAGTCATTTTCCGACGGATATTCGTTAAGTTCTTTCTGATAAATCAAAGACAATATTTTAGATTTAAAGCCTTCTTCCGTTATCAGGTCGAAAGCCTTTCTGCCGATGCAGTTTCCGTAATAGTTAATTATTTTTGAACAAATTCCGTTAATTGTTCTAAACTCAAGTCTTGCCGCCAGCTGTTCACCAAACATTGTTTCAAATCTCTGTCTCATATAGTTAGTTGCCGCAACTGTATATGTAATAGTGAGAATTGATTCAGGCTCTATTCCAAGACAATAAATCATATAACCCAGTCTTGTAACAAGAACCGTTGTCTTTCCACTGCCCGGAACTGCTAAAAGCAGTGTAGGATTTTGAACCGACTGCACTGCTTTTAACTGTTGATTATTTAGTTTTATATTAAACTGTTCTTTAAATTGCTCTAGCGTCATCTTTTTCATAATCAATAAACATTAAGAAGAAAGCAAAGAATAAAATTACTGAGCAACAAAGAATTGCTCTTTCGTGGAACATATGTATAAAGAAGTTACCGATTACTGCCCCGGTTACGAAGCATACAATAATTCCATAATACAATGCTGCTTTCTTAAAATCTTCCTTATCTTTTTTGCGAATGAAATTACAAAGGTTCTGTGTACCACTTCTCAAATTTCCTATACACATAGTTGTGGCAATGCCGTTACCTCTGATTTTTCTAAAACTTTCAACCTGTATTCCGCAGGCAAAAGATGTAAGTGAGTTGGCTATAAGGTTCATGTCAAGTGGAATAAAAGCTACGCCCACAAGTATAATTCCCTCAAATAAAACAGACACCTGTCTCCAATGTAAAAGGTCTCTTTCTTTGGCACGAACAAGCTCTGCTATGGCAATTCCTATTGCAAAAGCAAAAACCGGGAAGAAGTAATGAAGCGCTCCCCTAAGATTTCCCCCTGACAAATTTACACCAAACAGCAACATGTTTCCTGTCTGGGCATTGGCAAAAACCTGATCCCTCTGTATGTAAGAGTACGCATCCATAAATCCACCTGAAAGTGCAAGAAGTATTCCAAGTTTTATAGTCTCTGACATCTGCCTTGTCTGTTTCATAATAATCAACTCCTATAATCATTTCTAATATTATCATATAATTATTTATATATTTTTTTCATTTCCAAATTTTTAGGATTCTTTTTTTGCATTAATATAATTCATAATAAGCTCTGCCGTCTTTTCAAAACCAATCTTACCTGTATCAAGGCAAAGCTGATATTCTTTTGCATCTCCCCACACTGTGTCAGTGCAGTATTTATGGAAAGATGTTCTTTTCTCGTCAACTTCTTTTATATACTTTTCCGCCTCTTTTTCTGAAATTCCGTCTCTTTCCATAAGATATTTTATTCTAAATTCTTTGTCCGCAAAAAGATATACTGATGTAACATCCTTGCTATCTTTGTATATTATATTAGCACATCTTCCAATAATTATGGCGTCTTTGTTTTCGGTAATAGCCTTAACAAGTTTTAATGACTTATCCATTGGCTTCGTATTTCCAAACCCCATTGCTATTCCATATAAAAGACTATTAATAGGTACTTCATTAAAAAAATTACTGTGTTCTTCAGCCTGTCCTAGCTGCTTTGCTTCTTCAAGCAATTTCTTTTTGTCAAAAAGTTCCATGCCAAGTTTATTAGCCAATATTCTTGCAACTTCGTGTCCGCCACAACCACATTGTCTTGCAATTGTAATTATCATAATATGCCTCCTATCCGCACCTCTTCAATCCTCGGTGGGATTTTTGCTTAATAGAATTTCCAAATTAATTTCTTATTAAATAAAAATCTGTCCGCCATTATTATAACTCTTTATATAAAATTTGCAAAAACAGATGCTCCTACCATTGTGCAAATTCCTGCTATTACTATTGAAAGGCTGCTCATTGCCCCTTCAATCTCGCCCATTTCCATTGCTTTTGCAGTACCAATGGCATGGGAAGATGTTCCCAGAGCTATTCCCTTTGCCACAGGATTTGTTATTTTAAATATTTTGCAAACTGCCTCACCACATATGTTACCAAGAACTCCTGTAATGATTATTACCGCAACTGTAATTGTAACATATCCACCAAGTTCTTCTGAAATTCCCATTCCAATTGCTGTTGTAATGGACTTAGGCAACAATGTTACATATTCTTCATGACCGAAATTAAATATTAAAGCAAATGCAAATATACAAACCAAACTTGTAAGTACACCTGAAATTATGCCTGCAAATATTGCTACCACATTCTCTTTAAGTAATTTAATCTGCTGATACAAAGGTATTGCAAGACATACTGTTGCCGGTGTTAAAAGATAACTTAAATACTGTGCGCTTTTGTTGTAATTATCATAATCTACCCTAAACAAGAGCAGACAGCATATTACAAATATTATTGAAATTAAAAGTGGGTTAAAAATAGCTGACTTAAATTTTCTTTTTAATAATAAACCTAACTCGTATCCCATTACACTTATTACTACACCTATTGTCGTAGAATTAATTATCATCTGATTCATGTTTTTTTCTCCTCTTTATCACATACTGGGTTACTTTTCCTGACACAGCCATTACAAGGACTGTTGACACAAAAGTAATAATTATAAGTGGAACAAGCATGGTTTTAAGCTGTTTCCAATAAACAACTATTCCTACTCCCGATGCAATAAACATTAAAGGCATTATTTCTATTAGAAAAGTTCCTGACTCTTTTACATCGTCTACTTTCACAATGCCTGTCACAAGCAAAACCATCATCAGACACAATCCATAAATACTTGACGGTATTGCCAACGGAATTAAATATTTTAAGATTTCACCTATACAGGTTACTAACATAATAATCCCAAATTGTCTCATATATTTCATAATTTTCACCCTTCTTTCCACAAAACGCGACAGCCTTAACTGTCGCGTCTTTAATAATACATACTTTTTTTAATTATGTACATAGTTTTGTGGTATTAATTTAGGGCTTTTTTTGCACTTTCTAGTATTATTGTTTCCTGACTCTTTCAATTCTAATTACATAAAAAGCCCAAAACAGTTTTCCTTAGAATATCCCATGTTAAAAACACTGGCTTCTTTTGTTTATTGGATTATTTATATGCTTTATCCTTGTTAATGTTGTTTAACACTTCTGTTGTCAAAAGCATTATTGCAGTAAATATTAAAATATATACAGGGAATAATCCTATGTTGATATACTGGGCAATAAGTCCAAATAATGGTGGCATAAATGTTGTTCCCACATAAGCAAATGCCATCTGTATTCCGATAACCGCCTGTGAATTATCCGCACCAAAGTTAAATGGTGTTGAATGAATAATTGACGGATATATTGGTGCACAGCCAAGACCTATTGTTATAAGTCCTGCCAAAGCAATAGCTGAACCTGGTATTGGCATAAATAACATTACAATACCTGCCACAATTATTATAATTCCAAGTCTTATCATATTCTTGTCGCCTAACTTGTCTGCAATAAATCCGCACAGGAAACGTCCAAATGTAATTCCTATGTAGAACAATGCCGCAAACTTGGCTGCTGTGTTGCTGTCAATGCTTCTATTTAATACAAGATAGCTTGCACACCACAATGTTGTTGTCTGCTCAACTGCACTATAGCAAAAGAATGCAAATAAAATGTAGATTACCCCTTTAATATGTAATACTTCTGATAATGATTTAGCTTTTCTCTCCCGTGGTTCTTCCTGAGTTCTTTCGTTATTTCCATTGATTACATTGTTTTCGCTGTTTTCTACTTTTTTCCATAATGGCAATGTTATAAATAATGCTGCTGTAAGTGTAAACTGAAGTACTGAAATAACACTGTAACCACCACGCCAGCCTAAACCATGAGCCATACATGTTCCTATAATATATGGTCCTATTGATGCGCCAACTCCCCAGAAACAGTGAAGCCAGCTCATATGTTTTGAGGAATAATGTAGTGCAACATAATTATTTAATGCCGCATCTACAGCTCCTGCACCTAATCCATATGGTACTGCGAGCACACATAATATTATGAAACTATGTGATAGTGAAAATCCAAGCAATGCTACTGCTGTCATTAATACACTAATAGCTGTAACTTTTCCCGTTCCAAGCTTAATGTTTAATCTGTCTGAAAACAAACTTGATATAACCGTTCCCATTGATATAATCATTGTTATAATTCCTGCTGAAGACAATGATGCATTAAGTTCGATATGCATCTGTGGCCACGCTGAGCCCAACAGAGTATCAGGCAAACCTAAACTTATAAATGCTAAATAAATAATTACTAATAATGCTGAATACATTTTTTCCTCCTTCTTTTGCATTTTCCTGTAAGTTACTTTTTAGTTTTCAAATTATATTAATTTTCTTAAATTAAAATTTTTATTCCTGAATCTGTGTTTTGGACTCTATATTTCTTTGTAGTATTTCTACTACCTGTTTTATAATTTTTTCATCTGTTTGATATTTTTTATACTCACTAATTCCCGGAAGTCCCATAAAAACGTCTGGATTTCTATATTTCATTGTGCTCTCTATAATTGTTTTTCCCGACATATGGAAGCTTTTGGTTTTTGTTCTCTTAATCAGTTCTGCAATATTATTTTGACTTACACCTGCACCAACTAATATTTCTATTCTTCCTTCCGCCTGTTCAACCAAATTTCTAATGGTTTCAGCACCTACAATGCAGTTCTGTTTTCCTCCTGAAGTTAAAATCGTATCCACACCAAGTTTTATGGCTTCTTCCATTGTTTGAAAATAATCCTTACACATATCGAAAGCTCTATGAAGCGTAATTTTACACTGACCTGCCTCTTTAATAAGTTCTTTCATCTGCTTTTCATTTAATGTTCCATCAATATTTAAACTCCCAATTACAACTGCATCCGCACCTTCGTTTTTAAAGTTTTCCACCTGTCTGCACATAATTTCGTGTTCATATTCTGTGTAGCAAAAATCACCGTAACGAGGACGTATCATTACGTTAATTGGAATCTGAATATGGTTTCTAATAGTTTTAAACAATTCTAAATCCGGAGTTGTTCCTCCTATAACAAGATTTGAGCATAACTCAATTCTTGTTGCTCCTCCATTATATGCGGAAATTGCTGATTCTACTGAATCAACACAAACTTCTAATATGTATTTTGACATATGATTTCTCCTATAAATTTCAACTTCGATAATTGTATCACACTTATTTATTCCTTGTATATACAGCCAATCTATTTTTGTATATATTTTATCTTCTTTTTTATTGTTTTTTATTTTTCATCTTAACGACTCATATGGTACAATAAATTCTAAGGTCGGGTTTTGTATATTTTCTATAAACACCCTCAAATTTATTCTACATAATTATAGAAGAATGGAGAGAAAATGAAAAAAAATATTATAGTAATTTTGCCCATAATACTGTCGGTTATAACCGTGGCAATATTTTTTAACCTTTCGGTTAAACCTATGGATACGGCAACTAATGTTTTGGGCCAGAAAGAAACGATGAGTCAGAATGAAAATTCGAAGAAAAACACTATAGGAAACGCAGCTCAAAATAATAGCAATTCAAAATCAATCGGAAGCAACACAGGCAATTCATCCGATGAAAGCAACTCTTCAAGTTCAGGACAAACCACTACTAAAGATTCAAGTACTGTTGCAACAACCGCTCCTGCTAATACTATTAAGTTAAGTTTTGTTGGTGATTGTCTCTGTGCAACAGACGAAAATACTTCTTATGAGAATTGTTTTAATGACGTTGCAAAGGCTAAGAATCCTTCATATTTTTTAGAGAAAGTTAACTCTTATTTCTTAAATGATGACTTTACAATTGCTGACTGCGAAAATGTTTATTCAGACAGCAAGAAGTTGAAAGTTAGCGACAAGGGACAATATGCAGATCCTAATGTCCGTGCTTTTTGGTTTAAGTCACCTGCAAAAAATGCCAAAATCTTATCAGCCGGTGGCATTGATATGGTTTCTATTTCAAATAATCATATTAATGATTATGGCTTGGAGGGACATGAAGACACAAGAAAAGCTTTAGATGCTGCTAACGTTAAATGGGGCGAGGAAGGTAAGATTGTTTATTTTGAAAAGCATAATTTTAAAATTGCTGTAATTTGTGTATCTATGTATGGCGATTATGTTTTACCTACAATTCAGTCTGCCCTGAAAAAAGCTGAGAAGAAAAGTGACTATCAGATTATTTATTTTCACGGTGGAACAGAGGGGCTTCACGAACCTGAAAACTGGAAGGTTAACGCCTGTCATACTTTAATTGATTCCGGTGCCGACCTGATAATCGGCGACCACCCACACGTGCTACAGCCATTGGAGAAATACAAAAATAAAACAATTATTTATTCAATGGGCAACTTTATTTTTGGTGGCAACCGCCATCCCGAAAACCGCACAATCATATACCAGCACACAATAACTCTTACTTCAAATAATAAAATATCAGAGGAAACAGGCAACATAATTCCATGTTACGTTTACACCGGAGATACAAACAACTGGCAGCCTGCGCCAATAAAAGACAATGCTACGAAAAAAAAAGTGCTAAGTTTTATGAACGGGAAGAGAAAAAGTCCGCTGTAGATTAAATGTTGCAGAAAGTACCCCGATACGGCAAAAATGCTTTTCGGGGTGCTTTTTTATTCTCTTTTCTGTTGATTTATACCACAACATTCCTATTTTTTAAGTTTGTTGCGGTATCCCCTTCTTTATAGCATCACATATCATTTGAATGTAGCTGATTTGATAACCTTTTCTCGTTAGAAATATTGATGCGTACCCCGATATTTCGTAAGCTTCTTTTTTCGGGGTACGTTTTCTTTCAATACAACCAATATGATAATTAATTTCTTGTTTAAAATAGCGATATGTACCCCGATATTTCGTAAACCCCTTTTTTCGGGGTACTTTTTCTTTTAATACAACCAATATGATAATTAATTTCTTGTTTGAAATAGCGATATGTACCCCAATATTTCATAAACCCCTTCTTTCGGGGTACGTTTCACTTTCCAGAAGCATTGCTCACTTTTTCAAAAATAAATAAGGTCCGATATTTCTACCAGACCTTTTTATTTCAAATATTCAATTATACAAATTTAATTTTGAATCAACTACTCTACAATTCAATACTTTCAATCTTCAATATTTGTATCCTATCTACTTATTATAATAAATGTGCTCTTAAATCTTCATCGCTCATTTCTGATAAGTATGCAGGTGCAATATCTAATACTGTCTTGCAGCCTTTCTGGCCTTCATCATAAAGACGTTTTGCAGCTCTTGCATAAGCGATTAATACACTTGTTGTAAATTCAGGGTTTGAATCTAACTTTAAGCTATATTCGATAATGTGATTATGTTCTTTGTTCATTCCTGTCTTTCCTGAACGAATTACAAAACCACCGTGAGCCATTCCGCTGTGGTTCTTTTCTAATTCTTCTTCAGTAATGAAATGAACTGTTGTATTGTAGTCTGAGAAATAGTTAGGCATTTCTTTGATTTCTTTCTCTACTGTTGCAGCATCTGCACCTTCTTCTAATACAACAAAACATTCTCTTTCATGTTTTTCTCTTGTTGTAAGTTCTGGATTTTCACCTGATCTAACTCTTTCCAAAGCACTTTCAACAGGGATTGTGTACTGCTTTGCATTCTTAACGCCTTTAATTCTACGAATTGCATCTGAATGTCCCTGACTAACACCTTTGCCCCAGAATGTATAATCTTTTCCATCTGGAAGAATTGCATTAGCATAAACTCTGTTAAGTGAGAACATTCCAGGATCCCAACCTACTGAAATAACTGCTACTTTTCCAGCTTCCTTAGCAGCCTTGTCTACTGCTGCAAAATGTTCAGGAATTCTTGCGTGAGTATCAAAACTGTCAATTACGTTAAACATTGAAGCAAACTGTGGAGTCTGTACAGGAAGATCTGTAGCACTACCACCACATAAAATCATAACATCTATCTTGTCTTTCCAGTCTGCTGCTTCATCAATATGACATACCGGAACATTTTCTGTTAAAATAGTTACATTCTTAGGATCTCTTCTTGTAAATACAGCAACTAATTCCATATCATTAGCTTCTTTAACTGCGCATTCAACACCTTTTCCAAGGTTACCATAACCTAAAATACCAATTCTTGTTTTCATTTCAGTCTCTCCTCTAATATTTTTTACTTAATCTTCTCTCTGGTTTTCACCAACTAACATAGTCTTTTAAAATTTTTCACCAAAAAAATTATAGTTTTTTTCACCCTATTTGGCAATACTTTAGCTGCATATTTATTCATTTATTATAACAAAAAAATTCCATCCTCTCCAACTATTAAGGCGCTGTATCGATATTGCTTCATCGACACAGCGCCCCGTTTAGGTAAACTTAAATAATTATCTAACTCTACTATTTCTCTAGCTTTACTGATTATCTAACTTAAATAATTCTCTAACTTTACTGTTTCTCTAACTTGCTATTTTTTAACTTTTATAGCCTTCTTTGCACTCCATTTTCCTTTGACTTTCTTTCCGTTACTGTCTACTTTGTATGCACAAACCTGAATGTAGTATTTCTTCTTTGCCAATTTTTTGATTACAAGTTTGTTTTTTGTAATTGTTATTATTTTGGCCTTTTTCATTTTCTTGTTTGTTGCATATCTAAGCTGATAGCCTTTTACGCCATTTACTTTTCTCCATTTTACTGTTAATGATTTCTTCTTATTGTTCTTTGCAGAAACACCTTTAACCTTTGCAGGTTTTGTTACTTTTGCGGATACCTTACCTCCAGCATTAGGATTGTCAGTTTTTGGATTTGATGGCTTATTTGTATTTTCAACAACAATCTGTTTTACAACCTGACCTTCATATAAGTTCTTGAAAGTTACAACTACTTCGTATGTTCCAACTTCCTTTACTTCATTTACTGCATTGCCTGTTGCTTTGTTTCTGTAAGTTACTGTATAGTATTCAGATGAAATCACCTTGTCATCTGTATCATTTACAGTTACTGTTGGAGTAATGCTGTTTCCTGTATATTCAAATTTTGTATTTGAAATATCAACACTCTTAATCTGTTTTATAGGCTGTTTTTCTGTCTGACCGCATTTACATCTTTTTTCTATGTAACCGTCTTTTTCAGTTGTTGCCTTTGTTACTGTTGATAATGCAACATAATCATGCTTATGCTCTTCTTCAAGTTCTTCGCCCTTTGAACTTTCTCCCAGTTTAACAAGATTACTTACTTGTGCACCTGTGTTTTCCTCATCAATTACACCTGTATTATATAACTTACTAAACATTGAATTGCCTTCATCATATGAGCTGATTCCACCAATATCTTCCAAACCACTTATTTTACCATTGTTAACAAGTCCTGTTCCTTTTACAGAAGAAGTATAACTAAATATTCCGCCTGCATAACCATTTGATGAAATATTTCCGTTATTTATACAGTTTGTAACAGTTATACCTTTCGCATACTCAATCATTCCTGATGCTTCTTCTTCTCCAAATACATTAGCATTATTAATACAGTTACTTACTTCAACCTCATTATCATTTGTACAATCTATATATTGTACAATACCTCCTGCACAATATCGTCCATTAATGGCTCCGTTATTTTCGCAATCTGATAATTTCAAATTTCCAGAACTGTTGCCAAGTATTCCTGCTACTGCATCTCCTGCAATTTCACCGTTATTAACACAATTATTTATAATTAATTCACCGGCATCTGTTGATCCACTAGACGTAGCATATGTAACACATATTCCTGCTGTATAAGTATAATTACCCTTTGCTATACTTTCCACTTTGCCTTCATTTGTACATCCTGTTATTGATGTTGTATATGGTTTATTATCTGTATTAGTAACTCCTACAACAATTCCTGCTGTATAACCATAAGTTGTAATGTCACCTCTGTTAATGCAGTCTTTTATAATACAATTTCTAGCTTCAACAATAATACCACCAACTACATATGCCTTTGTAGTAGCAATATTTCCATTATTTTCACATTTATCAAAAATACAATCCTCTGCCTCGCATACCAATCCTGCCACCATCTGCGTATCATTGTTGCATATAATGTCTGCATTATTTATACAATGTATGAATTCACTCTCATACGCTTCCCTTATCATAGCTGAACAATAACCGTCTGTTTCAATCCTATTACCTGTAATACTACAGTTTGTAAATTTTGAATCAATAGTAGAATCTGCAAGGTAGACGCCCAAACCTCTGCCATCTTCTTTTTCTTTACATTCGATTTCAAGATCCTTTATTTCACTTACGTAAATATCATCAAATAACTTTGTTTGAGTTCCATTTGAATTAATTCCTGATATTTTATGACCATTGCCATCAAAAGTACTATTTTTCAGTGTTTTTCTTCCAATAACGTCATCTTCATCATCATAATTTTCCGGAAACTCTATATCATTTATAAGTTTTCCGCTGATTCCTGACTCTACATTTTTCAAATATGTAATTAATTGGTCAAATGTAGAAATTTCATAGTAACCGTCTTTCTCGCTTTTTACTACTTCCTCGTCAGCGCCACATTCCATGCACTTGCCATCTGTAAATGAGTGCTCTAATTTCTCAATTGTTTTGCCTTCTTCAATAACTTTATGGCATATTGTGCAATATACATCTCCTGTGTAGCCTTCTTTTTCACATGTTGCTTCTACACTTTTATAATCATTTATCAAACATGAATCTATTTCTTCCGGATCCATATCATGATATGCCTTTATGACCTTATTTTCCGGCTGGTTTTCATTTTCCAAACCGCAATACTTACATTTACTGTCACCTAAATATCCGTCAGTTGTACATGTTGCCTTTACGCTATTAACTAAGACATACCTATGATCTGCATATCCATCGTCTTCATTTTCTTCAACTGTCTCATATCCACAATTCACACATCTTAAATAATGTTTAGCATATTCATTACATGTAGGTTCAATTGACTTATAATTAATGTAATTATGTTCACTGTCAGGTTCTATGTTTTCACCTTGTTTTACAACTTTTCCACATAAATCACATATAACATCTCCTGTATAACCACCTTCTGAACATGTTTTAATTGCTTTATTTTCTACATGTGTTCTGTCATGTGGACAATCAATTGTTACAGTAAATTCTCCATAATCATTTTCTTGAGACACTATAACTAAGTAGTATTTCTTATCTTTTTGAACTTTATACTTAATTGCCGGAGCACCCGTTCCTCCACCATACTCATTTTCTGCCAAATAGTTTTTAAAGCTTATATAATCGCTATCTCCTGAATAATATTTTTCAAGTTCATCCATAAGCATTTCATCGCTATAATTTGTTTCGTCAAACAAGTATCCGATGCTATTCCAATATCTTGTATTGTTACATTCAAAAATAATTTTTTCTGTTTCCGGTGCAGTATATTCTACTACCTGAATTGGTAATTTTTCTGTTATATATGAAGAATATTCTGTGCCTTTTTTAGCATTCTCTATTCTTCCACAATTTTTGCAAATATTATTTTCATATTTATGTTCAAGCTTTGGTATTACTTCATTTTCTTTTAATACTTTATCACATACTGAACATTTTTCTTCACCTGTTTTTCCTTCGATATAACAATTTGCTTCTCTGGCATCCACAACCTCAACTGTATGTTCACCCGGTTCCAAATTCTGTCCCTGTTCCACAAGTTTTCCACATGTATCACAAATAACATCACCTGTGTAACCACCCTCTGTACAGTCTGAAAGTGTTCTTCCTTCCCTGTGTGTTTTCTCATGAGTACATGTTATTGTTATGCTAAATTCACCTGTAGCTGTTGAATAAGGTCCTACAACAAAATAATATATCTTATCTTTCTCTAATTCTGCGGTTATTTCAGGTGCCGAGCCTACGCCATCATCATCGTTAGTATACCAATAACCTTTTAATCTAGGATCGTCTCCAGCATTATTCTCCATTTTTGCGTTAAACTTTTCTATTCCGTCTATTATAACCTGGTCATTAAAGTTTTCTTCTTTAAATAAATAGCCATATGAATCCCAAACTGTAATATTTTCACAATGAAACTTGTACTTTCCATTTTCAGGTGTCTTAAACTGTATTACCTGAAACGGATATGAATTTGTTGTCTTTGATGTATATGTTGTATCTAACTGGGCATTATTAATTCTTCCACAGTTTTTACATACATTATCTTCATATTCATGTTCAAGTTTTGGAGTAACTGTTCCCTCTGCTAATTTTATATTACAAACACTACAATATGTATCGCCTGTATAACCCGTTACATAGCAGGTTGCATCTTTAACATCTAATACTGCTTCCTGATGTTCACCCGGTTCCAAAGTCTGTCCCTGTTCCACAACTTTTCCACATGTATCACAGACTATATCCCCTGTATAGCCACCTACTATACAATTCGAAAAAGTTCTTCCTTCTATGTGTGTTTTCTCATGAGAACATGTTATTGTTATTCTAAATTCACCTGTAGCTGTTGAATAAGGTCCTACAACAAAATAATACGTCTTATCTTTCTCTAATTCTGCTGTTATTGCAGGTGCGCTATTTTTACCATGTTCATCGTCGCACTTCCAATAACCACTCAACGTAGGTATTTTTGCACCTGAATCTGCCTTTTTTGCGTTAAACTTTTCTATTCCGTCTATTATAACCTGGTCAGTAAAATTGTCTTCTTTAAATAAATATCCATATGAATCCCAATTTTTAATATTTTCACAATAAAACTTGTACTTTCCATTTTCAGGTGCCTTAAACTGTATTACCTGGAACGGATATGAATTTGTTGTCTTTGATGTATATGTTGTATCTAACTGGGCATTATTAATTCTTCCACAGTTTTTACATACATTATCTTCATATTCATGTTCAAGTTTTGGAGTAACTGTTCCCTCTGCTAATTTTATATTACAAACACTACAATATGTATCGCCTGTATAACCCGTTACATAGCAGGTTGCATCTTTAACATCTAATACTGCTTCCTGATGTTCACCCGGTTCCAAAGTCTGTCCCTGTTCCACAACTTTTCCACATGTATCACAGACAGTATCTCCTGTATAACCTCCAACTGTACAATCCGATAAAGTTTTTCCTTCTATATGTGTTTTATCGTGAGTACATGTTATTGTTACGCTAAATTCTCCTGTATATGTATAAACATAATAAGTACCTAAAACGAAATAATATGTCTTATTTTTCTCTAATTCTGCTGTCATTGCAGGTGCACCATTTTTACCCCCATCATCATTAACACCCCAAAAACTATTCAATCTTGAATTCTCTACACTCGGATTTTCTAATTTTGCATTAAACTTTTCTACTCCATCTGATATAATCTGATCACTAAAAGCATCTTCTTTAAATAAATATCCATATGAATCCCAATTTGTAATATTTTCACAATAAAACTTGTACGTTCCATTTTCAGGTGCCTTAAACTGTATTACCTGAAACGGATATAAATTTGTTGTTTTTGATGTATATGTTGTATCTAACTGGGCATTATTAATTCTTCCACAGTTTTTACATACATTATCTTCATATTCATGTTCTATTTTTGTAATGGCATCCCCGGCTTCTATTGTTTCTCCACAGACTGTACAATATGTTTCACCGGTATAACCATCTAAATAACAGCTTGCTTCCCTAACCTTACGAAGCCCTTCTGACTCTGTATGTCCATTGACCGGAGTTGTTTTCCCATGTTCCAAAACCTTCTTACATGTAGGGCAAATCTTATCGCCTGTATAGCCCTCTTCTGTACATGTTGCCTCTTTTACTGTTTTTTCATCAATAACAGCCTCTGCATGTCCTCCCGGCTCTGTCTCTTTTCCGTCTGCTATCTTTTCATTACAAAAACCACAATAAGTATCTCCTGTATAGCCTCCCTGTTCACAGTCTGCAAAAGTTTTATTCTTTACAACATACTGTGATTCAGGATGAATACATTCATTGTATTCTACGACACCTGTTTTTCCACTTGACACAGTGCAGTCATTCCATTTTTCTGCACCTGAACTTCTTGTGCTATTGTAAATTTCCGCTACTATTTCACTTTCACTGTTAGGTTCACCTTCATTCCAATTAGTGTAGTTTACTTCGCTTCCATCTGCCCACAACCATTCCTGAAGGTTCTCTGCATTTCTTGTAAGTCCAATATAAGATGATGCAGTTGTTGTTCCTGTACTTGAAACCTTTGCAACTATCTCATTCTCTTCTGCTGAAGAAATACAGGCAAGGTAGCCACCGCTTTCCTTAGCTTCTGCATTTACCTGCTCGTATGTTCCCACACTACTTAACTTATAAAAATGTCCTGTTGTGGTATCATATGCCATGTTATCCATATAAACCACACTCTCATTTGTATTCTCTTCTTCCGCTGCACTTACCGGCACTTCACGTACACCAATAGTTGTTACAACCATTGCCAATGCCAATGTTGTGCTTAGTAATTTTTTCCATTTTCTCCTCATATATTATCCTCCTTTTTTATCGTACCTTGTCTATTACAACATTATTATAAAAAAATAATATATAAGAAATCTATAAGCTGGCGTCCAACGGTTATTTTGTGGCGTCAAGTGGTTGTAATAAAACTCCTGAAACGATAAATTTGTTTTCGTCTGTTTTTATATTAACGTCTCCGTTGTATTTGTGAACAACATATTTTACCGACTCAATTCCAATACCGTTGCCGTTAGCCTTAGTTGTCAGAAATTGCTGATTTTTCTTTTTAATACTTCCATTAAAACCATTCTCAATATAGAAAACTATTGAATCTGAATTAGGCTTGTAGATTTTTAAATTAATATATCTTTTATTTTCCTGCACCTCATCACAGGCATCAATTGCATTTTCCAAAAGATTTCCAAACAATACTGTTAAATCTGTCTCCTTAACATTGGTTTCTTCCGGCAACTCAATATTTAACTTTAACTTTATTTTGTGAGCTTCCGCCTGCTGAACATAATATACAATCAGTGCATTTAAAGTAAAATTGGTGCAATAAACCAAAGGCTTCTTTAATGACACGTGTTCCAAATATGTTTCTATGTACTCTGTAATTTTCTTACACTCATTGTTTTCTGCCATTGTGTGAACAGCCTTCATATGATGCTTCAAATCGTGACGCGCCCTCCTTGTAAATTCCATTTGCTTCTTCATATTTTCAAAACAAAGATTTTCAATTTCAAGCTGTTTCTTTTCTTCTTCCAAATTAAGATTATATTGAAATTCAGCCATAGAATTAACAATAACCGTATAAACAACCAAAGCTCCAAGATTAATAAAAAACGTAAAAAGCATATTAACCGGGTCCATTGCTAACTCAATTGATGATTTTGTATTAAAATAAAGCCCATGATACCAGAACAGATAAAAAGTTGCCGGAATTGTCCACAAAAATCTCCAAATCTTTTTTCCCGTTTCTATATGAGCCACCCCTTTTATATACTTTTTAAAATATAAAAATAAAAGTGGAATAAAAATAAGCTGCACTATCATTGTGCATAAAGAAAAAGACCATTTGTTGTTTTCAACTGCAAGCTGTGGAAAAATATGACCTTCCACACACTTTGCACACATTACAACAAAGTTGGCAAAATTAGATACTATTAATAAAACAAATACAAGTTTTCCTACATTCTCTTTTATTACAAGAAAATAAAATCCACCGTAGCATACTGTGCTTAGCAGTGAAAATAAAGCTTTCTGTTCCTGTGAACACATTGTTGCATATATTCCAAGAGCACTTTGAATTACCGTAAGAATAACAATGCATCCGCTTAACTTAATTTTGGACATTCTAAACTTGTCCTCGAAAGGATATAACGCCAGTCCTAAATATGGCAAAAGACTAACCATTGAATATAATATAATTTCAAACATTCTAAAAGAGGTCATTTACGTTTCCTCCTTTTCCATTAATTTTCTCATAAGAAAATCTGTATATTGCTTCTTCACTTCACCATACTTTCTTCTGCTAATTGGAACAAATTCACCATCTTTCATTCTAAATCTGTCCTCTTCAATTCCGTCAACCTGTTCCAAATTAACTATAACGCCTTTGAAACTTGATATAAGTTGAGGATATGGTCCGATTATTTTTTCAAAATTCTTCTGAGTGCATCTTATCTGCACATTCTCTCCATCTTTCATAAAAACAGTTACGTAATGTCCTGAAAAACTGGTATAGACAATAGAATTAACAGAAACCTTTCTGCCGTTGGGAAATTCCAAAATCTTAACTTCTTTGTTTTTTCTAAAAAATCTGTCAATAATCTTATTCATCCGCTGGCCGTCAAAAGGCTTAATCAAATAATCCTCTGCTCTTACCTCATAACTTTCACTGGCAAACTCATTACTTGTTGTAATAAATACAATTTTCACCTGTTCATCAGTCTTTCTAATTGCTTTTGCCGTCTCCACACCTGTTAAATCTTCCATATAAATGTCCATAAAAATAATGTGGAAAAAATCTGAAGGATTCTCTCTTAGATAATTAAGCAGTTCTTCCCCACTGCTAAACTCCTGTATTTCAAGGTTCTCTATGTTTCTCTCTTCAAAGATTATTTCTAATCCGTTCTTTAAAAAATCTCTATCCAAACTGCTGTCGTCTACAATGGCAATCTTCATAACTTCTCCTATGCGATTAAGTCCTGATTATATGTGCTGTCGTTATATATAATCACTTCCGTACTATTACTTTGTAATTAATTATAACTATTCTACCACATTTTTAAAGTTAAAATTGTACAATTATATATTGACATTTACAACTGCATTTGTCCTATCCCATCACTTCAACTTTATCCCCCTGACTTCTCAACCACATATCGATTCCCTTGCCAAATACTTCTGCTTTCACAATGTAGTAGCCTTTTCTTTCTTCTAATATCTGCGCTGTTGGAAGTCGGTCAAGTATTGCATCAATATCGTCGCCTGTATACTTGAATTTTACGTTTCTAAGTTTGCCACCGTACATAAACTGAATTCGTTTTCTAAACTCTCCCTCTTCGAATCTGTTTCTGTATGGTATAAAGAATTTCTCATCTAATATTTTAAGCTCTCTTATTCGGTCAATTCTGTATATTGTTGGGAACGAATCATTTAAAACTTCAAAATCTTTTTTGATTTCTTCATCACTGATGAATGCCGTTACATAAAAATAGTATTCCGAAAACATTATTGCCACCGGCTTTAATTTTCTTTCTACTATTTCTTTTGTTCCTGCTTTTTCATATTTAATATGGATGTATTGTGATTTTCTGATTGCCTGTCCAATATCCCACATTGTGTCCAAAAAGCTAACCTTATGCCTTGGTTCAATATAATGAAATCTTTCATTTTTTATTAAATCAAGAATTTCTTTCTGATTATTTTTAGTAACACAATTTTCAATCAGCTTATTCAGAATTTCTATCATATCTGTTTTTAGAAGTGCTCTGCTATCAAGTAATATCTTGCAGATTGCCAACATTTGACCATTAGTCAATTCCGTCGGATTCTGTTGTTCCAGACGAAATCCTTTCTTCTCTCTATCATAAATAACATTATTTATAATTCCTGTTCGCCCTACTTCTGATTCCATAAAACTTCTTATATCATCAATGTCTCTCTGAATACTTCTTTCATTTACTCCATAATTATTAGCTTCCTCAACCTTGCTAACAATTTCACCACTGACTAATTTTTTATATATACCAAGAACTCGTTTTATCTTATCAGTGCTCTCACGCTGCATATTCGTTCCTCCATTTTTTGTTTAAATGAATTATACTAATTAGCGTAGACATATACTGTCACTTTAATATCATTTATTGAATTTTCTTGACATTTCATGTCTTTTTTTGCCCCATATATCTGTCTATATAATTCTAACACTGGAGAGACACTGTTTTTTTCACAAACTGACCTACCGATTAAGCACTCTTAAACGAAAAAAGGAGTAGCCATTACAACTACTCCTAATTTTCCTTCTATTCTTTGTTTACAATGATAAAACAGAATTCGAATCCATATAATCGCAAAACTCATCTGTATTCGAATATTCTAAATCCACATTCATAAATTCTGCCATCTTATAGAGACCTTTATTAATTAGTCCTATATTATCAGAATCTAGTCCATTATTTATTTCGTTATTGATTATTTCAAACTCTTCTCTCTGATTTTTTAATGCTTCAATAGCAACCACATTACAAGTATTTGCGGCTTCCTCTATTTCATGAATTCGTTCATCAAATATTTCAATTATTCTATCTCTTCTCTTTTCTGCTTTTGTACTAAACAAATCAACTTTGTCTAACAAATACATAAACATTGCTGAGGCAATTCCTGAAAACATTGTTGACAAAACAACTGACCAAGGTTCTCCTATTCCTATTTTTGCCAGTAATGCTTCGATACCTATACCTGCTATAGCTACAACGCTTCCACCAATCAGCTTTATTATTGCATCACCTTTCTGTGCAGGTGTCATCTGCTCTGACTCTTTTCCAAATAATATTTTTGCAGATTGTGCAAAGATTTTTATACCTTCTTTTAGAATTTTTAATACTTGTTTAAATACACCTACAAAAAGATTTATAATGCATTCTGTTAAAGATGTAATAAATCCTTTTATAAATTCACCAATATTATCACCTATAAAATTTTTCGCATGTTGAAGCATATAGCTTTTTACTCGTCCACATCTGATTGTTAACGCTTCCATTGTTGATGATGCATTTACCCCTTCCTGCATTCCATTTTTAAACACATCTGATATTTCATAATATATTGGTTTCACAACAAAAAGAATAACATTGCCAACTGCATAGTCTGCTGCCTGTTTTGCGGCTTCCTTTGTATTATTCTTGCCAATTTCTTTTGCTTTTTCTTTTTGTCTTGATTCATATTCATCAATTTCTGCATTTTTTCTTTTTTCTACATTTTCTTTTATTTTATTTAACTGCTCTTCGTTTGGCTTTTGACCATGCTTTTTCTCATATGCCTTAACCTTTGATTCAAGCATAGCATTATATTTTTCATTGATTGTTTTTTTATCAATTTTGCCTACTAAATTATGCGCAATAAGAGAATTAGCATTCTTTTCAATCTCTTTCTCAGCTTCCCTCTGAAGTCTTAGCATATTTTCTTCAGTCTGCTTATCAAGAGGTGTTCCGTTTGCTCTCATCTTTTCGATGTATTCTTTATTTGATAATGCTCCCTTTCCTCGTCCGTCATTTATTTCAGCTGCTGTTGTAGCAAAATTGTAATCTGAATTAGCTATCCTTTTTATGTCATCATCATCCAAAGCATAATTATGCTTAAATTGCTCATGAATTTGTTTTAATGGCACAATATGATCCGTTTCTGCTAATTTACCATATTTTTCATCATTTGAACTATTAGGTCTGTTTTTCTTTGAATCATATAAATCGTTTGTGCCTCTGTATTCGTCTTCTACAGTACTATGACCGGTTGTTTTTCTATCTTTATATCCGTCCATAGCCTCTTTATCTTCATACTTACTTTTTCTTGTCTCTTTATTATAATTTTGAGACATATTTGAATTTACATTTCCTTTATATTCAGGTGCTTCTCCTGTATGGCTTTTCTCCCATTTTGTTCTATCTACTTGATATTCTATCTCATCATGATTTGCATTTTTATATTCGGTATAACCATTTATTGTTGTACCGTTAAAATTATCTCCATCGTAACTAAATTCTTTACATTCCTGTATTACTCTTGATGCTGTAATCCCTTTTTTTCTCGCACTTCTTCCCATTTTTGTTCTTTCCAACAATCCATCTACAACAGCTGAAAATACCGGAGCCAAAATTTCCTCTTGCATATTTTCACCTGATGCAAATTGCTCATATACTTCATCAATAACCTTCTGAGATGACTCTTTATCATACAATTCCATTTCCTCTAATAATGAAGTTATTTCCAATGGTGATGCTGTTTTTAATTCCTCTATAGCTCTTTGTCTTTTTTCATCCATATCCATTACCTCTTTTATGCTGCGTTAACAACATTTTTAATTTCTTCAAATTGTTTCTTCATGTCCTCAACATGTTTTTTCACATTATTTGTATCAGATATTGATACAATCTGGGCATCAGTCATCTTCTTAAGTATTTTACTTGCCGTTACAATTGCTTCTACTTCTTCTTGTTGTATTTTCGGCAGTCTTCTAACACTCATTTCTTTGTGTACCAATTTATGTGCAAAATTTAAGCACCTTACAAACAAATAATTTACATTATTGTCTAATCTTACTAATAATTTTTCATACATACCAATAAGAGTTTCAAAATAATAATCAACATTTTCTAAAGATTTATCAATAACCTCAAGTTTTTTAATTTCTGCATTCATTTTTGCTATTTCATTATTAATTTTTCCTTCTTCCTCCTGAACAGCATATAATGTTTCCTTTGCTTTTTTTCTAGTATAAAATCCTAATGTAAAAAATGCCTGTATAGAAGTTTTAAACTTGTGTTTATTAAAATCTATCTTATATAAGGCTTCTTTTTCTCTGACAGAATCGAACGATAAAACAGATTGTTTATAGGATTCTATAGTAAAGTCTTCACTAATGACTACATCATGTATTTTTTCCATATTTTCCGCCATTCTCACAAACAAATCCATTTTTATTATTTCCTTCGATGTGTTTATTCTCTCTACATGTTTTTCTATAGAATCTACATATCTTTCTAATTCCTCATCAAATTTTCGTTTATGCTTATTATATTTGTTTGATATTTTTTCATACAATTCTTCCGCTTCTTTAAATGTATCTTTGCCAGAAAATTTATTCCACATATTAGTACCTGCTCTTGCAATTTTTCTACCTACCGATTTGAATTTTTCTTTCACTTTTCTACCTGCAGATTTGAATTTTTCTTTTATATTTCCCCACATTCCCATTTTGTTACCTCCTATTATTTTAAAATAATATCGTATCCTTCTGCTAACAAATCATTAAAGTCCTGAGTCCATCTAACCATTCTTCTTATCTCAGATGCTCTAAATCCCCATTCTTGTCCGATTTTCATTATCCAATTTTCTTCATTTTCATCAATAATTTCATCGGCATCCAACACTCCTGCTAACTCTATTATAACTGCCCTTTTTATTTTTTTAGTGCTAGCCTGAAAAGCTGTGATTAGTTCCTTTTGTTCTTTATTTTTTATTTCATAATCATGTAAATTCATTTCCCTTCTGTATACATCTATTACTTCTTTTTCACTTTCTTCAATTTTTCCATCCACTGACATAGCAATTGCTGCTAACTCCATAAAATTCTTTTGTTCTTTTTCATTTAACATATTTAAAAACATACTATTACTCTCCTACTTCCTTAATTAATTTTTTTCCCATTTATATCAAATTTTGATATTTCTGCTCTTCCTGAAATGTACTCCCTTCGTTCCTTAACCTGACCATTTGCATAATACGCCATTTCTATACTCAAGTTTCCTTTTTGATCGTAGTTCTTTGTTTTTAATATTTCTCCTTTCTGTCCGTATTCTACGTCATACACTTTTCTTCGACCTTTAAACATACTACTTTGTTTTAGCATATTATTTTTATATGTATTTTTTACATCTAAACCTGTCTCTGAATCCTTTATTAATTCAACTCTATCTGATTTCTTTTCTTCGACTTTTTCAGATTTTTCTGGCTTTTCTGCCATTTTTTTGATTATTGATGCCAAAGAATTCAACGAATCAAGCTGATTATGTGTAAATTCTAATTGTTCATTAAAGATATCATAATTTCTTTTAACAATATTTTTTAACGAATCAATCTCTTTAGCTTTATCATCAATAGTATTAAAATAATTTTCTATATAATTAGTAATCTTTTTTTCGCTTTTTTCAATAGAATCCTTGTTATTGTCAATTGCCAATTTAACATTTTTTAGTGTTGCCTTGCTATCCTTTGAAAATACTCTTATTTGTTCAAAAACTCTATTATATTTTTCTGTCACAAAATTTGTATTTTCATCGTTTAGATCTTGAATGGCATTAGACTGTTTTACTAATTCTTCATTAAATTGGACTATGCTAGCATTAACTGTGTCTATAATGGTATTAACATTGTCTGACTGTTCTTCAAATAACACTTCTAATTTATTAGCTATTTTTTTGATTTGTTCATCACTAACTTTTTGAATAATTTCTTTTATTCGATTTTCTCTTTCTATGTCGCTTGTTTCTAACGTTTCTAGGGAATTATTCAATTTGTCACTGTATTCCGTGATTCTACTTGTTATTCCTTCATTCATTTCTAGAAGTTTATTGTTTGTCGCTACGCTCATTTCCTGAAGTATATTCTCTACCTGCTCTTTATTTTCTTCATTAGCACTGCTTATATCTCCTAGAATCTTTTGGATTTCAGCATTTACTTTTCCTACTTCAGACTTTAATTCTTCTAAATTGTCATTATTAATCTGTTGCAAGTTGTTTTCTACTGATGATACAGTCTGTTTCAGATTCTCTAACTCTTCTTTTAATCGACCCTCTCTTTCTCCATCACTTGTTTCTAATATTTCAAATGAATTCTTTAACTGTTCACTGTACTCTGTGATTCTATTTGTTATTCCTTCATTCATTTCTAAAAGTTTATTATTTGTTACTCGGCTAATTTCTTTCAGAATACTTTCCACTTGTGTTTTGTTCTCTTCATTTGTAATACTCATATCTTCGAGATTTTTTTTGATTTCAGTATTTATTTTTACTACTTCCGACTTTAATTCTTCTAAATTCTCTTTGTCTGTTTCAATTAAACTCTGTTCTACTGATTTTATTATTTGTTTAAGTTCTCCTCTTGCTTCGTCTCTTCTATTTGCCTCATTATTATCTAGTTCAGCAATTTTATCATTTAATAAATCCGTAGAAATTTTTAATATTTGTTCATTTTTCTTTGAACTTTCTTCGATTCTTACGCAAACTAATGAGTTATGTTCATTCTCAATTTCTTTAAGTTTGTTAATTGATTCTTCCAATGATAAACTATTTTTGTTGACATTATTTTTTATTTCTCCTGCATTAACATTAATACTACTTATTATTGTTATAGCTTCCTTTTCAATGTTGGCATTAATACTGTTTTCTGCTTCAGTAATTTTTTCTTGAACAAACTTCTGTATTTCTACTTGTTTCTTGTTAACATATTTAAAAGTTTTTTCTTTCAAATGCACTACTAATACCTTTGCATATAAAACATCTGCTACTAGAATCACACTGTTTATGATACAGGTTGCCCAAAATGGTATAAATTCTGATAATATTTCTGTATTTAATAGCATTAAAACACCACTAGTTGAAAAAATTATGTACCAAAATTTATATTTTTTTGTAATTAAATCTTTTAATTTTTTCATCCTATGTACCTCCTGTATCCTCTTTATTTTTTTGCCGATATATTTCATTTAGTTTATTATACATTTTTATTAAGACACATTCTGTCATTTCGACTTTTTTTGTGCATTTTGTCCTATATTTACTCATAAAAAAACAGCCCCTACAATGTTTTTTCATCATTGATATGACTGTTCTTATTTTTTAATTTTATAATTACATTTAAAAAAACGAAAAAATGTAATATTTCACATTTTTAAGGACGTATTTTTGTGTATCACTACATTTTTCACGACAAATATAAATTTTCCCATATCTTCGATTTGTCCCATATTTTCGGTAGTGTACCCCAAATTTCACCATTTTTCATTTTTTGTGGTACGTTTTCAACTTATGTAAACTTGTCATGTCACATATTCTTGCCTTAAGCTTGCTATTATCACATATTGACTTATTCTCATATTGTTATGTAAACTAATATGTTACTTATACTAGCTATGTTGCAAAAAATGTACCCCAAAAATTCAATATTTCTGAATTTTTGGGGTATTTCTCAATATACCAAATATTTTCTTGATTTTATGTAAACCAGTTTTTCTTTAAATTCCAGGTTTATGACATTATGTAAACTTGTAACACTTCTAATTCCAAGTTTATGGCATTATGTAAACTGGTAACACTTCTAATTCCAGGTTTATGGCATTATGTAAACTGGTAACTTTTGTCTCAACAAGGAGTTGTATTGAGATTTTTTATCATCCGATTCCGCCCAGTACTGCTCCGGCTACCAAAGCAATAAAAGCAAGTGGTACTAAAACATACTTTCCAAGTGGCACAAACCATGGACCGATATTCTTATCTCTTCCCTGATTAACCGCATTAACCGCAAAGTCTTTTCCTGCAACCCAGAAGAACATAATCGCCGCAAGCATTGCTCCCAGTGGACAAATATAAATTGAAACTGCATCCATCCAGCCTGAAACAATTCCCTGGATAACTAATGCTACAATGCAACCTACAACGGCAATACTTCCAACTGCCACAGGTCTTTTGAACCCAAATCTTTCTTCCAATGTTGCCACAGGTGCCTCATATAAGTTAACAAGTGAACTCATTCCTGCGAACAATACGCATATGTAGAAAACAATTCCAACAATCTTGCCACCCGGCATACCGTTAAACACGTTAACAAGATAAATAAACATTAATCCCGGTCCGCCTGATGAAAGCTCTGCTCCACCAACTGCCATTCCCGGAATAATTACAAATGATGCAAGAAGGGCTGCCAATGTGTCAAAAATAGCCACATTTCTTGCTGAACTTACCACATCTTCTGTTTCACTTAAATATGAACCGTAAATAACTGTTCCATTGCCTGCAATTGATAATGAGAAAAATGCCTGTCCAAAAGCATAAATCCAAAGTCTTGGATTCAGCAATCCCTTAGGATTAATTGTAAAAATATACTTGTATCCTTCGCTTGCTCCCGGAAGTGTAAAAATATAAATTCCAAGTCCAAGAAACAACGCAAACAATAAAGGCATCATAAACTTATTGGCTCTTTCAATACCTCCGGCAATACCAAATGCCATAATCACTGCTGTAACAATCACCGCAATTACAAGCCAAGTATTGTTTCCGAAAGCTGAAGCCGTAGTTCCAAACATACCGCCTATGACATCCATATTCTTTCCCATTCCTGAAAGCTGACCTGATATTGCAAGGAATGCATATTTAAAAATCCATCCTACAACAACTGTGTAGCCAATAGCCAATGCAAGAGAACCAATTACAGGCAGTAAGCCCACAATCTCTCCTGACTTCTTCTTGCCTGTGTGCACCTCAGTACACTTTCCAAAAGCCTTAATAGGACCGCCCTTAGCCGCACGTCCCAAAGCCATCTCTTCAATAAGTCCAGTTGAACCTATCAAAATTACAAACAAAACATAGGGAATCAAAAAAGTCATTCCTCCCCAGTCTGATACCATATATGGGAATCTCCAAATATTCCCCATACCTACGGCAGAACCAATACAGGCGATAACAAACCCAGTTCCGCTCTTAAAACCGTCCCTCGTTTTTTCCATTAAATAAATATCCTTTCTACTCGC
>ENA-ORNZ01000286-ORNZ01000286.1-human-gut-metagenome-genome-assembly--contig:-NODE-286-length-76216-cov-10.705387_pt1 | contig 76216 bp, 93 predicted proteins | sample MGYA00242124_ERZ509040 | MGnify/ENA primary metagenome ERZ509040 (study PRJEB26280, sample SAMEA2338733) | human gut metagenome | biome: human gut; feature: human-associated habitat; material: faeces... | reverse complement strand
AGGTTTAAACCTTGATATGATAGGCTTTTTCTTTAAATCTTATTTTACTGTGCGGGAAAATTAATCGGTTTTTAGATAAGTATATAATAGGAAGAAAACCTATTAAATAAGGATATATGCGTGTAAGCTATAGACGGTAAAACTTACATAAAGTTACTAAAACTTACACTTATTGCCCCTTATTTGCCCCCTTTTTCAAATACACAAAAAGGCTAGGATAATCCTAGTCTTTTATCGTTCCCAAATTACAACGTTAAACGAAAAAACCGCTCATTTGAATGGTTAAAAGATTTCGTTGTCTGATTTCATTTCAGCCAAGACAGAAGCTGTCAGGGTCTTCTCTGCGAGATCTCCTTCTTCGATCTCTTCGGAAGTGTAGTAGTAGTCAATGATAGGGCATTTCTCTAAGGCTTCGTCGTAATCACCACGAACAACGAATAGGTAATCATCTGTTAAACCCTCAGCGAGATCTTCTTCTAATTCCTCGATAAACTCACTGTAATCATAACTAAACGTGTAATTGCCATCATCAATCCACTTTTGAATTTTCGTAACAACATCAAGAGTTAGATTTTTAAATTCGCTCTCGTCATCTCTCACTTTTTCAATAACAGAACGACTGATACCAATCTCATTTTCTAAACAATCAGCAGGTATAGCCTTATTCATCAATACCATATAAACTCTAGTAGTGTTGATTCTCATTTTCGTTTACTTCCTCTTTTCATCTAGCACGGACATTATCGGATGTTCTCTAAATTGTTTTCAATCCATTCGAGACGATTTTGGCGACCTGCTGGTATCGGTCTAGGGTCTCTTGAGTAGTTTTTGAACCGCATTTGAAGCATATAGCCACCGCCACCGATAGAGCTGGATTCTAACGCAATCTCTAAATAAGCACTAGAAATCCAATTCCCACTAGCCGTGTACATTCTTCCAGCACCTCCGATGATGTCACTATGGCTATTTTCAAGCCATTTTAAGAGTTGCTGTTTTTTGAATTGATCATAATAGGCATAAAACGGCATATTCATTTTTAAAGAATTGTCCAAGTAGTAATCGTTTTGAGCCTTGCCAATCATAGCAAGTTCAAAATCGTCAAATAGGCAATCAAGCATGGCGTTCACCCGTGCTGCTCCCATTTTTTCGATAGAAGTATCACCGTTTTTGAATTTTTGCCAGTTAGCATCAGTAAATTTGATGTTTGGCAGTCTATAAAAATCATTCTCAAATTTGAAATATCGTCCTACGTATTCCAAAATCAACTCTTTAACGTCATTGTTAATAATCATGTCTTTGTCCCTCTGTTTTTAATCCTTGCTTGCCATAATTTTCGCAAGCTCTCTAACTTTGCGAGCTTCTTCGATGTTATATTCCACATCTTCCGGATCCAGCTTGATGATTCGGCTATCTTCGTATTTAGTGCCAAAACGTGGAATAATTTTATAAACGTCTCCGTTCGAAATTCTCACGAGATCTGTTTCTAGTTTTTCCACTTTGTCTGAGAAAACTTCATTGCGAATGGCTTGTATTCTCTCACGCTGCTCTTTCAATCCTTGTTTATATTCTTTGTAAGTAGTCATTTTGATCTCTCCTTTTTTATTAAGCAATTACACTTTTTGGGTACCATTTAGCAGAAACTCCGTAAGGTGTCACGATTTCAAGCTTAACCGCTTTATCAGTTTCTTCGACCAATCCTTTAACACTGATCGCACTTACTGACATGAAGGCCAAATCTTTCTTGTTGCGTCCACGAAATTCTTTTTCAGCAAACCATTTTTTAACACCTTGGAATTTTACGTTTGAAGAGCGGAAGAAATAGAAATCATCCGTCATGTTTTGACGTTTAACGGCCTTCCAAGCAAATTTCAATGCTTCAGAAAAAGTCACGTCGTTTTTTTCGTTTTTGAAGATTTTCCATGCTAGGCTCATTACTTGTGATTTCATTTCGTTTACTCCCTTTCTTTATCTTACATGTATATTATATATCATGTATGATAGTTTGTCAACACTTTTGATAAAAAAATTAAGTTTTTTTGCAAAATAAAAAAAGCCCGACACAAAGCCGGGGCAGTTCGAGAAATTTATCGAAATGACGCCAAGTATTTCAGAGAATATGTTATCACTTATCGTAGAGATTAGCAAATATAAAAAAGAGCTATGAGATAACCTCGTAGCTCTTTGCCTATGATGGATAACTTAATTATACCAAATAAAAAAAGCCCCAGCAAGCGCTGAGGCTCGACCACTACTGCCATGGTATCCCTATTGCAGTGTGAGGGGAGGTGATATACTCCTTTTCGTTTTTTTAGTTTTCGTGGTCTGGTTTAATTACATATCTGTGCAATCATCCAAATACTGGTCTTCAACCCATTGAGCGCTGTCTGGGTGGTTGATTCGAGACCAGCCGTTTAGTTTCTCGTAAACACGGACTCGTGTGCCTGCCGGGAGAAATTCCTTGTCTTGGCTATCGATGCGAGGACCAGCTTCAACGTAGTAGTCAGTGGTAAGTGTGCCTTCATAGTAAGGTTTGTCTGACTTCTCTAAGCGTGTATTAACATCTAATTCACGCTCAAATTCGCTTTGGGCTGGTGCTGGAAGAGGTGTTCCGCTTTCACGGAAGACAATTTCACGAGGACGACCGTTTAGATCCCAAATATAATTATAGTCGTTTTCAGTCACACCGTCCATGCCATAGTTGCAATGGATAGCTGTGCTATCACTAGTCATAATCAATACGTGGCCAAACGCACCGAGCGAGCTTGAACCATCACGAGGTGCCCAAATTACCACATCTCCACGCTGGCCATCGAATGTGCCATCTACAGCGTCAAACACTTTTGCATAGCCAATTGCTGGTAGTGCTTGTTGAAGTGATTCTGTGTTGTTATTTAAGTTGATTTCGAGTGCATAGCTTACCGCTGATGAGCAGTCAAATTCGATGCGCCCATCTCCGTCAGCGTCATTTCCATAGCGGTCACCCATGTCATAGTGAACCGGGATTGATTGTAAGTGATACATACGTGCGATGCTTGATTCAATTTTACTCATTTTTAGTTCCTTCCTTCAATTAGTCTTGTTTTGGTTCGTGGTAGCCCAATGCTTGTTCGCTATCTCCAAGACCTTTAGTAGTAGGGTCTGTGACAATACCCAAGATTACCAAGATCACAACGAATGTATTCACACCCTCTTGGATATTGTGTGGAATCTCAAGTCCGAATTGTTGCAACATCAAAAAGATTGCTGAGATAAGAGCTACCAAAGTAGCTTTGTTTTGCAAACGTAGTTTAAAATTAATCATTTTTTTCTTCCTCCTCGATGAGATTAAATTTATCCTTATCAATATTTTTCTTGACAAACCTGTCAATAAAGGGAATTTCAACCCCTAGAGCCGATAAGCTAGCCAAAATACTAGCCCCGTACGCTGATAGCATGGCGAAAATAAAAGCATCCATAGCACCGCCTAGATTCATGAAAACCATAAACGGATAGGATACCATTACGATAATCAACATAGCCGTGTGGCTAACCAGTCCTTTTCGAAACCTACGGCTCGAAAATTCATGAAAAGCCCATGACCTTGAAACGCCCAATACGATATCAGCAACGATAACAAGCATGAGTAGGAACACCCAGAGGTGTTCGTCTATGCCATGCTCATAGAAATCTTTGACGACTTCAAACACGCCAAAAATGCCGTCTGGTTTGTGCATTCATTACGCTCCTGTAGTAGTATCAGCCAAGATTTCATCCTCCACCTTATAACGCAAGTCACGTAGAGCATGTTCGTCTGTACGCATCTCTTGACGATGTTTAGCATAGAGTTCAGCGTTAATAAGATTCTCTTGTACTGCAGATACCGCATTCTCGTCAATGCTGATGTATGTCTGTTTAACCAGAACTGTAGTTCCTTCTTCTACGACGTTAAATTCTGCATTGATTGTACGTTGTTTTGTGATTTTAAGTGACATGATATTATTTTCCTTTCTTTTTATTCTTCAACCGTTGGATATTCGTCTTCGGTTATGTAAGTGACTGTCCCTGTGTAGACTGCATTTTCAGAGCTTTGGTTTGAAAAATACATGCTCCCATCGGGTTCAAGGTGCCACACTGCACATCCTTTGTGTTCGTTAAAATTGTTTTTATTAACGACCAAGTGCGTTTGCACGCAAGGTTTGAACCCATTTGGGATTTTCTCATTCAATTCTCTGTGCTCTCCCTCGACAGCAGAGTGGATACCTCTGATTAAGCTGAAGGTTACTAAGTTTCCAAGTCGTACTACATTCGCTTTTACATCGAAACCTATCGGGATTTCTTTTTTTACAACGGGTTGGTTGGCTTGCACAAACTCAACCCAATTTCCAACTGTGTTCTGCGTCAGAGTGCGCTTGAAGAACCTACCAGAACCTGTTGTCAGCGATTGATGAATACCACCCAGACCTTCTATTACTTCTAAGAGTCCTACTTGTTCTGTAGGCTTAGGCTTGCTGATAGGGTAGTTCTTCATCGTGCTCATTATTGAGAAGAACCCTGTCGTTCTGTAATCGTCAAGATTCGTGTTGTTATATTCAATAATCGCAGCACCTCGAACTTCTGTAAGCTTGTGATGCTGAATTGTTTTCGAGCCCGAATAAATCAATCCATTGACATCAAGCGCCCCGTTTTCACGGTATTTACCAATACCAACGCCTTGTTGATCATAGGTCACGATAATTTTATCGGTCGGCACTGTAGCTTGAAATTCCGAGGGCGAAAATCTATCCTCTAGTTTGCCTGTGACTATGAATGAGGTATCTGCGGGATATTCTTTGCCCAAATTAGCATTAGATGCCTTAAATTCAGAAATGCTTGACCATTCACCGCCGGCCGACCCATTATCTGCTACAACATTGCTAGTTCCAACTTTTGTTGTTGTAAAAGTCAGCTTCATGGTATTTTTTTGAACGCCATTCACACTTAGTGGCGCTATTTTAGCAAATCTCTTGATGGTTAGTGTATCTGACTTCGAGCCACTTCTGGCAACCTCAAATTTCAGTGTTGGGCTAAAATAGAATAAAAATGTTATTTTGACCTCTTTCCAATCAGACCAAATCCCACGAGAGTCTTGAACTCTCCCTCTCAAGGTCATTTGAGTGTCTTTGTTTACAGCGACCTCACGGAATACCCCACCGTTCGTTGAAACAGAATTGCTAGCGCCAACAATTTCAGCGTAGTACCCAGCTATTGTAGCCCCATTCTTTGCTTGCGCTCCGTTGAAGGCGACTTTCACAAGCGACATTATGGACACGAAATGTGTTGGCTCCGGAATTATCCTTTGAGTCGTTGGATTTGTGTCTGTCAAAGTAAATCCAGTGAATGAGGGTTTTATGTTGTTTGTAACAACGCTTGCTGTTAGTGTTGTTGACTGCGTCTGAATCAATTTGCCGTCTACATAAGTATCGACATATATAGTACATCGGCCAGTTGTTGCATCCGGTATGTCGTTTGCGAAATCCGCTGGGATTGTCCACTTGAACGATGTCCCAACATTATCAGCAATTTTACCTTGCTTGTTGCCCCACGCATAGCGTAGTGTGTGCGTGGCACCAGCTAATTTCCTATCAATAGTGATATCTACCTGATTGCCAATGAATCCGTCTGAAACACTCACTGAACTTCCTCTCGGGATAGTTGTCAGTGTAAAACTATTCCCTCCGATTTCAAGCGTATTAGGGCTGTACCCCCCGCCGCCCGTGAAGCGAGCCATAAAACCAAAGGTCTTTTCCCCACCGTTCCCGTGATTTACGACCACAATTTCATCTATCAGCATGATAGTTGAATTTTGGTTGGTCACATTTGGACTTCCTGACCACTTCAACCGGCGGCCACCGTCAAAATCGATAAATGCGCTACAAGAGTAGCTTGCAAATGTGGCCGCTGTGTTCAAAATCGCTAATTGGAAGCGTACTTGACTAGTGTTTGCAACAGCGTCTTGGCTTACTTGGTCAACCCAAAGCCTCAACCTATACCCTCTATCGTTGTTACTCCAAAACTCTGACACGATTAACTACCTCCCACATATCTAATGACATTCCTATCAAGATTAATGAAATCTTGTTCTTCCCTAAAACGACCAATCTGGATAGTTTTTGAGAAAATACCATTCTCGATGTGAATCACACCTTTAGAAATATACATAACCTCATTACCGGCTGAGAACATTGAAATGCGTCCATTTGGGCTGAACAGCATAGAACTAGAGTTATCGGTTTTACCAATGACAAGCCCTTCGTTTGATGAGGTCATGTAGCTGTCGATGAAGTTCCAGCGCTCTGACATATCATTTAGGTTGTTCTCTAGCTTTGCGACACGAGCACTGGCATCAGCCAAATTCTTCTCAGCTTGTGCCCGGTTGGCATTGTTTGCATTAACAAAGTCTTGGTATGCTTTGACCCATTGATTAAGTGTGTCAAGAGATGCTTTCGCTTCAAGCTCGGCCTGTACCACTGAATTAACTTCGTTGAGTTTGTTGAGTTGAGCTTGTGTCAAAACTTGGTCAGCCTTAGAATCAATTTCATCTTGTACATCTTCAAGCGCAGGGGTCCAGTCCGTTTTGACTGTCCCTTTTTCGATTTTCACTTCCCAAACCGACTTGCTAGCTGTTTTGTGATATGTGTTGACACGTAGATGATAATTTCCTGTCGGTTTAACCCAAGTAATCAGCGTTCCTGTAGTACCTGTTTTTAAATCAGATACAATCTGATAATTTTGGTATTTATCATCAATCAACCAAAGCGTCACATTGTCGCTTTCGATATTTGGGTTGTGCAAAGCAGTAAAATTACCGTCTGATTTTGCGCTAATAAGATATTTTTGATTTTGCTCTAAGAAGACAGAAGTTTCGGTTTTGTATAAAACATTATTATCAAAATTCGTTGGTTTTCTGTCGGGTTTAAAAGGCCCTTTCGAACCTTTTAAGAGATTCCGACCACCAACTGACACGCTACCAGCCGTGTCATTCCACGAATAGTCGGCTGGATTAGTGCTATTTGCTTTATCGAAGTTAGTACATACACCCAGATAACGCTTAGTGCCGTCTTGTGTCAGACTGAAACCGGTTCGACCGTCGGCACTATCCGCATAAGCAAAATGGATATAGGGTGTTCGTCCGTCTGCTCCAGCTTTACCTGGAACACCATCACGCCCATCACTACCTTTCCATTTACTCCACCGGTAATCTTGTGGGTTTCGGCTATTCGTAGTGCTGAAATCTTGGTACATACCGATAAAAGCCTTGTCAGTATCGGTCTGGCTAAAACCACTACCGGAAACCGTGTCAGCGTAGGCAATGTGAGTGTACTGTGTTTTACCATCAGCACCCTTAACGCCGGGAATCCCTTGATCACCCTTCGGGCCTTGCAAACCTTGAGGACCAGTTAGACCACGTTCGCCCGACAATCCTCTGTCGCCTTTATCGCCTTTAGGTCCGGCTGGTCCTGGGTCGCCTTTATCTCCCTTAACTCCGTTTCTACCATCGGAGACATTTAAAAAAGTAACCTCTTCCGAAGCTACTTCTTTATTATCAACCCATGCTGAAACCGTCAAGGCAGTTGGTTGGGTAATCTGTGATGCCACCATGTCATAGGTCATGCCCACATACTTAATAGCACTATCGATCACGAAACGCCATGTAGCGTTAACTGTTCTATCGCCTTGCTTTAAGACTGGTCGAACAGTCGAACGACCAACACCGTTTTTAAAAACTGTACCGCTGGTAGTCGTGATCTCGACATGATATGGCAATGATTTAGAGACAATCTCATCAATGCGTTGTTGCAATCTTCCAGACGGTTTATTGTCTAGCTTTCTGAAATTAGTAAATACAACCGAGTTATTCAACGGCATATCGAAACTGATTACCATTTCAGATACACGAGCTTCGAGGGTCAGCCCACCCCTAAAGTTATTATTGACGATTTTAACGGTGTCACCTAGATTAATATCCTTGTAGTTCTCAATAAAACTAGATTGGATATCAACAGTGTAGGTCATGAGTGGATAAGCATACTGCTTGATAGTGCGCAAAGCATAGCCTTTCAACGCATTGACATCCTTGTACTCAGTTTCAAAGTCCTTACGTGTCCATCTATCCGTGTCACTATCCTTCAATGTAGATGGGTATTTTTCCATAGATAGCGGAGCATAGACCATCGGGCTTCCTTTTTTCGAATAAAACTCTACTTGCCCACGCTCGTTTTTTTCTTCAAACTCAACACTTTCGAGGTTTGTTCCTTCTTGCCCCACAAAATACCCAGCATTGAATAGTTGGGTCTTGTCGCTAGCAACTTGGACACCTTTTAGTCCGTTTTGGTAATAGAGAATAACATCTCCTCTGACCTTACCGATACCATGGTGGTTTTCGTCTGGTTGTTGGTAGATATCAATGACAAACTTTTTCAAAGTGCCGTCTCGATTTAATTCGGTACGGAAAATAAACTCTGCATCAAATTGATTCATCAAGCTGTGAAGTTGTTCTAGTTTAGTTCCGCCTTGAGAATCAAATGTGATAGTTCTTGTTTTATCAGCAATTTCATTGATACCAATTTCAAGACCGGCAAAACCTAGCAAGTCGAGATTTTGAAGATACCACTCAAGGCTTTTAGCTCCGTTGCTGCTAGTAAGAGGGCGTGAGCTTTCCATAGCTAATTCAAGATTGGTATTGTTACATGTTACTTGGAAACTATCATCATTTTCAACTAACTGCGACACATAGAAAACGTGATAGGTATTATCGTAGTAAAACGACACATACATCTGATCATTGATGTAAGCCACATCATCGTGTAGTTTTCCGTTCACAATTTTAGGAATTGTGAAATCAAACGTACTAGTCGAGTATTCGAGGTATGTGTGCCATTGACTGTTAGAGTAGGGCAGCATGCCAGGAACGTTGTTATTCAAGGCACACACCTTACGCATGTTCTTGTCATGTATCCAAATTTGCATTAAACAAAACGCTCCTTCCAGCTTATTTCAATAGTTGGGTCAGTCCTTGTCCAACTAGACGTGTAGATATCGATTTCAGTTTCACCCGTGCCGATACTAAACGGTTCAGATAAGTAAGTTAACTCGTTAGACGCTGGCAGATTGTCAACAAAGGTTTTGCCTTCCGACATGTCAACTTCCAACACCGAGCCTTTGCCAAATCGGTTAGGAATATCCTCGGTAGCATTGACGAAATCTTTGCGATAACAGAATTTATCGACATACATATGAGTTACAAGCGGACTTTGACCAACTCCGGACAATAGAACACTAACTTTTGCTGACTTACGACCTTTTAAGATAGGCACTTTGTATTTTAAGTAAGAGCCCCACCAGTAAAAAATTAATTCATCGTCTCTACGTGCCATGTCTGACCATCCACGTTGTGCGTTAAACGGATTGTGCTCGTCTAAATGCGTTCCTAGAAAATGCCTACTGTCAATAATTTGATAACTACCTTTGCCATCAGTGGTCATGATGTTGTAATCGCAGCCTAGCCCGTTTTCTTTTTTCTTCGACTCTACACCGTAAAGGAATCGACCCTGGTCATCGGAAACACAAATTTTGAGATAGCCATATTGGCTAGGCAACCCCAACCAAAAAACTTGTCTCCACCAGATATAGTCATTTAACGAACCTCTTTCACCGCTAGAATCAACTGGGATGTCCCATGAAATCGAGCTGCCTTGTAGGAATTTATTCCCATTCCCTCTTGAAGTCAGTGCGATGTTAGGACGATTGAATACATCGACAATGTTTAGCGTCCCGTTCAAATCAGCACTATTGTCGTTGAAAATACCATTGTTTTTTGAGCCACTCGCAAAACCTTTTCTAATGCCGTCTTCATCACGATAGTCCAAAAGGACCTCTGACCGCTTGACATCTTGCATATCAGCTTCATTAGGATTTCCAATCTCATAGCTTTCGCTAGAACTTTTCACAATCCCAACCCAACCATTATCTGAGTTAAATTTTAGCTTAATATCTGGGTAGGTTTCAGCCGTACCAAAGTTTTTTAAGGTTACCTTGTAATGTCCAGTTGAAATCTTCTTAATACTTCCGTACTTGGTTTCACCATCACTACTTACTAGGGCTTGTGCTTTGTTCTCACCATAACTTTTTGGAACATCGAATGTAACCGTTACTGTTGCGGTGATAGGTGCGGTGTTCTTATCTACGGTAAGCGACGCTTGACCGGACGGGATAGCTTCCCAAACCTTGTTAGGTTCATCCCCAAAAATCAATGGTTTCGGTTTGTCTACGTTGAGATAACCGCCCAATGTTTCAGCGATGGTATTGAAGTAGTCGTAGTTTCCTACGAGGGTAAACGATACTTGAATCTGCTTGACGGACAAAGTGCTATATAGGAATTGCTGACCATAACGCCTACGCCCTTGGTCTTGATAGTTGTTATTGAAGTTAGATGCCACGTTCTTAGTGACATCCACTGGAACGGTACGTCCTCGCCCCTCATTGAATAATTCGGTTAAGTTCTTACCGTCATAAATTACTGACATTCCTATCAAATAATGCTACCTCCTAACAACGCCTGTCTGCGTTCGTAATCGTTTGTTGCTTTTGTCATAAATGGTGCAAGACCGTTTGACACACTTCTACCATCGATGATATTTCTAACTTCGATTGGGGTAGAGCCGTTGGTTACCAACTGACCAAGTAGGTCAATCATGATGTCTAGCTTGTTTTCAAGCATAGACACACGCTCACGGTCTGAAGTGTTATCGTGATTGCCTTGTGGGGAATCCCCAGCAAAACGGGCCACTGCTTCAGTAAGTAGTTGCCACGCTCTGCCACGTTTGGCGATATCCGTTGGAATGACATATTCTGGCATATCGCCTTCAGCTAGTTCGTAAACACCGTTTTTGTGGACTAGACCACCGTTAGCGTAGCCGTAAGCGGCCACACGGTTAAAGGCTGCGTCTGACGTACCATAGCGGTGCTTGATGTAGCTGATTGCGGCAAGCAAGTTATCATAACCGTTGCGGATGTTGTTGTGTCCTGGGTGTTTATAAGCGTTAAATGTCGGACCGATGGTCTGCATCAAACCAATTGATGGTGTACCAGCTCTGGCGTTACTATCCCAATTGTTTTGTACGTTAGGGTCACCACCAGACTCACGCTGGATGGTTGCCAAAATCTTAGACACACGGAAGTCAGTCGGTTCGATTCCATTTGCTTTCAAGGCTCTAACAACCGATTCACGCCAACGTGAAACGCCTGTACCTTGAGGGCCATCTTCACCACCACCGGCTGGGCTGAGCAATGGACCAAGGGTTTTCTTAATCCAATCGAACATGCCACCGACTTGACGTTTAATCAACATTTGAAGTGGGCTATTGCGGTCCTTAAGTGGTTTGCTATTGTCTTCACCGCCACCACCACTATCACGCACCCCAAAGTCAAGGAAAGTAGCAGCGTTAGCAATGTGACGGCCTGCGTATTGGTGATACTGACCATTACCGCCATAGTTATACTCTTCACCATCATAGGTGTCACCATGAACGGCTGTGACAAAGTCAACGTGGTTGCTTGAAACAGGACCACCAGTGTAGACCGCTACCGTACCCGGTTTAGGTCTACTTAAGTGTGGCACGCTGGCAGATATCCATTGATTACCATTACCAAGGTGACTAAACAAACTAGGCTTAACACCAAGGTTAGCCAAACGGCTGGCAACGAAGGATACACATTCACGATAGAAATAACCCCACGGGTCAGCACCAGCGTCTTTAGCCTTGTCTTTGAATCGGTAGTCATCACCTTTAGCCCCCATAGCCACCGTGCCTTCATCCATTGAAGCGCTGGCCATAGACCAAAGCTCTTTCCACCAATTCTTAGCTTCTTCGACTGGTTTCTTATACAAAGCATTACCGAGGGGGTTAAACACACCAGCTAACTTGTCAGCATTAGGGCTGAATTTCTTAGCCAATGATCCAACGGGGTCTTTAACAACGTCGGTGACAAACTCAATCATTTTCATGAATTTATCGACACCGTTTTTCATTGTGTCCCACACTGAGCCAGCTACATTAGTAGCCGTATCCCAGATTTTAGACCAGAAACCAGTACCTTTAGCAAAGGCTCCACGTTCAACGCCCATGAGCATTGCTAGCTCACTAGCGTTAATTACTTCCGAACCAGCCGGCAAGAGGTATTCAACGTTTCGCCCTTGTGGCAAGAATGACTTACCATTAGGCAAGATTACCATCTCTTGGTTATTGGTTTCTGGGCTATCGTAGCCGTCGTTAAGAGTAGCTAACGTAGGCTTGGTGATTGGGTTTCGGTATGAGCTAAACATACCAGTACCATCAGCAAACTTAACTTTCGGAATTTTAGAGATAGCTTCTTTGCTACCACCGAAATCAGAAATCAGTTTGTTAATACCGTCAATACCAGCGTTTGGCAAGGCAATGACAGCGTTAATACCGTCACCGGCAAGTTTTCGCATGCCGTCCCACATTTCGCCAAAACCTTTTTTAACGTTATCCCACGTATCTTTGAAGAACTTAGCGATATTGGTCAATGCATCGGTAATCAGTTTGGTAATGTTAACACCGAATTTCTCTTGCGTTAACGCTCCGATTTCATCCCATTTTTTAGATAGGAATTTTTTAGAGTTTTCCCAGCCATCAAACCAGTTCTTATTGATACCCTTGTGGTGTTTGTCAATATCCTTACCAAGGGCAGTCATGGCTTCCGTAGCATTGCCCTTGATACCTTCCCACGTTTTAGATGCGAATTTCTTAACGTTGTCCCACTTTTCGCCCCAATCTTTCTTAAGGTTACTCATGTGTTTTGCAACACCTTTCGCCATGCCTTTGACATAGTCCACGGTGCTGTCAACAAATTTCTTGAATGGCTTGTTGTGCTTATACATCAACTCAAAACCAGCGACTACTGGATTAGAGATTACAAGCAGTTTCTTAGCAGTGTTAGTGAAGGCTTTAATGCCTTTCTCACCACCAGTGAAGTAAGTCTTGGTCTTTTCAAAACCTTTCTTGGTGCTCTTGGTCATTGAGTCCATCGCACCAGTCCAAGTCTTCTTCATGCCGTCCCACGTCTTACCGAGCCACTTACCAGCATGAGAAAAGCCGTCTTTGATACTTTTTACAATACCATCAACAAATTTCTTGAACTTTTTATTGTGCTTGTAGATTAAAGCAAACGCCCCAGCAATCGGATTAGCAATAAATAAAAGGACCTGTTTCCAGTCCTTTTTAAAGAAATCAATGATCTTACCAAAGATTTCTTTGGTGACTTTGAAGATTTTATCAAAGGCTTTCTTTGCAGCACTGAACATGCCGTCAACAAAGGCTTTGAATTTCTTGTTATGTTTGTAAAGCAATACCAAGGCGGTGATAGCCGTAGTTACTGCAACCACAATCAAACCGATAGGGTTGGAAGCCATAGCTAAGTTCATTGCCTTTTGTGCCGCCGTCATTCCAACTGTAGCTGTTCGCCAAGCATGAATACCTTTGACTACTGCCGTTATTCCAAGAGCGACCTTAGAACCTACAAAATAAGCAGCAAACAAAGAACCAACCGTTTTAATAGCCGTTTTATGTTCTGCGATGCCGCCTAATGCCTTAGATAGTGATGTGACTGGCCCTTTAGCCTTCTTACCATTGCCAGTCATAAGATTAAACGCACCAGCGACACCTTTAATCATGTCAACGGCAACTTCCCAGACACCACCAGCAAAATCTTTACCAATGCTGAAAACTGCACCCAAACTGTCTTTGGTTTCCTTGAAGAAAGCTACGATTTTAGGGGCGTTGTTAGCAATGCTCTTACTAAGATTGTCGACAAACTTATTGAGACCGTCCATTAAGCCATTAAGTTTATCTGTACCATCACCGAGATTAAACACTTTAGAGAATGCATCCATGATAGTGCCTAAGCCCTTAGAAACGTGTTCCCCTAAATCTTTAAACTTAGTTTCAGTGTTAGGATCAGCAACCCAATTACCAATCTGTTGCAAGAATGGGTTTTTCATTTTGTCGATTGGGTCACGGAAAGCTGCAACTACTGCCGGCATACGAGACTGGATAGTTCTTTCAAGACCGCCTATAGTAGTTGAGAAGTTAGCCGTGGCATCCTTGTATTTGTCTTGCAACTCAAACAAGGCTTTCTGTGCCATTTCAGAAGTGATTTTGCCATCTTTCTGCAATTCGGCATATTTCTCTTGGGTCATGTCCGCAATCCCAAGTTCTTGTGCTGCCACTTCTTTAAGTTGGTTTTTCATTTCCGGGAAGACATTGATAATTGACATCATATCTTGCCCTTGGACTTTACCATTGGCAATCATTTGAGCCCATTGGGTAGCGAAGTTTTCCACGGCTGCATCGGTCTGACCAAACGCATCTTGCAAGGTAAGAATGGCTTGTGTTTGTTGCTTGGTCAACTCGGTGTTGTGGGTAACGGCATAGAATTTCTGGTTCATACCGTCAACCATTTCGGTTGAGTTAGCCGCCGCTTGTGCCATTTGGTTGGTCATGTCGACCATCTTCTTACCTTCTTCAGCATTACCAGTAAGTGTTAGCCAAGTGGCGTTCATGGTTTGCTGGTATTTAACGTATTCGGCACTGGATTGGGCGATTTCGTCAAACTTACCCTTGATGGCTCCCAATGCGTTTTGGAAACCGTTGCTAATAAGATTAGCTGCAAACGTAGCTCCGAAGATACCTTTTAGGCGTGAGGTTTTTGTTTCAGTCTCACTGACTTCACTACCTAAACGTTTAAAGCTCTCTTTCAAGCGTCCAATGAGTGAGCTAGAACGTTGACTTTGTTCGATTTCATCGTTCAGCTTATCAGCAGCATTGCGAGTGTGTGCTAGACTTGTCGCCGTTTCATCCAAGCGTCTACGTTGAACAAGGTATTCTTCAGAGGTTTTACCAGACTGTCGAGCGACACGCTCAAGCATCTCCTTTTGTTTCTCATACTGCTTGTTTAAGTTAGTAATCGAACCCTTGTATTGCTTGAGTTGTTCTTCCCTTGCTTCATCCTCTTTACCTTCAGCTTTCAAGCGTTTAATGTAAGCGTCGGAAGTTTCGTTTTGTAGCTTGTACTCTTTTTGCAATTCGGCAAGCCCAGACCTATGATAGTCCAGACTGCTTTTGGCTTGCCTTTGTTGATTTTCCAACGATGCTAAACGAGTAGTCGCTTGGTCAATCTGTTGTTGGTACTTAAGGTACTGTTCAGCAGTCTCAGTGGTACTACCTTTCAATTGAGATTGTTCTTGTTTCAGTTTCTCAATCTTATGTTGTTGGTTTTGGATAGCATTACCCAGACCATCATACTTAGCTTGTGCTGCTCCTAGATAGTCACCAGCACTACGCATTTGGCTTTCTTGTGCCTTCCATGCGTTCGTAGAGCTATTGACTAACTGAGTTAACCGCTTAATCGAGTTAGCCGCTTGTAGCGTATCTAAGGCAATTTCCGTGGACATGGTAGCTTGTACTTTTGCCATGTATTATTTTTCCTCCTTTCCTTAAATATTTAGAGCAAAGATGTTGGGTCAACCATTCTATCTTCTTCCTCTTTGGCATTTAAGATTTTCATTAGCTCGTAATAATCAGTGTCGTAATACTGATCCAATGTCCACCCAAAACCTTGGATTGATTTCTTAGCAATGATTTTCAAATCTTCAATGCGATTTTCTAAATCAAAAATCTGTTCGCCTTTAGATTTTAGTCTTTTGGGTCAATGTCACCAGCAGCGTTTTCAAGTTGCTCATCCGTCAAGCCGTACATGTAGCCTACCAACTTTTCAGAAATTTCTTGCGTGCGAACATTATCTAAATCAAGCAATTTGTCATAGGCTTCATCATCCAAGTTGAGAATAGCACGGATAAAGCTAAGCATTTCTTTTAGCACAGTATAGCTTGCTTGTGCTTGCTCTTGTGTGTCGCTATCTTCCATAGTGTCGCTGATTTTAAGCACGGCAAGTTGGTACTCGTGCATACGCAAAACGTTACGGTTGCTTGTAGTCACCTTGAAGGCTTTCTTGCTGATTTCTGGGATTTGAATAGTTTTGATTTCCATTTCTCTTTACTCCTTTAACAAAAATAGAGGTCAGGCCATGAGCCCGACCTCTTGCGAATTATTTAGATTATCCACCGACTACTGGTGTACCAGTGAGAACATATCCACCAAATACTTCTTTGAACATGTTAGCTTTATCAAAAGTAGATGCTCCAGAATAGTATTTCTTGTAAGGCTCATTACCAAACGCATCCGCTGACAAGGCATTGAATGTCATGTTATCGTCTTGGCGAGTTTGGGCAGTATCAGTATCTGTAGCAACGTTTTGAGTTGATTCTTGCATGATACCATTAGCGAAACCAAAGAACACTGAGTGTTTGCGGTCAAGTGTTTCAGATTCAATCAATACCGCTGTGTGTGGTTTTTCACCGTCCATCACATAACCACCCTTGCCATCTGGTTTGAAACCAAGCATTTTCTGTTTGATTTCAAAGTCAAGGTTATTGAAGTCGAACGCTACTGTTGGTGAACCGGGTGCGATCATCACGTCTTGTACTGAGTTGTTCCCAGGAACTTTAGTCGCTTGACCTTCCAAGTTAGAGATGTTAGCGGTACGAGTACCAAGCATCTTAGAATCAACTTCAATCACACCGTCTGTTGAAAGGCCATCAGCACCTTTAAGTAGTTTTTGGGTTTTAGGGTCAACCAATGCAAGGCGGACCATTTTCAAACCTACAATTGCCATATAGTAATATCTCCTTTGTTAAATTAATCTGTCGAGGGCAACAAAAAAGACCGCCGTGATCTGCAATGTATCGGGGTCTATACTATGTTCTCTCATATCTGTAATTGAGTAGTGTTCAGATTTTAGGAACTTCAATAGTTCCATTTCAAAGGCTTCGATATCAAAGTCGATATCAGCCTTGTAGAAAATCTGGACTTCTACTCTATCTGTTTTACTGAAAAAGGTATTGTTTCCGCTTAAGTCAAGGGATGGATTGCTTTCGGTGAGTAACACAATTGTCTTATCGGTGTTTTCTTCGAGCTCACGGGGCAAGTTGTTTGCATATACTTCGCTTATTTCACCAAATTCTTTGCCGTCAATGAGTTCTTTTAGTTTTACGGTTGCTAGCACTTAGTCACTTTCCTCCTTTCCTACGGATGAGTTTTTCATATTCCTCTTTTTCTGCCAATAGCACTTTCTTTTGAACGCTGCTATTGTTTTGGACGTTGGTAACGAAATGATCGGCACGATATTTCTTAGTACCGTCATTCAATCGTCTGGCATTTTGTGCGTGGTAATTATTTTTCCAGCCTACGGTTGCCACACCGTTCTTTCTGCCATCAGCGTTAGTTGATTGAACAGATAAACCGTCAGCCATGTGTCCATACTTCAAATCTTTTTTATTTGAGTAGTGTTTCTCACGAGTCACTTCTTCCAACTCTTTTTGAAACACTTTCGCACCAGCGGTAGTGATTTTAGCTTGTTCCGCTGGTGTGATATTGCCGATACTGGCCACTGTTTCAAGCCAGCCCTCTAGTGCTTCATCAAGCCCTACCATAGCTATCACCCGACTTTCTTGTGTTTTCTAAGTGTCAGAAAGTCGTAGCGGTTAAGCCCAAAGTTTTCGTTTGGACTGACACGCACAATATCATACTGAGTGCCATTTAGAACGGCTACTTGACCTTCTACCACTTTGGCATTGTGGCGAATAACAATAACTCTTGTATCACTTTCGCCATTTTGTTGGGCCAGATACTCTTGATTGAGTGTGCGAGTATGTGGCTTATAGTGCAACGTAAACTGTTTCACGAATTTTGGCACACTCACACCCGTAAACTTGTTAGGGGTGCTTTGGAAAGTACCAAAATCAGCTTTAAAGCGAAAGTCTGAGGGTAAATATCTAACTTTAGGCATTAGTCACCTCTTTCTTCACTATACGTTGCGTATAAGCCCCTTAATTGCCCGATTATGCTATTCAAAGTTAGGTTAATCGGATAAGTCACCATGTCAGTCAAAGCAACTCTATAAGTGAAATATGAGCTTGTGAGGGCTATTACAGCCGTGTCAAATAGAGATTCTACACTGTCAAGGTCGTAGAATTTTGGATCACTACCGACTGCATTGATAATGTACTGTTGAGCCGATTCAATGTAAGCTGGAATGAGTGCAGTGTCGTCTGTCTCATCCAGATTGAGGGTCTGCATGATAGTTTCCTTAGATACACTCATTACTTACCTCCTAATTAAGCTCCAGTAGTAAGATTAGCTTTTTGGTCAGCGATAGCTTTGAATGACGCTGGCACAAACGCTTCTTCATCCGTTTTAACAACATCGAAGCGATCAATAACACGTACTTTAGTCGTATCCGTTTCAAATGCTCCACCACCGATGTTAGTAGAGAGCAATGACAAGTGTTGACGGTCAAACAATGTTACCGCTTGTTTCAAGTCACCAAAATACAACGGCATAGCTCCACCAGTACCGTTAGCAAGCCAGCGGTCTGAAACTTCTTTAACTGCGAAACCATCGATTGAGTAGCCAGTTGGTGATTTAACATCACGTTCCATGAGGTAGTCACCCATAGCGTTCTTAACTTTCTTAAGGGCAGTAAAGCCTGAAGTGTTAGTCAAGAAGAATGAAGTTTGTTTGATTGCTGGGTCAACTTTAGCTTCAAGGTCGATAATATCATCCCACTTAGCCAATGTTGGTTTAGTTGGGAGTGTAGCGATAACATCCAAGATAGCTTTGTTACGAGTAACAACAACTTTTTTCGCTATCCAACCAGACAACCAAGCAAGGATATTTTCAGCAGAATCAGCAAGCAAGCTGTTCGTTACTGTTGAGATACCAGCATAGCGTTTGATAGCGTAGCGGATAAGAGAAAGTTTTGGATCGTCATTAGCACCGATTTGCCCGGCTTCGTCATCAAGTTTAGAAAGACCAGTAATTTCAGCCCATTTTTCGTAAACACGAGAACCAGTAAGAGTAGTTACGTTTTCAACGTTAACGTATTCTTGCAATGAATCGTATTGACGAACCAATGTATTGATAGCTGTACGGATATCTTGAGGGATAGTCAAGCCAGCGTCAGCACCAGTTCCGTCTGTTTTAGAATCAAGCAAGTTTTGGTAACGACCACGGACAAGGTTTTTAAAGTCTTTAACGAAAGAAGCTTTAACTTCTTCTTCGTTTTCAGTCAAAGGTTGTTTTTCTTCCTCTGACATATTCGCTACTTCACTAGCACGCGCTTCTGTGTATTGTTCTTTGAACATGTCACGCTTCATTTTAGCGGTGTCACGCTCGTTTTTGATTGCTTGCAATTCTTCAGCGGTAACTGAATCATCAAGCATAGCTACGTTAAGTTTTTCATTAAGATTTTCGACCTTGTCGCCTTGTGCAACCCAAAGGTCATGCAATTCATTTGATGTTTTCATCAATCATCTTCCTTTCATTTTTCAAGTAGAATAGCCAATTTCTGCTCACGCAATGAATTGGTTTTAGGTGTAGCAATCATATTCTTAAATTTAGTGATTGCTGATTTGCTTGGTAGTTGATGTACGGCATTCGTAACCATGATTTCTTCTTCATCATCATTGAAGAACATGATTTCGTCCGCAAAGCCTTTATCGACGGCGGTTTTAGCGTTAAGCCATGTCTCTTTAGCCATGAGATCAAGTAATTCCGGTTGTTTAAGTCCAGTCTTCATTTCATAAGCTAATGCAATAGACTCATCAATGCTATTAAGCACCGCTGATTGATGCTCTAGGTCGTCGCTATTACCGACGATACCAGTAGATGCCTTATGTATCATGATATGTGCCGTTGGACTGATACGCACGGTATCACCAGCCATAGAAATGACACTCGCAGCACTAGCTGCAAGTCCTTGTACATTAACCACAATACGCTTGCCGCTAGCCTTAAGCATTGTATAGATTTCGCTAGCTGCGAACACATCACCACCATTAGACGCAATGTTAAGCGTAATTTCTTCGTCTTCATCGTTATCAATGGCATCTTGTACCAGTTTTGGATAGGTACTAGACATGCCAAAATATTCGTAGAAAGCACCAGCATCATCACTTACAATATCGCCTTTAATGTCAATCTTGCCCATTTGTCTCACCTCCTTTCAATACGGTTCGGTTAGGGTTTTCACCCTTCGGCAACTCTTTAGGCAAAATCTCAGCTTGTTGCAAAATATACAAGCCTTGATTTTGTGCGAGTGTGCCACTTTTAACCATGCTATTGATACGGCTGATATAGTTAGCACCAGTCGGGTCAACCGCTGGGAAAATATCCGCATCCACATCGCATGAAAGTTTTTGAGACAATTCACTAAGAAATGGTCTTAAATAGCGTGCGACTGCTTTAGAGTACACATTAGAGCTCATTTCTAGTGATGATTGTTGGTCACCTTGTCCACCGACAACGTTCTCTGGGATACCGTAGACTTTTGCGAATTGTCCGGTCGTCCAGTCTGCTTGCTTAAGTAATTGGGCCACGTTGGACTTGATTTCAAGAGGTGTGAAGTCCTCTAAATCATCCAATACCAACGGACCGCCTTGCATTTGCTTCATTGCTTGTCGAGAACGTGAAACCTTGGTTTTGAAATCGAGCAAACCGCCGCCCTTAATCTTCAAAATACCATTGGCATTTAGGGCATTCTTAAGGGAATTAAGCGTTAGCTTATCACTAGCCTTTTGAATATCCAGTTCTCTACCAAGAGCCATCAACGGACTTACGCTTGTCAAACCACCATCTACGGATAGCAATCTAAAATGTAAGATGTCGCTTTGTGGAACGTGCTGTTTTGGCGGTATGCGTGGGTCATCGAATGTGATGTTATAGTAAAGACCATTCTGATTATCCAATCGGTTGAAAGTGACTTGAGACGGTCTTAAATACTCCCACTTCATATCACGCCCATTGTCATTGCGCCAACGGTACGCAAAGGCTTCACCACCCAATAGCATTTGAGCAAAAATAGACTGGTAGAAGTTAAAGCGGTTAGCGTTATTTGACGGGTTGTCTACGATGCCTTGTAACTGTTTTCGGCTAGTTGTTAGCTTAGCAGTCGCAAGGTCGTTAGATAGCTGACTGATAATAGAGAATAGGTCCGAGTTTTTAAGAGCAGTTTCGGCTGAAACCCACTCACTACCGTTTAAAGTAGCTAAAAACTCTGGATCAGTGATATCAAAAAAGCCCCCTTGATTACTCGGTGGGCTTTCGGTTGCTAAATTAAATATCGGCAATTATTATCACCTCCTTTCTAGCCTTTCTTTGTGGCTAGCTCACTAATTAAACCTGCTAATACGAATGTGATGGTCATACTGATACCAAACCACACGTAACCAAGGTTATAAGTGGTTAAATTAAGCGAAATTGCAGCTAAAATGAACATAAGAATGTCAAAAATAGCCCAAATTGCCTTAAAAAACTTCAAAATCATGTATTAATACTCCTCTAGTAGCCCACTATCTGGGTTTTTCAACCAGTTTAGAACGGCCTCTTGACTCATGTGTTCTACCTTCCACGTTGGATTGTTGGTAATAGCGTAATCTTCAAACGCATACATGCCGTCATAGAACGCATCGATAAGAGCGTCCACCACGTCGATTTTATAGGTCGATTTCATTTTATCGACTTGAATACCGATGTTATCCTCTTTAATCACCGCATTTATCAAGGCTTTTCGCATGATTTCATCATCCAAACGGGTAATATTGCCCTCAATAAAGAGCGTTTGAAGGAATTTTGTCGGGTCTTTCAGTTCGCTTGTCCGTTGTCTGATTGGCATAAGTGGAAAGCTCGTGTTAGACTCTAAGGCTTTGATAATCTTGGAAACCATCATGGCATCATAACCAAAGAAGACCACATCAAGCTGATTATCCTCTACATACTCACAAAACCAACGGTAAACTTCCTCTGGATTGATTAGTCCTTGTGGGTGACTGGTAATCGTACAGTAGCCCTTGGTTTCCAAGTCTCGATAGTTAACGCCGTCTTGCTCCATTTTGGCTTCTAACGAGCCCGCTTGTTGCCAGGGAATGAAACTATGTTGTTCGATGTGCCATTTCTGACTGCCGTCTTCAGCGACGTAGGGATAAACAAAACCAATAGCCGTGTTATCGCTGAACATGGACGCATCCAGTCCGACATAGACACGCTTGCCTTTGATATCAAATTCATCAACGACTGCATTTTCAATATCGGTTAGATCAAGAAAGCTATTACTATCAGCTAGCAACCAGCAATTCATGTTTTTTACTTGAAAATCGGCTAGTTTTCCCATGAGTAATTTCTTATCACGTTCGGATAGTAGCCCCTTCATTAAGCCATCCTTTAGTTTAGGGTGGTTAAGTAGTGGGTTACTCTTTGGCCACGTCTCTGGTTTAAAAACTTCTTCCAGATTATCTTGTGACCAGATTAGACATAGCTGGTCATCACCAGACCGGTCAAAGTCACGTTCCATAATCTCAATCAGTTTCTTTTGCTCTTGATGAAATGGAACATCGGGTGTTTGGTAGGAAGTTGAAATTTCAATAAAGCGTGAGCCCTCGGTGTTAACTTGTCCGGATGTGATTTTAGAGATACCTTCATCCGTTCTAAGCTCACCGACCTCATCGGCTACGGCCAATTTAAAGTGTTTACCATCGAATTTACCAGATTCAAACGAAATAGTATGGATAGTATTAGCATCCACAAGCGACTTAATCTCTCGTGAATATAACTGGACTTGCGTTTCGTCTGCTAGTGACTTAAACGGCTCATTCTCGATGATTCTAGCCATCATAGACTTAACGTATGTAAAGAGCTTCATCGTCTGGTCGAAGTTTAGCGAACTAACCAGAAAGTCTTGGTTACTTTGTCCGATAATCTCAATCAAATAGGAGAAGTTAAGGCAAATACCAGCTATCATCGTTTTCCCTTGTGAACGGGCAATCGAGATAATGATATTCGAAAACCTTGGTACATCGTCTAAATCAAACCATGCGAATAGTTGGGCAAATATGAAATACTGCCAATCCATAGGCTCTAGTTTTTGGCTGAGATCATCAACGTTAGGCACTAGAGACAAGAATTTCAAGAAACGGTTAAACGCTTCAATCGAATAGACATAAGGGAAATCTTCATCCCCTTGTCGTTGCAAGTCTCGGAGGTGTCTAAAACATGCTAATTGAATATTGTAACCAGCGACAATCTCGCCATCTAGCACGTTAAAACAGTATTGTGTGCCGTAGTCGGTATAAGTTTTTCGCTCATAAGAAAAATCGATGCTATTATAAGCACCGATTACATCTTTTGACTTGGTTAAATCTATTTCTTGCATGTTTCACCTCCTTTACTTAAAGAATGCCGCCATCTTATCTTTCATAGATGTATTATCAGCTTGCCCTCCGGCTATTTCAGCTAATTCAGCCCGCCCTTTAGGTGTCAGACCTAGCTGGATGCCTATTTTATTAAGGGTTTCTGTGGCATCTTTCATTGTCGCAACGGCTGGGTTTTTCTTAAACCCCATCGACTGCTCGCCTAAGATTTCGCCACTGCCTTGTGCCTGGATGAGCTTCTTAATCTCGGTTTGGATACCGTTTTCTTTCACGTCCTCATAAGCTTTCTTGTAAATCTCGTAGTTAGTACAATAAGTTTCCACAAGAAACGTGTCAATGCGTTCGACCTTTTCCGTCGCTTTTAAATACGGAACAATTTTAGTCCAAACCGACCTCGCCACTGTGCCCAAATAGTTCGGTGGGTCAATGGGTAGAAAGCGGTCATTTTGCTCGTAAAACGGTTTCCGTTTGGCTGGTGACTTATTCGCCATTTTCTCACTTCCTATCTTTATTATGACACCGCTTAAAAACCCTCAAAACTGGCGTGCGGTGTAAGAAAACACCTTGTGGCGGCTCTCCTTGGCACGAGAAGGGGGCGGGGGTCAATTTTAAATCGTGTCGAGGGTTATTATACCACCCTTATTATAAAATCGTGCTATGGGCTTATTAGAGGGGTTTAACGACGTCCTCTTTTTTGCGGGCTATTAAATCCGCCCACGTTGCCACGGAAAGTCGTAGCTCGGTGTTTTGTTTCGTTCTATTTTGACCAGTACCATAGATTTCTTGCTCTAAAGTCCTCTTGGTGTTATCGCAACTTCTACATGTAGCTACCACGTTTGAAATTTCAGTCCTAAGTTCTGGAGCTATTTCAACGGGTGTTACGTGGTCGCCTATACGAGCGTCTGGTGTGGTCACACCCAACGCTAGACAGTACTGACATAGATAGTTGTCACGTTCCAAAGCCATCTTACGAATAGAAGACCAAATCTTTGAACGATAGAACGCATACCGTTCCTTACTCTCATCGTCTCGATTCCTCACTCGTGTGTTGTATCTAGTGCGTGAGTATCTCTGTCTCTCCTCTGTGTATGCTGCTTCCATACTGCTATGTGTACTACAGTAATGTAATGGTCTCTCTGTTAGAGCACGGCATCCCTCTGCTCTGCATCGTCTGACCATCGGCATAGATATACCTCCTCTCAGATAAACTAAAAGAAGAACACTTCTGTGTCCTTCTGATTCGATAATACTATACTACCATGACTAGAGTATGATGCACTATAGATTTGTATAGGCCAATGCAGATTAGTCCAAATACTTCTCAGCCTGTCTTAACTTAACATAGTAGGTAGCTTTACTGAAGCCCATACGGTCACATATCTGCCAGATATCTAGCTGGTCTATATATACCATCTGGAGTAGGGAGCGTGCATCTATATCCCCCACCTCTGCTATTTGCCGGCGGAAGTCTAGCTTCTGCTTAATAGCCTCGGCAGTGAAACGTTCCACTTCCTCCCTTGCCGTCATAAGCTCCACATAGATATCATCCTTGCCCTTACGCTTACCACCTTGCACCATGTCTGTTTGCATAGCACCAGCCGTCACTTTGAGGGCTTGTGATTCTAAGCGTTTAATCTGCTCTATCTGACTGTCAATGTACCTGTCTAATGCCTTAATCTTTTGCAGCCGTTCCACTGTTCTCATAAATACGATTCCTTTATGGTATAATAATAATATTAGCGTTTGGATAGACCTGGGCATTAGTCTGGGTCTTTTTTGTATTAATTAATATCCGCATAGATAAACAAGAATAAAGAGCGGAGAATATACCACCTCCCATACATTAGATTTAGCCGTGCCACCAGCAATACAAGACTAAGGTTGAAAAAATACAAAAGGATTCCTCGATTCTAATTATTTATTTGCTGGGTTTTGTTGAGCAAGGTCTGTCAGCTTGCTCGATGTTGAAAAGTGTTCAAGCCACTAAAAATCTATATCCATTTTTTAGTGTAATTTGACAGACGATAGCTAGCGAGGGAGTCGAACCCTCACTAGCTACACGCCTAACGCATAGGCTTTATATAAGGCTTTTCTGACCGCAATTTTATCACGCCCTGTCTTCCCTTTAGTTCGGTATTCAAGCATAATGCGATCAGCATCGTCATCTAGCTTATCGGGCCAGTCATAGTTATTGAAAACATAACTAGCAATCTTACTGAATAAGTCTCGTGACAGTAACCCTTCCATTTGGATAGCCTTCAAAGGTGTTAGGGCAGCTCTCTCTGCATAGCAACAATTGAGAGCGTTTTGGGTTTTGTTAGCTTTTTTCTTGTCGCACCCTTTAATATCTCTAATATACTCGTTTAGATCGTTAGGGTGTTCCTTGCGTAGTCCTTCCACTTCCTCCCGGAATCGCTTAAACAGTCCCTCTGGCAGTCTTGCATTGGTTTTATCCAAAACCGGTTTAGTGGTTTGCCCTCTTGTGTAATTAGTAGACAGATAGTCTTGAAGGTCGTCGAATAATTCATCGGAGATAATACCTTCTAACCTGTCGACAGTTTGGGGCGATATCCTCGCACGCTCAACGACTGCACTGTTAAACGCTTGATAAATGATGCGAGCTTGTAACTCATCGCACTGCTTGACCTCTTGGAAAAATTGCTTATAAGAGCCTTTTTGGTGTGCTTTTCTAAGTGCCGCATGTTCACTGACTAAGCGTTGATATAATTCCTTGGTCAACCCAGAATATTGGTATGTTTTACTCGTGAGCCACACCCCTCAATCACTTTGCGATCAGCGATATATCCCTCTAATGTTATTCCCACAGCTTCGAATGGGGCGTATTCGCACACAGTTCTCTTAACCACCATTGTAGTAAGTGCTCTTGTGTTTCTTGGACCTCTACCGCAAATAATAGCTACATCTCTCCTAAAGCGATCTCGCTCGAAAGCCATATCATAAAGTTTTGAGACGTTTCTCATTACCGATTTTTTTAATTGTCGTTTGTTCATTATTCCACCTCTGCCAGTTCTGGATTCTCGTAGATGTTGCCGATGATTTCAACTTCGAAGATATCTGTGTTAAACAAGTCGTATAGAGGGGATTCTTCGATTTCTCTTTTGATTTCCTTGGAAACAAACATCGCCTTGTTGTTGTTAAAAGATACAACTTCCAACCAGCTTGATAGGTTGGTCACTTTAAGAATATCCCCCTCAAAGATTTCTTTGCCATTCTTGTCTCTGAGGCCAGTTGATTGCATTAAAACACAATCATCGCTCTTGCACATCCAAGTGATAGCGTCTCCGATGAAATCAAACTCGCCATTAAAGAAATTAATTTCTTCCACATCTACCATTTCTTTATCTTCTTTAAGCCACGCTCTATATCTTGGTATCATTGTCCTCTCTCCTTCAAATAGCTAGGGATGTCATCCCCAACATTCGCTTGGTCATACTGTTCCTTGCTTACTAGAAACTTCCCGTAAGCCCCGCAATCAATAGTGTAGAGATCATTAATCTTCTCTTTCCCAGTCACTTCCCCGTGCATTTCAGAACCAGCGTTATCTACCCGATGGATAGTCAATGTCTCTACCCTACGTGGGACTGTCAGAACATAGTAGACAGACAGCATGTTGATAGCTAGTGATACTAGTAGTATGATTGTAGCTATCGTTAAATCTTTATGTTTCACTCATAAACCCCTTATATACCTTTTTTAAAATCTCGCAAACCAAACTCAGAGGAATGTTTGACCTCTCATTATAGGATTTCGTCCAATCTTGAAATTTGATGTCATTTGACTTCTTTTCATTTTTAAGATTCAGTTCAATATTTCCAGAAAATCGAGTTGGTTTAGAAATCGGATAGTCGTCATAATTGTTGTATCTTGTATGATTTTCAAACGGGATTTCGAACCCCAGCACTCTCTCGATGTATTGCCAAATTCTGCCATGAGCTGGGTTCTCTATGATCCAATATTTGGGCTTGTATCGTTTGATGATTTCGACTGTATTGAACACACACAATTCACCATTGATTCGTTTCATAAGTTGTTTATTTGGGTAGTATTGATATCTGTCATAATCCTTATGATCACGAACGGTAAATATCGACAAGGGTTCTTGTGGTTGAAATAAAGAGTCACCTTGCTCTTGTTTCCAACAAGCATTTCCTCTATCCATAGCGCTAGCATTAGACCAACTTTCACACGGTGGGCTAGCGATAATCAGATCAGGTTTAGGCAATTTGTCCAATGTGTCAAATAGGGTGTTATTTCCAAACAAACGGCTATAATCAGCTAAATTCAGATTGATAAAATGATGATTTTTATTTTCAATATCAATACCTATTGGATAGATTTCAATATCTTTGTCTAACTTCTTAACACCTTTTGTGTATGATCCGTTTCCACTGTCAAACAAAGCCCAGACAATCATACTAGAGGTCTTCTTCTTTGACGAAAGTTCCATTAATCATCTTTCCATTTCTGTTTTTAATTTCCTCGTACGCAATACCAAGACACTCAGTTACATCGAGGTCTAGTTGATGTGCTAGTACGATAATTGTTACCAGCGTGTCACCGATAGCATCCTTGAGTGCTGCTTGTGGCTCTGTGAATTTTGTCGGTTTCAAGAGTACGTCTCGAATTTCTCCGACTTCTTCAGTGACTCGCATCCACTGTATCTTTGGGTCAGCTTGTTTTAAGTTGCGTTCGTCTGCCCATTTGTGAATAAAGAAAACAAGCCTTTCAAATTTCCCATCAAACAGCGTTGTACTTCCTGCAATTTCCATGATGCGGACTCCAAAAAAGTCAGCCAACTTTTTAAAGCCATGCCATGTGATGTAACCTTTATACGATTCATGCCCACGTATCGCATCTTCTGAGATCCCTGTTTCTTTGGCTAGATCCGATATAGACAACCCTTTTTTTAATCTCAATCGTTGAAGATTAGTCATCAGTCACCCCTAAACAGCGTGCGCAAAGCGTAAATCAAAGCTATGGTTGCCAAAATGAATTTAATCGTTTCCATCGTCCACCTCTTTCACTTCAATGCCTGGGCAGTCAAATACCCATTCAAAACCAGCATCTTCAAGCTCTTTGCGGGTGTGTTGTAAGTTATCCTTGATCTCCTCTCTGTCGTTTCTGATATCACACCAGTTTGCAAAATGTTTATCAGTGAGATAAGCATCCCCACCATACAACCACTTAAATCTGACTGTATATTTAGCCTCTTTCTCTACCTCATAGCCTACTCTGTGCATATCCACTAATGTTTGAATTGAGTCGCCATTTCTCACTAGCAACCATTCCTCGAGTTCGTTTAGTTCTTCGTCATCGATATCAAGCTGAATGCCGTTAATAAACTCAATCACATTGATTCCAAACCCAATCCTATTTTTCTCATACCAATCTGCCACGTATTTCGGCACTACTGGTTTAGGAAAGAATGAATCATATAAATCCTCTGCGTGGGCTATTGATAGGCGCCCTGCTGTTGCTAGTTTCTGTACTGCTTCATTTCTAGTCATTCTACTCACTCCCTTAATCGACATTTTTAAGTTTTACAGGCACCCACATTTTAGGGTTGTAATTGATCTCATATTTGTATTTTGAAACATTCGGTACTTCAACATCTTCTACTACATAAGAGACATTATCTGACAAACCGATAATATGTTTTTGATATTTGTTCTTACCATTTTCTACAACAATTTCAAGTTGTTTATCATGAGTATCAGCCTTGATGGACATCCTACCGCTCATTTGGAACATTACGTCATTTGTAATAGCATCAATCACCGTTACTTTTCGAACAACATTAAAGTTATCCGACTCTTGAGATAAATTTTCAGATACTCTATTTGCCTCTGAGCAACCAGTTAAAAATAATAAACCACTTACAGCAATAATTGCCATTTTACTTAATTTGTTCATGCTTCCACCTCTTCCAACTCCACTGTATACATCCTAGGATTACGATATTTAACACCTCTCAAACGATGTAGCTCGTTGATAGCGTCGTTCTTGTTGCTGAAAACATGCTCACTGTCTTCCATGTTGTCGTAGTATACGATAACTTTATATTTCATGATTCTGCTTCCTCTACTTCGTAATAATCGATTTTGGCAAAATTCTTAGGACTAATAGTAATCATCCTCTCTTCTGGCTCAATCTGCTGCAATTGAAGATAATCTATATTTCCTCGTCCAAGCCATTCCAGCATGTCACGAATGAGTTTATAACCCTCTTTAACCTTGATAGTTTCATCCATGTATGGATTTTGCAACCTAATTTCTGTCATTGCTCTACTTCCTCTACTTCCAAAACGAATTTAAATTTCTTAGGGACTCTGCTGACGCCGCCATAACGAAAGGACATCTCCTTAATCACTTTGTGATTATCGTCCGTCCATAGATTTCCATCAGTCAGCCCATCAATAAGAGCTTTAACTGTAGGATATAGGTTTGGTGGGTCAAGTCGTCTATTTGTAGCCCCATAGACCGTCACAATCACCTTGCAAGGTCTATTAGGACTAAACACTGGCTTCACATTCAACCCAGCTTCAGCTCTTGCTATTAAGCGTAGGTTTTTCACCATCTTAGCTTCTGGTCTGAAATGGAATCTGTCGTTACTGTTGATTACAAGGTTTTGGGCTGGTTTAGATGGATGTCTTTCAAGTAAAAACTCAAATTTCATAGCTCAACCAGCCTTTTACCATGTTCATTGCTTGTGCGTTTTAAGTACGTCGGAGTTCGATAGTAGTAGAGTGTAGTTGTTTTAACGTTAAACTTCTCTGCTAGTTCTCGAATCGTACCCATGCCAAGCAATTCCTCGCCTTTATACAAGGCATATTCTTTCGCTTCTCGCATAATTAAGACTAATTAAAACCAACCCCTTTTTGAAAATTGTGAGTGTGTGTGCTAAATACGAGGGGTTGGGTATCATCGCCCAGCTTGTTAGACTGTAGACGAGTTTCCTTTCTTGCCTGGTCGCTGCGTTATCCAAGCACGCTGCCAGGCTTTCAACGTGCAAGGTAATTGTTGATCTTTACATTAACTCAAATGTGTTTTCAGATCTTCTTCGGTCATACTAGCTATGTTTTGATAGCCGCTGACGGTGTAGTTTTGTTTGTATTCCCATCCGTTTTCGCTAAGTAGGCGTTTGAATCTGTCTTTGTCGTCTGAATCTTCAAAGTAGACTTCAAGCGTCATTTTTTGTCGATAGCGTTTTGTTTCTGGGGTGTTAGCTTCTTCAGTTGTTGGCGTGTTTTTGATAATTTCGCCCGTTTCTGAATCGACAACTAATGCCGTTGGTTTCGTTTCTGCTATCTTTTCTTTTTGTTTTTGCAATTCAGCTTGTCGTAGCGCTTCTTGTTCTTGTCTTTGGCGTTCAGCTTCTTGTTTTTGTAATTCAAGAGCATGGTCTGAGCGAATCTGCTCTAACACCTCTGCTAATGTCAGATTTTGAAGCATGCGGATATATGGTTGGTCGGTCATTCCGTATTCTGAACAAAGTCCAGATATGGAATGAGTGGCTTTTTTGAATTCCTCTTGTTTTTGATGTTCAAAAGTAACCATATCATCCAGCGCCTTCATAGTCGCTTTCTTTAGAGTTACACCATCTGCCATGAAATCGCCAACTTTGATGTATTCCGTTGCTTTTTCATCAAAAATACGAGGGTCAATCATGTACTCACTAGCTTTGTTGGCCAGATAGCTTTTAACCGTGTCCAGTCTCAGTGCTTTTTGATGATTTTCGAACTCTTTCACATCATTTGCGATTTGGTTGATGATGTTTTTAAGAGGCTTCTCTGTTTCCTTGATGTATTTTTCGAAATCCGTCGCTGGTTTTGATAACTCATTCTTGATTTTGATGCGTTCGTCTGAAATCTGCTTGATTAGCTTTCGTAATTCGGCCAAGACTTTTTTGTCGTCTTTGATAGTGCCAGCGGTGACTGTGTAATTTTGATACTTTGCAACTACATCAGCAATACCTTTTTCAAAAACCTCTTGCCCTACAATCTCAACTTTGGCTTGTTCAATATTAACTTGTAATTCTTGCATTGTTCACACCTCGTTAATAGTCGAGAAGCTCGCCTTGAACCAGCTCATTTTGTGAGTTGATAACTGGTTGAGAGCTGTCTTCACTTGTTTGTTGGAATTGCGATTGTTCTTGTTTCATTTGTTCGATTTGAGCCATTTTGCGAGCTCTAACATCCTCTTGTGTCTCTTGTGGTGTTACATCTTTGATCCTGTCGAATGTTTCACCACCATCATCCTCGGTGTACATACTTCCTAAATCCTCTGGAAAAGCTTCACGTAAGGCATTGACAAGAGCGGTTTTTCTAATCATGGTGGCTGGCATAGCGTTCCAAGTACTTTGTTTTTTGTCGTATTCTTCACGGCTAACAAAAACCTCTACAGGAACCTTGAAATTCTTGCGGTAAACTCTTGCCCAACCACCGACAAGATTGTCGTTAGGTAGCAATAGTGCCCCTTTTCGCTCAACCATATCGCCAGAATTGTCAACAACTACTACTCCAGCTTCAAATCCTTCGTAGTTTGGGTTCTGTGCTGCACGCTTCAGGAATGCTTCTTTCGAGACAATTAAGCTAAATTCAGCCCCGCCGTTTTTCTTTTTGTAAGCCACGATGTAGACTTCGTTCAACAACGGGTTGAGGTTTCGCCCTTTAATCAGTGATAAAGCTTGCCCGATTTGTTTTTCTGTCAACAAATCTTGTGGGTCATAGTAGCGTTTAATATCTTGAAACGTCCAGGCGCTTGTATCTGTTGAAATATCCCTTTTATTTTGCGTTTGCAGTTGATTGCTCATGTTTTTTCTCCTTGTACACCCTCTAATTCTCAATTTAAGGGGTCTATTATCGTTTTTAGGCGGTAGTTTCTGATTTTTGGTATTCTTCGTAAAAATCAAAACCCTGCTCTCTAAGTCTGCTGAGTTTTCGTGCCATAATTTTATTCAAAAGATCAACAACATCCTTTTTATCTTCAGCATCCAGTCTGACCGATGACGAGATGTCTATCCCGTTAATGCTTTCGTAAACTTTGACCTCGATATAGTTCTTCCCTTCGGCTGAACTTAGCACTCTTACAATGTCACTTAAGACCCTTGACTCGTCCCAGACTTCTTCAAATTCTTTGAATGTTATCATTATCCGCTCCCTCAAATACCATTATCGATTGGTAACCAAAAGCCATATACTCGTTCATTTTCTCGATAAACGAATACAAATCTAAATCATCCATCATTTTCTGTTTGTGCTCTTTTGAGAATACAAGGCCGTGAATACGCTCGTAGTCTTCAAAGAGCTTTAGTTTTACTTCTTCTTCCGTCATAGCATCATCCTTCTAGCTGTTTTAGCTGATTGAGAGTATAGCGCTTATCTTTGATGTTGAGTGCTTTAAATACATTCCCTTCCAGTCCTGTCCGAATGCGGCTTGCGACACGTTCGCTGTAAAGGTTTGCAATTTCATCATTGCTTAAGTTGGTTGAGATAATCGTATTCTTGCGATGACTGAGCACGTCAAAGATAAATTCTTCTTCCCACGCTGACTTAGAGCGCCCTGAATCACTTTGTTTAACGCCTAGATCGTCCAGGATGAGATAATCAACCTCCATCAACAGTCTTGAATAGTAACCCTCTTTGCTCTCAAACTTAAAGCTCTCTCGGACTTTCCGTAATATTTCGGTCAAATTCACGAATAGCACACTCTTTGGTGTTCCTCTTTCCTTGAAAGTCTCATTCAGCGTTTTAGCCATTGCAATAGTCAAGTGAGTTTTACCGATTCCAGTAGTTCCCGTTAGCAAGGTGTTCCCGCCTACGCCATCAAGATATTTCTGCGTTTGTCTCTTCACGAAATCTAGCAGATTCTTTTCCTCTTGCGTTCTAGCGATGAAGTTATCAAAAGATGCTGACTTTAGCTCTTCGGGAATAGTGCTATCTCTCATAAGCACGTCATACGTTCTCAGATAGAGGTTTCTCTTCATGCTCTCTTTTGCCATCTCTTCTTCCTTTTTGTCTCTTTGCTCTTTGGCACACTTTGGACAAACTGGAGAGGGTTTGCGTGGTTGTTCTTCACCCGCAATTTTAACGGGGATATTAAGCTGTAACATCGGTACCCCATGAATAGGACAAACGTCCCCTAGCCTTTTTGTGTTTGCTATAATTTCAGCTTGCGATAGCATATAGATATCACCCCTTCCTAAAATGGGTTTTCATCCGTTCGAGTAGCTACCCATTCTTCATAAGTTTGTGGCTCTTTCTTTTGTTGTTTCTTGCCCTTATGATTTACTTTGCTATTCCTAACAAGTTCAACCGTCATTAAGTTGTCTTGTTTCCATCGGTTTAAGATAGCCTTAATATATGCAAAGTTTGCCTTACCTTGGCTTACTGCTTCTTTTAGTGCTTCAAGAATAACGTCAGCGTTAAAATCTTCTAGCATATACTGTAAGTCTTGCGTTTGGAGTGGTGATAGCGGTCTGCCTATCTCAGCTTCGAAAGATTGATAAAGATTTACAAGGTCTTGATTAAGAGGGGGAGTAGTGGTAGGTTGTTTTTCTTCTCTTGCCTCTCCTCCCCTATCCTCTTCTATCCTATCCTCCCCTCCCCTATCCTCCCCTATCCTATCCTCTCCTATGCAACCATTTGTCTGACATTTGGTTGTCAGTTGGTTGTCAGTTGGTTGCACATCTGACAACCACTGATATTTATTGCCTTCTACCAGTGCTATTTGTTGCATTTCCTCTGTGAATCTAGTGGGTTTCTTTCTATCCTTCCTAATAGAATTGTGTTCTGTCCAATCTGTTATAACTACCACTCCACTGTTAAACAACAGTACATAGTTGCCCTCGATTAGAAGTTTCATGTCTTCTTTCGTTGTGCCAACCAATCGCATGATAGTTTTAGGGTTTCCGACAAAACCATCATCGTCAGCCTCTAGGTTTAAGAAGAAGTATAAAGCCTTTGTTGTAGGAGGTAAGTCAAGAAAATCATCAGTCATTACGACATCTCTACTGAACATCCTTCTATTTGCCACTTGTTCCTCCTTTTCTTTTGTGTTATAATCAAGTAAATCGTTTTGATGAACGTTGCACCTTTTGGAGTTTTCCAAGGGTGCTTTTTTTAATGCCTACCCTCCCACCACTTCTAATTATTTAATTACTTGTCTTCTTTGCCGTTGTATTTCTTAAAGCTCAATCCCAAAGTTGTGATGCCTGCTGCAATTACTACCAGCCCTAAAGTGCTAGCGATGCCCTCTTTCTCGCCGGTACTTGGTAGAGTACCACCATAAACGGCTGTTTTTGGTGTCTCTTTGCTCACTGGTGCGAGGTTGTAAGATACTGCGACAGATTGTGCCGCTTTTTTATCAACGCTCGTTTTAGGGGTCTTTTCTGGCGTGCTAGGTTTTTCTGGTGTTGGTTTAGTTGGTTCCTCTGGGATTTTAAGTTCTGGCAAGTCCAAAATTGGTGCATCGTTTGGAATTACGCCACCTTCAAATGGTGGGAGCTCACGTTCTTCTGGAATACCAGGGATACCACCTTGGAACTCTGGCTTATCATGTACTGGGGCTTCATTAGGAACTGTTCCGATTGGCTCAGTGTACTCTGGCAATTCTCGTACCTCTGGAATTCCAGGGATGCCACCCTCAAATTCTGGGGTGTCAACTTTTGGAGCTTCACGAGGAATTTCAAAAGTTGGTTCCGGTTTGTTTTCACCGCTTGCATCTCCACGTCCTCCTACCAATTGCACCTTGGAAGTTGATTTAGCCCCAGCGTCTACCGCTACCAACTCAGCCTTGTTGGTTGGGTTGGTGCTGTCTTTAACAGCATTCTTCAAGCGTGTTTGATAGTCAATGTACATGATACGGTTGAATGTCTTAAACTTAGCATCGAAACCGTCTGCTCGTGCATTCCAAGATTCGAGGTAGTCCTTAGCTGAGTAGTCGATACCTGTCCATTTAACAGGGTCTTCCACGAAATAGATGTTTTGGCTGCCTTCGATAAATTCTTGGTTATCTGACCAAGTATCTTTCAATTTAGCGTATTCGAGCACTTGGCGAGCTGTATTGAGACGTAGTGTCCAGTTAATGATTTGTGGGTTATCTTTATTTTGGCTACCCCATTTTGAAAGAAGCTCGTCTGTTGGAAGCGGGCCTTCCTCTGCGATTTCAAAGGTCTTAACAGTGCCGTCGAAATTCACTGTCACTGGTTTACCCGGTTCAACGACATCAAGCCATTTAGCGTCGAATTTCAAAGACATCTTTTTATTCAATGGGTGCTCAGTGAAGTAATTATTAAATGTCGTTGTGATCACTCGTGTTTGAGCATCCGCGTTTGCTTTACCAACGATATTCTCGTTGTTGTAAACATCGAAATCGAATGATGTTTGAAGTCCGATTTCTTTAGGTAGCTCAGTTACTACTTTGTCACCTTCGTTAATTGCCATATCGTCTGGAAACTCAATATCTTTATATTCCACTTCAAACGGGCTGTACTTCCCAGTGCCATTAGGGAAATCCACTTGCACGTCAGGGTTTGTCACTGTGATAGTGTCGCCCTCTTTGACGAAACTTGTAGGCGCTGCCGGTGTTTCAGCTACTGGTTGAGCTGCTTCTGTAGTTGTTGCTGGTGCTTCTGTAGCAACCGCTGGTGTTTCGACTGGTGCCACTGTTTCGCTAGGTGTCACAGTGATATTCCCAGAATTGTCCGCTGTGTACACATTAGACACCGCTGGTTGAGTGTCTGCCACTGGTTGAGTAGTTTCGTCTGCTGATACTGATCCTGCACCGATAAGCAATGCTGTAGCAAGTGCGAGCGTGCCACACAAGCCATAGGCTTTGCTTTTAGTGAAAGATGGTTTTGCAATTGTTTGTGAAATCATGGTATAATCTCCTTAGATGTTATTTCTAGCACAGGCCCTTACCTGTGCTTTTTTAGTGCTTCAATCCGCACCCATCGCCCACCGTTTCATGTTTTTTCAATGTTTTATTAGACTTATGAATGGGAAAATTAGGAAAAAAGTAATTTAGTAAAGATTTTTTGGGGAAAGGTATAAATTACACTCCACGGTGAGCCGTGGCTACGGATTGAAGATGGTAATATTATCGGTTTCCGTATTTTGCCAATAGCTCACGCTCACGTTGTTGGCGTGCTTCATATTTCTGGTCGTTGATTTCTCGTGGTGTCCATACTGGCTCGAAGAAGTATTCTTGTTGCGGTTGTTTTTTTGACCAAATCCAGTTAAATAGTTTTGATGCTTTCATTTGTTTGTTTCCTTTCGTGATACAATTGAGTTATCCCAAATGAAGGGAGGTGGAATTATGAGCGAACAATTCGATGCATTTAAACAAGCAGCTGACAAGGCACTAACCGAATTTGCGGGCGGTTCTGATGCTATCGTCAAACTTGTTGATGAATTACTCAAAGCCCAAGCAGATGATCTTGAAACTTCATTCAAGCTTCAAGAAGTTGATAAGCTTAATGCAAAGATTTCTAAACTCGAGAGCCGAGTTGCTGAATTGAATGATCAACTTTCTCGACACGATAAGTAGCTTCATTCAACCGTTTTAAAGCAGATATGCGCTCTTGCTCAACGCTGACATAGAATGCTTCTCTAGCTTTAATCCATTCCTCTAGCAAGTCGCTAGGGGTTTTTGTTATTTGCCGTGAATACGGCCATCTTGTTGGCCTCATGTTGCATTGTATTTCCTTTCTTCTATTACCCAACCGCACCAACGAACTAACGAAGCATTTAAATTTAGGAGTCATCGTTAATGATATGTTTACGTACTTACCGCTAGCCACTTGGTAGGCCTTTTGTTGATATTGTTTAAAAAAAGGATAATTATTTTTTTGCTTCGTTAGCTCGCTGCTACGGTTGGGATATTGATGTTATTTGAATCTGTTTCTAGTTTTCCATTCGATGAAGGATTTGAAGCCTTCATAGTTGATGAAAACCAGTTTATGTGTGGGGTTAAACACATATCTTTGAAAATCTTTGTTATCCCTCATTTCTCGAATGAAGTTCTTCGCCATTGACTTCCCAAGACCTTCCCACCGTTGCATGAGGTGGTCGTAGTCTCCCCACTCAGCCGTCTCGTTAACTCCGACTGGTTTGTAGGTGATTTCCATAAGCGTCACCCGATTTCTTTCAATCCGTTTTCAAGAGCGATAAGCTCTTTTTGTTTTGGCGTTTCACGAATTTCAAAGGGTGTGAAATCGTCGTAAGACAAATCTCTCAAGAATTGAACTGCTTTCTCAGCTTCAACGTGCTTGATATTTGTGTACTTAGTCACGTTAAATGCTTTCTTCAAACGTGAGTACATCAAGCGGATAAACTGACCTTTCTTGGAAGCGAATAAGTTGTCGCTAGGGTGTGTTTCCTGCTCATTGAAGTACATGTCTGCAAAAACACCGGCCTTGCTGAAGACAATGCTCTTGATTTTAGTCGCTTCACCGTCGTCGATGTGAACTTTCTTGTTAACTTCTTCAACCAGCAACTCGATGTCAGTGAGCTTTTGATTTGTCTTTTTAACATTTCTGTCCATTTCTTCTTTGATCCCGATAACTTCTTCCAAAAGTTGTTGGTTAACGGTGCTTTGGGCAACAAGATTCATAGCTTGTCTTTTCTGCATTTCGACTGTTTCAGCAAGCAAATTTTCTTTTTTCTTGTTCTTCTTACTCATTGATAATTTCTCCTTCTATGATTGTTCTTCCACTTTCTGGAATAATTTTGTTCATTTCCTCTAACCAATTTTCAGTTAGCGCCAAGATGTCTCTTAATTTCTCAATCTGAGCATCCTTGCCAATCCCTTGGATAAGGGTTTTAAATCTGAGCGGTGCCATTTTGCTATCAAAGAAATCTTCAAATTCTGACACTAAGTTGCTGAGTGTGAAGATGTTAGTAACGCTATTTTCTAGCTTTTCTTTATCAGCTCGTAGGTGTTCGATAGACTCTTTCAAAGCTAGTGCTTCCGAGGTTTCTTTTTCAAGCATTTCATAAGACGCTTCTTTAAGTCGCAAACTTCTTTTGACCGAATCGAGTTCGTCCGCTAGGTCTTTGTTTTTGTCTAGTAGTTGCTTGTTAAGGTTTTGCGTAGCCTTGTAATCGTCTGGGATGATTTCCTTTTCGATTACTTTCTCAATCGGTTTGACTGCTTTGGCACGTTCCAACTCGCCCTTGACTGCTTCGAGTGCTTGGTCTTTGAGTTTGAGACGACGCTCAAGCTCTTTATATTCCTTGTGAGTTTTAACGTCACCGTTGAACACTGCTTGATTGGCATCTTCTAACGCTGAATTTTTAGCCATCTCAAATTGCAGCGATTTAGGGACGCTATCAAATATCTCTTTTTTAGGTTTGTTCAGATTCTGAACAAACTTATATGAGTTGATATAGTTATATGCGTTTGTTCTTGAAAAACCTTGGCTTTCTACCCATTTGCTGAATAAACCATCTCCATAACTCGATAACTCTTGTTGTGCTTTGTAAAAAATCTCACCAACAATAACTTGATAATTTTTATACACGCCATCAAGTTGCTCGCTCAACGCTTTCAGCACTTTTGAAGAATCTGGACTGACTACGTCGTAGTTAAAATCTTCAACGTTTGATAATGCTATTTCTTGCATTTACTTTTCCTTTCTGAATTCGTCTAAACTGACATCTAAAACGTCAGCGATTTTCACCATTCTACTGAAAGAAAGGTCTCTCTTTCCGATGTTCATCAACGTGTTATAGCTGATACCAGTCTTTTCAGCTAACTCTGTGACTGTCATTCCTCTGTCAATAAGTAACTTGCTTAAAGTTTTTTTCATGTTCAATCCCAAAACACAATATATAGTTTTTGATTGTATTGAAAACACAACATATTGTGTTATTCTATCCTTTCTGATATAATCGATTCATGACAAACGGTTGAATAAGACTTCTCTACTCCTTATGAAAATCGCTAGTCAAACATTACGGAAAGGAAAAAATTCTATGAACGACTTTGAAAATTTAAAGCAGGTTAGTTACAACCTAATAGCTGAATTCATTGAGAAGAATCCAGCTGAAGTTGCGACGCCAGCTGTTATAGATGTCATTGAGAAGTTGTTAAATGCCAAGGATATGCAAGTGGATGTACTTGCTAATCAAAAGGCAACTAAAATTCTCAATGATATTACTGATAAAGCTCATGAATAGCTTTATCCAACTCCTGTTCAGACTTTTCTTGTTCTTTTTGGCTTTTGACAATAAAGTCTGAATAGATATTTTTCCAAGCCTTGACTATTTCAATAGTTGAGGCTTTTGATTTTCCACTATACGGATACCGTTTTGGTCTCATGTTTGTTCCTTTCATTTTGTTTAAATTACTTTACGTTGTTTTAATTAGGTTTGAACTATAACCTAAGGCGATGCTAATGCGTTTCAAAGAACTGCATACTCATTTACTTCTTGACTTGAATTAAATTCAAGTTTTGTTGTAAAAAAATATCAGATACCATACAAATCAGAAGACTGGATGTGGTATTTATTACAAATGGTTACCATGTTCTTAGGAGAAATAGAAAGCACGTTCTTCTCCCAAGCACTGACCGTTTGAGCTGTCGTACCAACGCTTTTAGCGAATTCTTCTTGTGTCAGATTATGGCGGGCACGAAGTTCTTTGATTGTAATCTTTGGAACTGTTTTTGTCATTTTGTTCCTCCTCTCTAACTAACTTACAAACACATTATAACTTGAATTAAATTCAATGTCAATAGTTTTGTTGATTTTTTTTCAAGTTTTTTTAAGTTTTTTATAAATCAACTTGAAAATTAGGAAAGTCTACTATATAATATTAATATAAACAGCAAGGAGAAAGATATGGATTTGAATAAGCAAAGAGGTAGCAGAATTGAAAGTTTGAGAGCTAGCAAGGGTATCAGTCAACTTGAATTAGCGAAAATGTTAGGGTATAAGTCTGACTCAACTATTTCGAAGTGGGAAAGCGGTGCTAGTATTCCAACGGGGACAAAGATTGTAAAATTAGCTCAAGCTTTGGGGACTTCGACAGATTACATTCTTTTTGGAGACGGCCCAGAAACCACCGAGGAACAACCAACCAACGCCCGCGACATCGATGAAATCATAGCTAATGCAATGATGTTCGACGGTAAACCACTTACCGACGAGGATAAACGTGCCATTCGTGGCATAATTGCGGGCTATATGAGCAGCAAGGAGAAGTGAGGTGCTATGACTGAAAGTGAATTGCTTGAGCAGTTCGCCGTGTCTCTTTGTGAGTTTAGTTCTAACGAGTGGTCACGAAACGGGTTTATCGACCCTATAAACAGGGTTGTTTATATCAATGGGGATTTACCCCCAGAAACTCGTTTGAAGGTCATTCTGCACGAATTAGGGCACTTAGAACATAACTCTAAAGACTATGAGCGTTTGCGTGAGAAATACGAAGCTCAAGCCAATAGAGACATGATCCGTGGATTGCTCGAAAACGAATCCCTGGATGATTTTAACTACGTCCACTTTATGGAAAAATATAATCTCACCACTATTTGTGATGAGACTTTTGTAAAAAATGAATACCTAAAAATGATGAGGAATTGATATGAAACTTTTGAAAAAATACAAATGGTATATCTTAACAATTATTGTTTTATTCTGCCTTGGCTTAATGTTTGTGCCACGGTCTGGGAAGGAATCAAAGGAAACAAAACAGCTTAAAGCTGTCAAAGTAACAAAACACACCACAAAGTCAAGTAAACATAGTTCTTCTTCGACTTCAAAAGTTTCTAGCAGTTCAAGTTCAGAGCAACCGCAACAACCACAAGAACAGACGCAAACTGAATCTTCTCAAGCTCAGCAAGAACAACCTATTGACGGCGTAGGACCAACGCAATCACAAGTAGACCAAGCAACTGAACAATATGGCTATACGCCTGGATATGGCGGGGTCCCTTCCGATTCTCCTGAGGTAGCAAGAGAACAAGCAGACCAACAAGCACGCCAAAACTGGCACGATAGTCAAGTTGAGTGGGCTAGACAACAAGGACTCATGGATTAATAAAAACCAGCAAATCTTAAACGATAAACTGGATTTACAGCAAAGAAAAACAGCCAGATTGGAAGAACGCAAACTGACTGTAGAAGTTGAAACGATGGAAAAAGATGCTGCCCTGAAAGATATGCAGCGTGAACTAGAAATAGAAAAAACTCGTCAAGAATTAGAATTACTAAAAAATGTAAGAGCCTTTGAAATAACTGTCGACTCTCCTAATGTCTCTTACGAAAACGTAGCCCAAACGCAAATGGATTTCGATGAGAATCAGGGTGAGGGATGATTTTTACAACTAGAATAAAAATTACAAAAGTTATTAAAATAATACCCCTGTCTAAAAAGAAAAGAGTGAGAGAAAAAATAGAATATAACAATAAATATCCCAAAAGGATTTGAATGTTTTTCATACCAACTCCTCCTCTTTGCTTTCTTAATTTGATTTTAGCAAAAACAAACTGTTTAGTAAAGGTAGACAAGGATGACCACCTAGTAAGACCTATTGCTATTTATTTCGAGGACTAAATAGATGTCCGTAGCTCTGATTAAAACACTCTCTTTTTAAATCGAGTTCTTCCTCGCCTGTTTTAATATCCATGCGGACTCTATCAGCAAATTCATTGTGGCGCAATTCCATTTCTTTTTTAGATTGCTCCATCTTTTGACGCTCTTGATTGATGTGAGTAAAAAAAGAAAACATATCATCGCCCTACCTTTCATCACTATTTTACAACGAACAATAGTAAAAAATCAACTGTTTCCATTTTGGAAACAACTCAAAAAATCCCCACACTCTCCGACGGCCATCTTTGAGTGTGAGGATATCCCGTATAGTAAAAGGCATTAAAAAGCCCTCTTTACTATACCCATTTTATCAAAAAAGTGAGGTAAATACAATGTGGGTGGAAGAATTACCAAACGGGAAATATAAATATTTCGAAAGATATAAGGACACTTACACTGAGAAGTGGAAACGGGTATCTGTAACGCTTAATAGTGGCTCAAATCGAGCAAAGAAAGAAGCTCAACGCTTGCTTGATGATAAGATAGCTGAGAAGATGGCTGGCTTAAACACTACCGACGCATCATTTAACGATGTGTTGAACGAGTGGTGGGAATTTCACAAGAAAGGCATTCGAAGGACTTCGATTAGTTCCATGACCAGCAATGTCAGGTATGTCGAAGAGAATTTCGCTGTAGATGTCAAAATAGCAAACATTGATACACACTATATCCAACGCTTTATCAACGATGCCGATGTTCCACGTTCAATCCTTGAGCGTGTTAAATCTATTTTAAACCTAACCTTCGATTACGCTTGCACTGTTGGTTATATTCCTAGCAATCCTGCAAGGCAAGCAAAACTTCCCAAGAAACAGCAAACGATGGAAGATTACGATAAGATAAGGAACAAGTTTCTAGAGATAGACACTGAACTACTTCCGCTACTTTCAGAATTACGAAAGCAAAAACGCACTTATAGAAATGCCATCCTTGCAGAGTTTCTCTTTGTCAGTGGTGCTCGAATCGGTGAAGCGGTAGCCCTTGAAACGTGCAACTACAGAAAAGAGGATGGATATCTTGATATTTTTGGCACTCTAGATAGTGTTCAGGGCTATAAGAGAGCTAAAAAAGAACCGCCTAAGACCCCAGCAGGCTACCGTAGCAACAAACTGACTAAACGTGAGATGGAATTGTTGGATGAAGCTATACAGATTCGGGATCTAAACAGGTCGCTATCAGACGATTGGGTGACCATGGATAGGGATTATATTTTTGTGACTGACAAGGGCGTACCACTTCAACGAAACTCATTTAACAACTCTATTCAAGCAGCTAACAAGCGACTAGATAAGCCAATTAACAAACCAATATCATCACATATCTTCAGGCATACGCTGGTCAGTTATCTAGCTGAGAATGGCGTCCCGTTAAAGGCTATCATGGATAGAGTTGGGCATGATGACAGTGATACAACGATGAAGATTTATACTCACGTCACCAACAAAATGAAGAATAAGGTAGTTGAAATCATTGATAACTTGCCCCTTTCTTGCCCCTTAGAATAAAAAAAGACCTATCTACCAAGGTTTAAACCTTGATATGATAGGCTTTTTCTTTAAATCTTATTTTACTGTGCGGATACGCATAGTGTTTGTACCACCTGTACCTACTGGAACACCAGCAACGATAACAATGTTATCACCAGATTCTACAAGACCTGATTCCAATGCAACTTTTTCAGCAACATCAAACATATCATCTGTTGAGCTTGGTTTTTCAGTAACTACTGGAATAACACCCCAGTTAAGCATCAATGATTTTTGAGTAATTTCATCGAATGTTACAGCCAAGATATCAGCTTCTGGACGGTATTTAGAAATCAAACGAGCAGTGTTACCTGATTCAGTAAGAGCAACAACAAGTTTGATATCCATTGAGTTAGTAGCATCTTTAACTGCAGACGCAACTACTTCAGTCTTAGTTGAACGGTCAAATGTTGATGAATCAAGACGACCATACTCTTTAAGAAGAGTTTGAGCGTTTTTATCAATTGTAGCCATTGTACGAACTGATTCAACTGGGTATTTACCATTTGCAGATTCACCAGAAAGCATTGTAGCATCTGTACCATCGATAACTGCGTTGAATACGTCAGATACTTCAGAACGAGTTGCACGTGGTTTATCTGTCATTGTTTCAAGCATGTTAGTAGCTGTAACAACAACTTTACCAGCAGCGTTAACTTTTGTGATGATCATTTTTTGGTAAACTGGAACCATTTCGAATGGTACTTCGATACCCATATCACCACGAGCAATCATGATACCGTCAGCAGCTTCGATAATTTCATCGATGTTGTCGATACCTTGTTGGTTTTCGATTTTAGCCAACAATTGAACGTGACCGTTACCAGTTTCTTCACAGATAGCACGAACTTCTTGTACGTCTTTTGCAGTACGTACGAATGAGATAGCGATAAAGTTAAGACCTTGTTCAAGACCAAAACGGATATCAGCGTTATCACGTTCAGCAAGTGCTGGGAAAGGAATTTTAGTGTAAGGGATGTTTACACCTTTTTGTTTAGCGATGATACCATCATTTTCAACTTCAACGATGAATTCACGTTTTTCAGCATCTTTGTCCACAACACGAAGACCAAGTTTACCATCATCGACAAGAACTTGTTTACCAACTTCTACATCGTCAAAAACGTCAAGTGCACCTGCAACGTTCAAAGCGATAACGTCGCGAGTTGATTTGATACCTTGTTTAGTAGCAACACGAATTTGTTCACCAGTTTTGTATGCATACTCTTTAGCATCACCTTCGAACAATTCAGTACGGATTTCAGGTCCTTTTGTATCAAGAAGGAAACCTACTTTTTGACCAGCAAGGTCTTCTGCCATACGAACGACATCCATACGTTCACCTTGTTCAGCGTGGTCACCATGTGAGAAGTTGAAACGGAAAACGTTGGCACCTTCCTTGATCAATTGAGCAATGTTTTTAGCAGATGCTTCGCGGTCAAGTTTTTCACCCCAGTAACCATCTTCACCAAATTTTTTGCCGCCACGGATTTCAACCGCAGGACCAAGTGTTGCAACGATTTTTACACGTTTATTCATGATAAATAAAAACTCCCTTATATTTTTTGTCGCCTTAGCGACGGATTAACAATAATTTAAGTAACTGAGATTAGCTCAAGTTAGACAATGAACGGTTAAGATCTGCAAAGTCAAGACGAGCTCTGTGTGGATTATTAACGATAATTTTACCGTCTTCAGTAAGACTGAACAAAGCGCCTTCTTCTGCTGTACCAAGGATTGGGCTTTCAACAAGCTCTTCATTGTGGATACCAACAGCTACACCACCAATACCTTGTTTAAGGAGGTCAACCGCATGTGCACCCATCCATGAAGCAAGAACACGGTCACGCGCAGTTGGTGAACCACCACGAACCACGTGTCCAATGTTTGTTGCACGAAGATCTGAAGTATCTCCAGCTTCTTTCATTTTAGCTGCAAATTCTTCAGCACCCATAACACCTTCAGCAAGTACGATTACGTGGTGAGTTTTAGCACCTGATTCGTAACCTTCTTTAACTTTACGGACAACTTCGTTGATGTCGTACTCTTCTTCAGGTACGATAATTTGGTCTGCACCAGAAGCAATACCAGCCCAAAGAGCGATATCACCAGCGTTACGTCCCATAACTTCAACGACAAAAGTACGTCCGTGACTGAAAGCAGTGTCTTGAATCTTATCGATAGCTTCTGTTGCAGTTGCAACAGCAGTATCAAAACCAATTGTATAGTCTGTACCAACGATATCGTTATCGATAGTTCCTGGAAGACCAACAGCTGGGAAACCATGTTCAGTCAAACGCATAGCACCATGGTAAGAACCATCTCCACCAATAACTACTACACCTTCGATTCCATGTTTTTTAAGTTGCTCAATACCTTTAAGTTGACCCTCAAGTTGGGCAAACTCAGGATAGCGAGCAGACTGAAGGAAAGTACCACCACGGCTGAGGATGTTGTCTACGCCTTTGGCATCAAGTTGGAAGATATCTCCTTCAACCATACCAGCGTATCCACGGTTAATGCCGAATACTTCAATTCCTTCAGAAATTGCTTTGAGAACAACTGCGCGAGCGGCAGCGTTCATACCAGGGGCATCTCCACCACTAGTCAAAACAGCAATACGTTTCATTATTCCTGATACTCCTTTTATATATTTAACATTTTCATTATAACACAAAGAATTCTAAATGGCTTTAAATTTGAAAAGATTTATCGTTTTTTTTTAACGTAAAACCGTTTTCAACACGAAAGGACCTAGTTCTCTATTTAGTTCTTCGGTCTTAGACACTTTGAACCGTTGACTAACTATGGTTTCCTTGCTTCCCTGATAACGAATAACAACTGGAATATTTCCAGGATATTTAGCTAAGATTTGAGAAACTTCAATGTCTTTATCATGATTTTCAAGCAAGATCCAAAAACGCTCTGTACTAGCTTCCTCCATGTTTGATAAAATTAACTGAATGCGTCCGTCACGCTCTTGAGTCCGTCCCTCTAAATAAAAGAGACCACCTTCACTTAATTTATCCTTATGATAGAAATAAGTTTCTGGGAATAGAGTAACATCAAGTTTATTGATCCCATCAGTTACGTTCAGAAAGGCCATCTGATCACCTTTTTTAGTTCTGATAATTCGAACGGACTCTAGCTGAACCAAAACAGTCGCCTTATTATTAACCGTCAAATCAGAAATTGGTTGATAGGGACGAGAGGCCATTTTTTGAGCTAGGTGTAAAGGATGAGGACTAAGCCCAACTCCTAGTAACTCCTGTTCTAAATTATAACGATCCGTCTGGCTATAGTCTTCATAATCAACCCAAGAATAAGAGGACTCTGCAAACAAACTTCCTAACTCATTGACAAAAGTAAAGAGGTTGTTTAAATTGCCAATGATTTTCTGACGATTTGGTTCAAAAATATCAAACAAACCAATCTGGATGAGAGGTGTCAAAATATCGACTTTCTGATATTTACTAGGAATACGTGTTAAAAAGTCTTCTATAGAAATGTATTTGCCATTTTGTTTGCGATCCTCAATAATCCAAAGGGCAAAATCTCTTGGTAAGCCTTTGATAGTCTTAAGGCCTAATACAATCTTGCCATCTGAAATCTTGTCCAGATAGGGAATCCTATTAATATCGAGGCTAGCTAGGGAGAATCCATTTTCAATTGCATCCTTAATGTAATCACTTGACGAATAATTTAACATGACGTCATAGAATATCTGTGGGTAGTGCGTTTTGAAATAGGCTAACTGAAAGGCCAAAGCTGAGTAAGCATAGGCATGACTTCTATTAAAGCCATAACCCGCAAACTTAGCCATCATACTAAAGAGGCGTTCAGCAATCTGTGGGTCACGTCCCAACTGACGACTTCCTTCCATGAACTCCTCGGACATCTTGGACATTTCATTGGCATCTTTTTTAGACATCGCTCGACGAAGCAAATCGGCTTTTCCGAGTGTAAAGCCCGCAAATACTTGGGCAATCTGCATAACCTGCTCCTGATAGAGCATGATGCCATAAGTAGGCTCAAGAATTGGTGCAACTACTGGATCAATGAGATCTACTTTTTCCTTACCGTATTTACGAGCAATGAAATTATCTGTATAATCGCTAGCTCCAGGACGGTTAAGAGAGGTTGTCGCTACGACTTCTTCGAACTTAGCAGGTTTAATTCGTTTAAGGAGGTTTATGGCACCCGCCTGCTCAAACTGAAAAATCCCCTTGGTCTTACCACTGGCAAAAAGTGCTAGGGTCTGTGGATCTTCCAAGTCAATGGATTTGATATCAATAGTGATGCCCTGCTCTTCTTCAAGCTTCTCCTTCATTTTTTGAACAAAGGTCAAATTACGGAGGCCCAAGAAATCCATCTTAAGCAAGCCATTGGCCTCGACTGCGGAGGCATCGTACTGAGTAACCATCATATCCTCACCAGCTTTTAGTGGAATATGGTTGGTAAGATCATCATCACTCATTACTATACCAGCAGCATGGATTGAGGTCTGTCTTGGCTGGCCTTCAATAGCCTTAGCAATTTCAAAAGCTCTCTGAAATTCCTGTCTCTGATTAATCAACTGTCTAAATGACATATTCTTCTCATAGACAGAAGTCAGATTGTCACGAAAAGAAATCTTTTTACTTAGTTGGGACAGTTCAAATTCCTTAGCACCGAAACGTTTAAAAACATCTCGAATAGCCTGCTTGGCTCCAAAGGTTGAAAAGGTAACAATCTGAGCAGAGTGCTTACTACCATAACGGTCCCTAACATAATGAAGAAACTCGCTTCGATAGATATCAGGCAAGTCGATATCAATATCAGGCATGCTATAACGCTCTTCATTTAGGAAACGCTCGAAAAGCAAGTCATTTTTAACGGGATCAATTCCAGTAATATCGAGGACATAGGCCACCAAGCTTCCTGCAGCAGAGCCACGCCCCATTCCCATATAATAACCACGGCTACGCCCAAAGCTTAACAAGTCCCAGACAATCAAGAAATAATCATCAAAGCCCATCTGATGAATGATAGACAATTCTTTATCTAAACGTTCCTGATAAACTGCTGAGGTTAACTTTTTAGACTCCAATCCAGATTGAGCTAATTGACGTAATTGGTCAACTGCTGGCATATCACGATTAAAACGGGGAAGCTTCAAATCCGTATCAAATTGATAAGTAATGTCTGAAACAAGTTGCTCCAAATTGTTCAAAGCCTCTGGAATATCACTATAGGCACTTTCAATTTCTTGAGGCGAGAAAAGAAGCTGATTCATAGGACAAATAGAGGCCTCTGACAAGGAAACGTTTTGTGAGATGGCATGCAACATCTGAATCGTCGAGCGGTCTGCATTCTCAAAGTAACGCACTGTATGTAAAGGAACTACAGGATAATCAAACTCTTTACCAACATCCTCTGGCCTCACCCCAATGAAAACCTCTGAACCAAGAGTCATCCCTGGCTCCCAGTCTTCACTTGGAAGGATGAGGGCAATAGCGTTTAGATAGTCCGAAAAAGCTGTAAATTCACGCTGTCCCGAGGAAAGCTCTGTTGCCAACTTCATCAAATTTTTATAGCCCTGATTATTTTTAGCTAATAGACGAAAAGGAATTTTTCTTCCCTCGTAAAATAGATTAGCTTCCATACCAATCAAAGGACGTAAACCGTTTCTACTTGCAAGCTGGGCAAAATGATAGGCAGCATAGAGATTGTCACGATCCATTAAACCAAGGGCTTGGTAGCCAAGCTCTTTGGCACGCGCAACGTAGCTGTTCAAGTCTACGACACTATCCATGAAACTATAGACGGATTTTGTATCCAATTGTGCAAACATGAAGGCCTCCTTTCTATCTTTCTATTATAGCATACGCTACTTGCAAAAACGCCTCTACCATATTAACTGTTTCAAACAAAAAGAATGAGATAGAACAACATTTTTGATATTGTCCTTATCCCATTCTTTTAAGTACTCATTATTTTTTTACTAACACATCATTGCTTCTGATAGCAAGATTGAATATCAAAGTTTAGAAAAACAACTTAGTCCCTTATTGCCAATATGATGGGCGTTGTTTTTCATAGGCAGCAATCAAATCTTCATATTGAAGAGTGATTCCAATATCATCAAGCCCTTCAACCAATTTACGTTTCCACTCATGATCGATATCAAATGGAAACTCTCCTGCTGAAGATTTAATGACTTGGTTTGGAAGGTCAATCGTGATTTCTTCACCCGCAGGAAGGGCAGCCAATTTTTGACGTACTTCCAAGGGTTGAACGATTGGCAACATACCATTCTTCAATTCGTTGTTATAGTGGATATCTGAAAATGATCCAGCGATAACACAGCGGAAACCATAGTCTTCCAATGCCCATGCAGCGTGTTCACGAGATGATCCTGAACCAAAGTTATCACCAGTAACCAAAATAGTCGCATCGCGATACTCAGGTTTGTTGAAGACAAAATCAGGATTTTCTTCGTAGTCATCATTAAGATAACGCCATTCAAACATCAAATTCTTACCAAAGCCTTTTTTATCAACAGCTTTCAAGAATTGTTTGGGAATGAGTTGGTCCGTATCGATGTTATCATTCATCAAAGGTACTGATTTCCCTGTATAGACGGTAAATTTTTCCATTATCTTCTCCCTTATGCTTGAACTTCTGGCATATCGCGTACATCTACAAATTTACCAGCGATTGCCGCAGCTGCTGCCATTGCTGGACTACAAAGGTGAGTACGAGCTCCATATCCTTGACGTCCCTCGAAGTTACGGTTACTTGTAGATGCACAGTGAACGCCTTCTGGAACATGGTCTGGGTTCATACCAAGACACATTGAGCAACCTGGATCACGCCATTCAAATCCCGCATCCAAGAAAATTTTATCCAAACCAAGACGTTCAGCTTCTTTCTTAACTGGACGTGAACCTGGAACAACAATAGCTGTTAATGTTGGTGCGATATGTTTTCCTTTGACGAATTTAGCAGCTAACTCAAGGTCGCTGAGACGTGCGTTAGTACAAGAACCAATAAAGACATAGCCAAGATCGATATCTTTAGCATATTCGCCAGGCTTAACATCCATATACTCGTAAGCACGTTCATCATTAAAGTCTTTGATTTCTGGGAATGGTTGATCAAACTCAACACCCATTTCAGGGTTAGTTCCCCATGTAACCATAGGTGCCAATTCTGAAACATCAATAGTGATTACTTTATCATATTCAGCATCTGGATCTGAAACCAAGGTTTTCCAGTCAGCTACTGCTTCTTCAAACTTCTCACCCTTAGGTGCGCATGGACGCCCTTCAACATAATCATAAGTTTTTTGGTCTGGATTCATAAGACCCATCTTAGCACCAAATTCAATAGACATGTTACAGATAGTCATGCGTTCATCCATTGAAAGTGCATCAATAGCTTCACCACAATATTCAACCGCGTATCCTACACCAGCATCAACACCATAGCGTGCAATAAGTGCAAGAATAAAGTCTTTTGAATAGACACCTGGCTGAGGTTTACCAACAAATTTCACCTTCATTTTCTTAGGTTTTACTTGCCACAAACATTGTGTCGCAAAGACATGTTCTACCTCAGATGTACCAATACCAAAGGCAATGGCACCAAAGGCACCGTGAGTAGCCGTATGACTATCCCCACAGACGACAAATTTACCGGGTTGACTGCGACCTGTTTCAGGACCAACCATGTGGACAATCCCCTGACGAGCAGTACCGTGGGTAGCCGCATCAATACCAAATTCTTCAACGTTTTTCGCCAAAGTATCAATTTGGTTTTTAGAAATAAGGTCACGAATGTTAAAAATATCAACCGTAGGAACGTTGTGGTCTGTCGTACCAAAAGTTAAATCTGGGCGACGAACTTTACGTCCAGCATCACGAAGTCCTTGAAAGGCCTGTGGACTTGTAACCTCGTGAATATAATGCTGATCCACATACATCAATTGTGGTTCGCCCTCGTTTCCAGTAACGACGTGGCGTTCCCAAAGTTTATCAAAAATTGATTTTCCGCTCATAAAATACTCCAAATATAATCTAAGGATTAGCTAATCCGAAAGTCTTGTTAGAATAAGGTATAAAATAACGACATCAATAACAATGCCCATAAGCCAACATAGCTTAAAATACCATTTGTTAATTTTATGTCTAAAAAATTTCCCACCTAGAAAGGCACCAATACCACCGAAAATCAGAGTCTGCAATAATAATGCCTTCTCAGAAATCCGTCTTTTATGTTGAATGGCCTTGCTTTTATCAAGTCCATAAGCACATAAAACAAGGAGATTCCATACCAACAAAACGCTTAGTAACACTAGTTTTAGTGTCATGAGTTTAGAGATTGCTAATAATAGCTGCTGTCATTTCAGCAGTCGAAGCCTGACCACCCAAATCACGTGTCAAGATGCCTTGGTTCAAGGTCTTATCAACAGCATTTTCAATCAATTCTGCCCCTTCAGTTTCATTGAAACTTTCACGCAACATCATAGCTACTGATAAAATCATTGAAATTGGGTTGGCAATACCTTGACCAGCGATGTCTGGTGCTGAACCATGGATTGGTTCATAAAGACTAGGACCATTTTCAGAATGACTGGCAGATGGCATAACACCTAAAGTTCCTGGAAGGACACTTGATTCATCAGACAAGATATCTCCAAAAAGATTTTCTGTCACAACCACATCAAAACGAGCTGGGTTGGTAATCATAATCATTGCGGCACTATCAACGAGTTGGTGTTCAAGAGTTACATCTGGAAACTCCAAAGAAACTTCATCAGCAATCTTACGCCACAATTTAGAAGTCGCCAAGACATTTTGTTTATCAATGCTAGTGACCTTTTTGCCACGACCTTGAGCAATCTTGAAAGCACGACGCATGATACGACGAATCTCATCTGCTGAATAATCATTGATATCACGAGCCTTATCTTCTTCGAGAATATGCTCACCAAAGTAAATCCCACCTGTAAGCTCACGAACAACGACAAAATCTACGCCCTCGATACGCTCTGGTTTAAGAGGTGACAAGTGTTTCAAAGCATCAAAGATGCGGACAGGACGGATATTAGCAAAGAGATTCAACTCTTTACGAATGGCCAAAAGTCCTTGTTCAGGACGTACTGGCGCATTGTCATATTTAGGTCCACCAATTGCAGCCAAGAGGATAGCATCTGCTGATTTAGCAGCATCCAAAGTTGACTTAGGAAGTGGATGACCTTCGGCATCAATACCAGCACCACCAAATGGTTTAGCATCAATGTCATAATCAAATCCAATTTTTGAAGCTACTTTTTCAAGAACTTCAAGACCCGCTGCCATAATCTCAGGTCCAATTCCATCACCTGAAAGTGTTACAATTTTCTTTGTCATGTTTAAATCCTCTTTGGCTTATGGAAGGTCACGATAAGAAACCTTACGTGCCATCTCACCAGCATTTTCTTTTTGAACCAATGTATTAGCATTGATATAGGCAATTGCTGATGCTTTCAAAACATCAAAGTCCAAACCAGATGCATTGAAAATAGTATCTGTATCTACATTTTCAACAGTTACAAGTACACGCGCTTGCGCATCAATACCATCAGTTACAGCGTCAATATTATAAGAAGTCAAGCGAACTGTTTGGTTGAAGAATTTATCAATAGCATTGAAAATAGCTTCAACTGACCCTTGTCCATTGGCCAAAAATTCTACAGATTCACCGTCTTCATTAGCCAAGCTTACTGTAGCAGTGATTGTTTCATCAGCATTAGTAGTCAAGCGAAGATCTTCGAAGTGGAAACCTTCTGGATTATCTACACTAGTACCAGCAACAAGGGCACGAATGTCTGCATCTGTGATATCATGTTTTTTCCCAGCCAAGACTTTAAATTTGGCAAAGAGTGGTTTGATATCTTCTTCAACAAAGTCAAGCTCAAGTTCTTTCAATTTTTCAACAAAGGCATGACGTCCTGACAATTTACCAAGAGGAAGACTGTTACTCTTCACACCTACCAATTCTGGTGTGAAGATTTCATAAGTTTGTGGGTTCTTAAGAACACCATCTTGGTGGATACCTGATTCATGAGAGAAGGCATTTCCACCAACAACAGCTTTATTTTTAGGAACAGGAATTCCAGAGAAGCGAGAAACAAGCTCTGAAGTATTCATTGTTTCATTAAGAACAATATCACTTGTTGCTTGGAAAAAGTCTTCACGAATTTTCAAAGCGACAGCTACTTCTTCAAGAGCAACATTACCCGCACGCTCACCAATACCGTTGACTGTTCCCTGAACACGTCCAGCACCATGTTTAATTGCTGTCAAAGTATTTGCAGTTGCCATACCGAGGTCATCGTGACAGTGAACACCAAAGACAACTTTATGGTCTGATTTAATATTTTCAGTCAAGTGATCAAAAATACGTGCAAACTCTTCTGGAGTCGTAAAGCCAACTGTATCAGGAATATTAATATATGAGGCACCAGCATCAACTGCTGTTTGAACAACTTCAGTCAAGAAATCAAGCTCAGTACGAGTAGCATCTTCAGGAGAAAACTCAACAACTTCAAATTTTGAACGTGCATATGACACATGTTCTTTTACAGCTTCAAGAATTTCTTCTTTTGATTTCTTCAATTTAAACTCACGGTGAATAGGACTTGTCGCGATAAAGACATGAATTTGTGGATACTTAGCATCTTTCAAAGCTTCATAACAAGCATCAATATCAGATTTTACTGAACGAGCCAAGCCAGTAACAGAAGTTGTTGTCATAGCTTCTGCAATTTGTTTTACTGCTTCAAATGAATCTGGGCTAGCTGCAGGGAAACCAGCTTCAATTACAGAAATTCCCCATTTTTCAAGTTGCTTAGCAATAGCAACTTTTTCTTTGATTGAGAAGTTAACACCAGGTGTTTGTTCCCCATCACGAAGACTTGTATCAAAAAATTCAACTTTACGCATAGACAATCCTCTTTCTAAAAGTAAAAACGATAGTAGTAAAAAAACATCTCACTCGGAAACCCAAGCGAGATGTTTTTATCTCCCGCTTGGTAAGCCAAACAGGACTAATGCTTTTGCACTAGCCCTCATTACGCAATAGCAAAACTGTTGTAGTTGCGAATGTCATTTGACTCATTTCCTTTCGATGTATCTTGGTTAATATGATACATCTTTCCAACTTGAAAGTCAAGGAAAAAATACTGAATTGACTGACTTTTCTGACCACTATTTACAATTTTTTTCAGGAAAAGAAAAAAGCTGGCTTAAACCAACTTTTTCTTTATTATTGATAACTACTTATCTCAGCTTATTTTCCGAGGTAGTATTCGTTAACAACGTTCAATTTATCGTCAAATTCGAATACCAATGGTGGGAAGTTTGGAATTTCAACATCCATGATTTCGTCATCTGACAATTGTTTGATGTGTTTAACAAGGGCACGGATTGAGTTACCGTGTGCACCTACGAATACGTTTTTACCATCTTTAAGAGCTGGAGCGATTTTATCTTCCCAGAATGGAAGGGCACGTTCCAAAGTAACTTTCAAGTTTTCAGCATCTGGAATTACTGAGTCGTCTAGTGAAGCATAACGACGATCAGTGTGTGCTGAGTGCTCATCATCACGATCCATTGCTGGAGGCAATACATCGTATGAACGACGCCAAATGTGAACTTGCTCATCACCAAATTGTTCAGCAGCTTCTGCTTTGTTTTTACCAGTCAAACCACCGTAGTGACGTTCATTCAAGCGCCATGATTTTTCAACTGGAACCCAAAGTTGGTCAGATGCTTCAAGAGCCAAGTTAGTTGTTATGATCGCACGTTTCAATACTGAAGTGTATGCTTGGTCAAATTCGATACCAGCTTCTTTGATCAATTTACCAGCGTCGATAGCTTGTTGAGTACCTTTTTCAGAAAGATCTACGTCAGCCCAACCTGTGAAAAGGTTGGCTTTGTTCCATTCAGACTCACCGTGGCGAGCGAAAACCAATTTTACCATTAGTTATGTCTCCTTTTTATTTTGGGTTATACCCATTTACTCTATCTATTCTACCCAAAAAACCTTGAAAAAGCTAGCAAAATCCAAAAAATTCTGTAAAATTCTATCGCTTCTTGCCTTGACTAAAAGAGACGGTATCAGAAATTTGTTTTAGATACTTTTAGCTGTCCAACATTTCCTTGTTTTAGGCCTCTTTTCATGCTAAAATGAGATGAAATAGTAACATTTTACTTTGTGATCTTTAAGGAGGATCTTATGGTTTCTACTGCTACAAAAGTTGGTCAGTTTACATTTGCTAACTGTCTCATGAATGCTGCTGGTGTTCATTGTATGACTAAGGAAGAATTGGCAGAGGTTGAGGCTTCAGCCGCAGGCTCATTTGTCACAAAAACAGGGACACTTGAGGCCCGCCCTGGTAATCCTGAACCACGTTATGTGAATGTACCTCTTGGGTCAATCAACTCAATGGGATTGCCAAATAATGGTTTTGAATACTACCTTGACTATGTCATTGAATTGCAAAAGCAACCCAATACAAAAAATCATTTTCTGTCACTTGTAGGTCTCTCACCTGAGGAAACGCACACTATTCTTAAAAAAGTTCAAGAAAGTGACTACGAGGGGCTTGTAGAACTCAACCTTTCATGTCCTAACGTTCCAGGTAAACCTCAAATTGCTTACGATTTTGAAACAACAACCGAGATCCTTACTGAGGTCTTCTCTTACTTTACAAAACCTCTTGGTGTGAAATTACCACCATACTTTGATATTGTGCACTTTGACCAAGCTGCTGCAGTGTTTAACCAATTTCCACTTGTCTTTGTTAACTGTGTGAACTCAATTGGTAATGGCCTTTACATTGAAGATGAGTCTGTTGTCATCAAACCTAAGAATGGTTTTGGTGGTATCGGTGGTGACTACATTAAACCTACTGCCTTGGCAAATGTTCACGCTTTCTACCAACGTCTGAAACCTGAAATCCAAATTATTGGTACTGGTGGTGTCAAATCTGGTCGTGATGCCTTTGAACACATCCTTTGTGGTGCAAGTATGGTACAAGTGGGTACTGCCCTTCAAAAAGAAGGTGTCGCTGTTTTTGACCGTATTACTAAAGAACTTAAAGAAATCATGGAAGAAAAAGGTTACGAAACTCTTGAAGACTTCCGAGGAAAACTTCACTACATTGACTAGTCTACAAAAAAAGTTTGGAAGGTCTTCCAAACTTTTTTATTATTTGATGAGGATTCTCTTATTAGACAAGACCATCATCGTCACGTTCATCCCAGTCTTCAAAAGGATCCTTGCCCTCTTTCTCAGCTTGAAGACGTTTCTGACGAGCTTCTTCGATTTGTTTTTCACTTGGCTTCATCAGTTTGCTGATAGCAACAATACCTGATAGTTTAATAACAGTAAAAACCAAAAGAAAAATCAATACCACTGTTATGGTTTTCATAGATTTCCTTAACTTATTTCGTATAAATCAAAACCCCTAAAATCTTAGGGGTTTTTACATTATTTAACTGCGTCTTTAAGAGCTTTACCAGCTTTAAATGCAGGAACTTTAGAAGCTGCGATTGAGATAGCTTCACCAGTTTGTGGGTTACGACCTTGACGAGCAGCGCGTTCGCGTACTTCAAAGTTACCGAAACCGATCAATTGTACCTTTTCACCTGCAGCAAGGAATTCTTCGATAGAAGCGAAAACTGCATCTACAGCTGCTGCTGAATCTTTTTTAGTAAGCTCAGTTGCTTCTGCAACTTTAGCGATCAAATCTTGTTTGTTAGCCATTGTAACAATCCTCCAATTTATTTCTAAGCGAATAGTTTTTTTAGCGCTTGAACAAGTATTATCTTATCCTAAAAGGCCTATGAGGTCAAGTAATAAACGCTAATTTAATCGCTTTTTTGCAAAAAGTAAAGGCTTTTTAATTTATTGTCTTATAGATGTCAAATTCGATACGGTCATTAACCAAATCAAGGCTTTGAGCACGTGCTGTAATCCCCTTCTCATTCTTCATAGACTGAATATTTAAGGTAACCTTTCCCTTCTTACTATCGATGGCGATGTAATCAGGGAGGTTAGTTGAACGTTTAATCATCTTAAGGGCATCCGAAACAGGCAGTTTCAAGGTTCCAGCCGAAAGCTCAGAAACATGAAGTACAATTGCTCCTGATTCACTAACAACCGGCGTAAAGTAGACATAAAGAGGGACAGGGTGACCTAAAACCTTATAGCTACTTTCGAAAACAATTTTAGAATTGGTAACCTTGACCTTGAAACGCATCTTATCGGTCGAATAATCTTGGGCAAAGCCCGTAAGAGCAGCGTCAAGCTCCTCCCTTGTCATACTATACTTACCAATTTTAGTTGCTCCCTTAGGTAGGGATACAGAACTCGTCGTCTCCACTGGAGTCATGATTCTATATGTCACAACACTTACTAGGGCTAGATTTAAGGCCAAGAGTCCTAAAAATAACCACTTCCATATCTTACTCACCTGACCACTCCTTCTTTGTTTGGTTAATACGTTTCAAAATGGCATCTGACATAATTTGATAACCTGTATTATTTGGATGAAAATGATCATCCTCAAAAAGAGCATCATTCAGGCTACCTTGAGAAGAGTTACTAGACTGAGACGTATCATCAGAGCTTGTAACACCGCCCTTACCGTCAATTCCCTTATAAAGCAAATCATTTACAGGAACAAAATAGACATTATCGTACTTCTTGCACACTTCTTCAGTAGATTGGTTCCAATTATCTACAATAGTTTGCATTTCTGTCATCTCTGGAAAATTAAGATAAAAAGGATTGTAAATACCAACAATATAAATTGGCAATGTTTTATTATCCTTACGAGCTAACTCAATAATCTGTCCTAATCTCTTTTGATAGGCCTGAGCTGGCTTAGTGAAGGTGTCTACATTAAGATTAGTGATATTGTCCTTAATGACATGGATTACATCATTACCACCAACTGTCAGAGTCATCACTTTAGCCTTCTTGAGATCTCTTTGAATATCCTTCTTTTCTTGCACTCTCTTGAGAATTTGATTGCTCGTATTCCCTGCGATACCATAGTTGCGAGAGGTCACTTGCCAGTCAAAATCTGACTCTAAGGCCTGAGACAAAACAGGAACGAAGCCCCCTTGATTACTACTATCACCTACACCTTGCGTAAGGGAATCACCGATAGCAACATAGGTGACCTTTTCATTTTTAATAGATTTAATTTTTTCTGCAATTTTTGATGACTGATGCGTACTAGGAACTACAAAAATAAAGAGGCCGATAAATAAGAGAAAAAGCAAGAAGAAGCCTACGAGGCTTCTAACTAATTCTGATTCTTTCCACTTATTCATAACGAACCATTACGGCAAAGGCGCCTTCACCAGTGTGCGTTTGAATGATGGAACCAGTCTCAAGGATTGAAATTGGAGCACCCAAAACCTCAAGTTTTTCAGCCATTTCATGTGCAAAATCAGGTGTCCCTGCATAAGAAATACCAATCTCTGCCACTTTGCGGTCCTTGATACTATCAATATAAGAATCCAACCATTTCGTGAACGTCTTAGCACCACGTCCCTTAGCAATGGTATTTAACTGATAGTCTTTCAACTCCATAATGACACGGATATTGAGCAATGAAGATAGTAGACCTGTTACACGTCCAATACGACCACCTTTGACAAGATTCTCAAGGGTAGACACACCGATATGAAGTTCGGATTTACTTTTCACTTCTTCCACACGTGCTACAATCTCATCAAGACTTGCTCCTGCTTCAGCTAGTTTAGCTGCTTCAACAACCTGAAACTTGAGGCACTGATCCGTAAAGCCTGAATCGATGACGGTTACATCTGCTCCTGAAAGGCTAGCGCCTTGACGTGAGGCTTCACATGTCCCAGAGAGTGTATGCATGATGTGGATAGCCACAATCTGTTCTGCACCTTCTTTGACAAGCTTTTCATATGTCTCAGCAAACAAACCTACTGGTGGTTGGCTTGTCTTTGGTAACTCTTTGCTATGCTTCATCATATCCAAGAAACGGCCTTCTTCTCGAAGATCACTATCTGAATAGATGACACCGTCCACCATAACCGACAATGGAACAACAGTGATATTATATTTTTCAACCAATTCTGGTTCAATCGTGATTGACGAATCGGTTACAATTCTGATTTTACTCATATTTTTCTCGCTTAACACAAATTTTTATTCTATTATAGCATGACTGGAAAACTTTTCCCAAGTCTTTTTCTAAAGAGAGTCATCCACCTTTAACAAGGCTCTTGCTTGGCTCAAGGCAGCCTCTGTCACATTATCTCCTGCTAACATCTTAGCGATTTCTTGCACCCTTTCCTCAGGTGTCAAAAGACGAACACGAGAGACAGTCGTCTCATTATCGCTTTCCTTAGAAATAAAGAACTGATAATCAGCAATTGCAATAACTTGCGGAAGATGACTGATAGCCAAAACCTGACCATGACTCCCAATCTTATGAATTTTCTGAGCGATGGCTTGGGCAACACGACCTGAAACGCCAGTATCAACCTCATCAAAGACGATACTTGTTTTGTCTTCTTTGCGGGCAAAGGCTGACTTAATCGCTAACATGAGTCGAGATAATTCTCCTCCTGAAGCAACCTTAACAAGCGGTTTAAAGCCTTCACCTGGATTGGTTGAGATGTAAAACTCAACCTGCTCATTGCCATCACGGTTAAATTTCCCTTTAGTAAAGGTAACTTTAAAATCAGCCTTATCCATGTAAAGGTCGCATAACTCGTTCTTAATCTCAGCTTCAAGGGCTGTAGCAATTTGATGGCGTGCCGTTTGTAGGGTCTCTGCAGACGCCAGCAGGTCTTTTTCAAGTTGCTTAAGCTCTTGTTCCATGGCATCTGACGAACTGGAATTGCCAGTCAGAAGATTGTACTCTTTACTTGAATTTTCCAGATAATCTAAGACATCATCAACAGTTCCACCATATTTACGAGTAATTGCATTAATGGTATCTAAGCGGTGTTCAATCTCTTGTAAACGCCCAGCATCAAAGTCCAAATTATCCAAAAGGTCACCAAGTTGTTTAGTGACATCTTCTAGAACATAATAGGCTTCTGATAGATTTCCAGAGAGTTCTTTGTAATCAGAGTCATATTCTTCAAGAGACTGGAGGTCGTTCATGGCAGAACGGACATTTGAAAGGCTTGAAAATTCTTCATTATCCAGCACGACATAGGCATTCGTTAAGGTATCAGCAATCTGCTTATGATTAAGAAGTTTGTCTCGCTCCTTCATCAATGCCAAATCCTCTCCTGATTTTAGAGAGACTGCTTCAATTTCTGCAATCTGAAAAGCTAGCATTTCAATTCGAGCCTTATGCTCCTGCTCATTTTTCTGCTTTTCAAGAACAGCTTTTCTTAACTCACGATAGCGGTCAAAATACTCTTGGTATTCTTTCTTAGTTTGGAAAAATTCCTTGTCACCAAAGGCATCAAGCATGGTAATATGCAGAGCAGGTTTCATAAGCTCTTCCTGATCATGCTGTCCATGAATATCTACCAAAAAGTGCCCAACAGCTTTAAGCGTTGTTAAATTGACCATCTGTCCATTGATACGACTAACACTTCTACCATTTTGTAAGATTTCACGACGGATAATCAATTCATCCTCGACAGGAATCCCATTATCTTCCAAGATACTAACCAAGGCAGGATTTTGTTCGATTGAAAAGAAACCCTGAATTTCAGCCTTAGATGCTGAATGACGGACGACTTCGCTAGAAGCACGTGCGCCCAACATAAGATTCATGGCATCTATAATAATGGACTTACCAGCACCTGTTTCACCAGTAAGAACGGTCATACCATTCTCAAAGTTTAGAGAAATCCCTTCAATAATTGCGAAATTCTTTATCGTAATTTCGAGAAGCATAGGCCCTCCTAGTCTTCAACCCACTTAATGATTTGCCCCTGTAGTTCGATAGCTGCCAACTCTGACTGAGCTACCAAAAAGAGGGTATCATCGTCAGCAATGACACTAAAAATCAAATGCTTGTACTCATCCAAAAGAATCTTCTTGATGAGACGGCTTGTCCCAGGTTGAACAACGATATTCATAAAGGCATGTTGACGATCAACACGCAACAAGCGACGAGTCGCAACAGAAGTTCCACCCACTCGTCTAGGAGCAGTTGAGAGCCCATAGATGTAAGAACCGTCTTCCGTTGGTACCTTGGTAATACCAATTTCATTGATATCACGCGATACTGTCGCCTGAGTAGCCTTCAATCCCTCATTTTGGAGTAATTTTACCAATTCTCCCTGAGTCGTAATTTTATTTTCTTGGACAATCTTTCGGATTAACTCCAAACGATCATTCTTCTTCATTCTTTTTAAACTCCTTATGTGCTTGTGCTACAACTTCCTTAATAGAGGTTTGAGCATCATTTTGAGGAGAATTTGTCTTCTCCAAATGTGCGAGAAACTCAATGTTACCATGACCACCTTGGATAGGTGAAAAGTCCAGTCCCTTAACTGAAAAGCCATAGTCAACCGCAAAAGCTGTCACTGTTTCTAACACTTTTTCATGAACACTGCTCTCACGGACAATCCCGTTTTTCCCAATTTGTTCACGGCCCGCCTCAAATTGTGGTTTCACAAGAGCAACAACTTGCCCTCCATCAACCAATATCTTAGCCAAGGCCGGCAGAATCAGATTAAGAGAGATGAAACTGACATCAATTGATGCAAAAGACGGTAATCCTTCTGTAAAATCAACAGGTTCAGCATAACGGAAATTATATTGCTCCATGGAACGAACACGCTCATCTTGACGCAATTTCCAAACCAACTGATTGGTACCGACATCAACAGCATAAACCAATTTGGCCCCATTTTGAAGCATAACATCAGTAAAACCACCTGTTGAGGCTCCGATATCAATGGTCGTCATACCTTCAACTGACAGATTGAAAACTTCCAAAGCTTTTTCAAGTTTGAGTCCTCCACGACTCACATACTTAAGCTTCTCACCTTTTAGTTTTAACTCAGTCCCGTCATCGATTTTTTCACCAGGTTTATCGTAACGCTCACCATTGATAACATTAACAACTAAACCTGCCATTACGCCACGTTTTGCTTGTTCTCGTGTTTCAAAAAGGCCTTGTTTATAAGCCAAGACGTCTACTCTTTCCTTAGACATGGAGTCGTAACCTTTCTATGATTTCTATAATACTGTCTTTCTTGAAACCTTGAGTCTCAGCTAGATTTTGGAAAATAGCCTCCGCTTTATTGAGTGATTCCTCGAGGATAGCATGTGATTTTTCCAGACCAAGAAGAGCCGGATAGGTTGATTTCCCAGCTACTACATCTTTTCCAGGTGTCTTTCCAAGTTCTTCGAAATCAGCAGTCACATCCAAAATATCATCACGGACTTGAAAGGCAAGACCAATCAGGCGACCAGCTTCTTTCAGATTTTCCAAAACCTCTAGAGTTTTTTGAGCAACAATACCAGCCGCCACAAAAGGAAAGGTTAAAAGCTTACCTGTCTTATGCTCATGAATTTTAGCCAGTTGCGATAAATCAAGTTCCTGACCTTCACCCTTCATATCCAACATTTGTCCACCTACCATACCGAAGGTTCCTGAAGAATGAGACAATGCTTGAATCAATTGAACTCGAATTTCTGCTGATAGCTCTGTTTGTGCCAGGAGGTCAAAGGGATCCAAAAAGAGAGAATCTCCAGCCAAGATTGCCGTTGCTTCATCGAATTTCTTATGGTTGGTTAAACGTCCTCGACGGTAATCATCATCATCCATGGCCGGCAGATCGTCGTGAATCAGACTTCCAGTATGAATCATTTCAAGACTTGCTGCGACATCGAAATGACTAGGAGTAAGCTCTAAACCAAATCCTTCAAGTAAATCTAAGAAAATCAGTGGACGAATACGCTTGCCTCCACTATCAACTGAATAAAGGATGGCAGTGATTAAATCACTTGATACAGGAAGATTCTTTTTTTGGTAGTAATCACGGATAGCCGCATCAATTTTATTTAGCTTGCTCATTAGGCATCCATTTCCGTTTCTGTACCATCTGCTTGCATGACCTTAACTAGTGTTTTTTCAGCATCTTCCAAGGTCTTCTGCAAATTTTTAGACAAGGCCATACCTTTTTGGAACTCAGCAATAGCATCCTCAAGAGCAACATCACCTGTTTCGAGCTTAGTGACGATGGCTTCTAAGTCCTGTAAATTTTCCTCAAATGTTTTTTTAGTTGACATTTTTCACCTCTACTTCTAGTTCTCCATCTTTCATTTGGACGGTTAATTGATCACCTTCGGTAATATTCTTGGTACTTGTTAAAGGTTTATCATCTTTCTTGACAATGGCATAGCCCCTTGCAACAATACGACTAGTATCTAGAGACAATAAGGCATCCTGTGCCTTTTCTAATCTCACACGATTACCATTCATGGTGTTCTTAGTTGTAGTCACCAATAAACGTTGCAAAGACTCTCGACGGTCTTGGTAGTTCTGAACACTAGTCAGAAGATTTAAGCCTTGTAATCGTTGTCTCAAAAGCTCTGCTTCTTTTTGTTTGCGTGCGAAATCTTGACTCATGAAGGTTTCAAGCCTTGTTGTTAGTCGATCCAACTTTTGTAGATAACCATCGTAAAGGCGTTCAGGTTGTCTAAAGACAACAGATTGTGACAATTTGGCCAAGCGTTCCTGATTATATTGTATACGTCTCAAACAGGCTTGATAGGCTCTATTTTGTCTTTCACGAATCCAAACCAAGGTATCAGCCTTTGATACCGGAGTCGCAAGTTCTGCCGCTGCTGTAGGCGTAGCAGCTCTACGATCTGCAACAAAGTCAGCCAAAGTCGTATCTGTTTCGTGACCAACGCTTGAAATCACAGGAAGACGACTCTCAAAAATCGACTGAACTACAATTTCCTCGTTAAAAGCCCAAAGGTCTTCAATAGAACCTCCACCACGGCCAACGATAAGTAAATCTAGGTCATCCCTTTGATTGGCTTTTTGAATATTTTCAGCAATTTCCTGTGCAGCTCCTTCACCTTGAACCTTGGTAGGAAAAAGTAAGATTTCTACCCCAGGAAAACGACGACTAACGGTCGTAATAATATCTCGAATAACCGCACCACTAGGACTAGTGACAACCCCAATTTTTTTGACAAAATTAGGCAGAGCTTGCTTATGACGATCATCAAAGTAGCCTTCTGCAGTCAATTTTTTACGAAGCTGTTCAAACTGGATGGCCAAAGCACCAATACCATCTGGCTCTGCCTTCTCGATAATAATGGAATAAGAACCACTAGGCTCATAAATCTGGACCCGACCAACGACATTGATCTTCATCCCTTCTTCGAGTTCAAAACCAAGCTTTTTGAAAACCCCAGCCCAAATCGTCGCCTGAATAACAGCTCCTTCATCCTTAAGTGAAAAATATTGGTGACTCGGACGTCGACGAAAATTGGAAACCTGCCCCGTCAAATATACCCTCTCTAAATAAGGATCACGGTCAAATTTCATTTTCAAATATTTGGTTAAGGATGTGACCGATAAATAGTCTGACACGACAACTCTCCTTTATTTAAGCTAGCCTTGAAAACCTGAAGACACTAAAAAAGTTCTGTAGAACCATCATCCCCAAATCTTCTCAATAAGCTTTTTAATTGTATACACGATTACTTAAAATTATACCAAAAAAGACTGTCAAAAGACAGTCTCAACCACCATTGTCAGGTGTTTTATATGGTTTCATTAATCGGTTGTATATGTTTTTGAAACGACGTCCCAAGAATCGCTTGAACCGTCAATACCACCATAGGCTTCGAGTTGTCCCTTCTTATCTACACGGAAAAGAAGAACATCATTACCATAGGCATCATAAAGTTGAGCATAAACTAGGTTATCATCATCATCCGTCCATGAATAGACTTTCCAACCTAGATTTTTATAATTTTCTCCAGTTGAACCTTGTTCTTTAGCATAGGTAGAAACAACCCAGTCTTCTAACTGTTGGTCAGACAAGGATGAGGTATCAACTTGAGAGGATTGATTATCTGATGATGCTGCTGCTTGTTCCTTACTTTTAGCTAACTGACCATTTTTCCATGGATTTGTTACACTCTCTTTTTGGTTATTACTATACCACATCAAGGTAACCACAGGAATAACCACTGCAAGTACTGCAACAACTCCAATTACCCATCTAATGATTTTAGGATCTTTGAGTTTATCAAAACTCGAAACTTTTCTTTCCTTTGTAGTTTCATTTTTACGACGTCTAAATTCGCTCACAGCTTTTTCCTCTTTTTCTTGAAAGTAGTCCCTTTTTTTCTTTTCCTCTTGTTCCAAGAGTTTTTGCACTTCCCTACGACCCTGCGGATCACTCGTTTGAGCCAATGAAATCTGCAACTGAAAAATACGATTATCCAAAGCTTGCTCATATTCTTTGGCTGCTTCTCTATCACCATTATCAGCTAAGGCTCTCAGATACTCTTCATTACTGAATTCAGCCATTCACTATATCGCTCCTGCTTCTAAATCGTTTCTTCTATTTTCTTAAAGCCTGAGACTTTTGTCAAGTTACTAGTTTGTAACAAATTCTTACAGCTGTAAAAAGCCGAAGAAAGTCACATTCTCCAGCTTATTTCTTGGTTGTTTCTTTATAATACTTACAATAACTTTGAAGAGGACATGTCTGGCATTTAGGATTCTTAGCCAAGCAATGATAACGTCCAAAGAAAATCATACGGTGATGACTGATAATCCAATCCCTCTTTGGGATTTTCTTCATCAGTTCTGCTTCAATTTCCTCTACACTAGCATCCTCTGGCACGATATTTAGTCTTTTAGAAACACGTGAGACATGCGTATCTACAGCAATAGAAGGGATGCCATAGACTTCAGCCAACACTACGTTAGCTGTTTTTCGTCCCACACCAGGTAGACTTTCCAATTCCTTATGCGTTTTCGGAACCTGTCCATCAAAATTCATTAAAACAACTCTAGCAGTCTTGATGATGTTCTTTGCCTTATTCTTATAAAGACCGATTGTTCGCAAACACATCTCAACATCATCAAGATTAGCAGAAGCCAAATCCTCAATTTCTGGATAACGCGCCCACAAGCCTGGTGTAATCTTGTTAACAGCCTTATCAGTTGTCTGAGCCGATAAAATAACAGCAACTAATAGTTGGAAAGGAGTTTCCCACTCCAACTCTCCATGAGCATTGGGAAACATCTCCCCCATGAGAGCTAGAGCCTCATTAACACGTTTTCTTCCTAACATTATTGGCCACCCCATAATTGACGGGCTGCATCCATACCTGTTTTGAAATCATCCGAAACTTGGTGATGGTGCTTCTTACCTTGATGCTCCAAACGTCGCTCTTCAACTTGAATTTTCGTCGTAATACCACTCAATTTCCAGTTACGCAAAACCCCTTTGATGTAATTCCAATTTGTCTTGCGATTAAATACTGCTTCTTTCAAAGCCTCACGGATAAGTTCGGGATCAGTATGTTCTTCTTGGATTTCCTTGTTTAAATCTTCGATAACCATAGGATTCAAGATTCCCAAAGCTTGTTCTAACTCATCTGTTAATTGCTTGATGAGTTGTGTATTGGTTGGCTGACCAACTACAGGCCCGGTCGTTGTCTTTTCATTGCTCACTAACTTGTCCAAAACTGCCAAGGCAGGTGAAGCATCAACAACCATTTCAATTTCATTATTAACCTTAATAGTCGTGAAATCAAGGAGTCCAGCCTCAGTCAATGTCGTAATACTTTTATTAACCTCAGTTGGTGTCTTTCCAGTTGCTTGCGCTATCTGACTAGAAGCCACTTCTCCAATCTGAGTTGTCGTTTGTAGATAGAGAAACTGCCAAACTAGAAAGTCATCCGCAGATGGAAAAATATCCTTAAAGTGGAAAAATAAAGCATTAGGAAGGACCAGATTGCCTGATCGATACTGTTCAAAAAAACTCATATTTACCTTTCAGAGTAGCTAGACACCCCAAAAAGTCTTTATGCGCTCACATAAGTCTTTTGAGACTGTCTACTACAAATAACCGTAGAATGAAAAATCGTCTTCCAACTCTTCTAAACGATAAGGTGTTTCTTGATATACCGCATAGTTAATCCAATTGCTAAAGAAGGCAGATGCCGCAAGATTCCAACGAAGTTTAGGCTCCTGACTTGGATCATCCTCTGGGAAATAGTTTGCCGGTACGTCTGGATTAATCCCGGCATCCAAATCTCTTCGGTATTCTCTGGCCAGAGTATCACGGTCATATTCAAAATGACCGAAACTATATACTTCACGAAGATTCTTACTTGCTAAGATGGATAAACCGACCTCTGGTCCTGACACAACAATATCTAAATCCGTCTTGTTTTTAATATCCTCGAGCGTAACCTCAGTATAGCGAGAGTGTGGTGACACAAAGCTATCATCAAAGCCATTCATAAGGAAGTTTTCAGGCATGTCAACCGTTTGTTTATAGATACCAGATAGTTTCTCTGACAATGGGACCTTGTCGACTCCATGCTTATAATAGAGACCTGCTTGAGCTCCCCAACACAGATGAAGGGTTGAATAGACATGCTTTTTAGACCAGTCGAAAACCTGTGTCAATTCTTGCCAATAATCAACTTCTTCAAAAGGCATTTGCTCAACAGGAGCTCCTGTTACGATGAGACCATCATAATACTTATGCTTAATTTCATCAAAAGTCTTATAAAAAGTTTCCATATGTTCAGCATGGGTATTTTTTGACTTATGACTAGCCATATAAAGAAACTCGACGTTAATTTGAAGTGGCGTATTGGCCAAAAGACGTAGCAATTGAGTTTCCGTAACTTCTTTAGTAGGCATAAGGTTAAGGATTAAGACCTCCATCGGTCGAATATCCTGGCTACTAGCTCTGTTCTCATCCATGATGAAGACATTTTCCGAACGCAATACATCAAGAGCTGGTAACTTATTATCAAGTTTTATAGGCATAACAATATCTCCATCCTTATTTATTCTATCTTCATATTATAAACCGGGGAGGTATTGTTATCAAATATATATTTTCTCTAGTTAGCTATAGCTTTAAACTATATTTAGAGGCCACCTTTGTTTTAAAAGAGTTAAAAAGGCCCTAAGGCCTTTTGTTAATTCATAGATAGATTTATCCTGGGAAGTTCATCAATACTTTAGTATCGTAACCTTCAATAGCTTCACGTCCATTAAGACCATCAAGCTCAATCAAGAAGGCACAACCAGCAACGACACCACCTAGGCGCTCAATCATTTCAATTGTAGCTTTGACGGTACCACCAGTTGCCAAGAGGTCATCAACGATAAGTACACGTTGGCCTGGTTTGATTGCATCGGAATGCATACAAAGTGTATCAACACCATACTCTTTTTCGTAATTGGCTGAAATCACTTCACGTGGCAATTTACCAGGTTTACGAACTGGAGCAAAACCAATACCAAGTTCAAAAGCAACTGGACAACCAACGATGAAACCACGCGCTTCAGGACCAACAATCATGTCAATCTTCTTATCAGTCGCATACTGAACGATTTCACGGATAGCATAGCTATAAGCATTTCCATCAGCCATCAAAGGACTAATATCACGGAAAGTAACCCCTTCTTTCGGGTAGTTTTCAATAGATGCAATATAATCTTCTAATTTCATTTGTTCTTCCTATAGGCTTTTCGCCAAAAAAATATTTACATACCATTATAGCATGAAATAGTAAATTTAGAAAATGCTAACCCTCATTTCGAGACGAATCCTTTGGATTAAGACTCCCCTACTTATACAGCCAATCATAAATTTCCTGTGGTGTTCCTAAAGCCATGAGTTCTTGGAACTTAACTAGTCGTTTCAGATCTTGGAAAATCTGACTGTCCTCAATCTCACGTTTTTCAGCTTCTTTATTGACTGTCATAACACCATTATCAATAGTCACAAAATCCAATTCATCAAAGATTTGAATCATCTTAATCAGGAGAATCTTGTCGATTTTAAGGTAATGACTGAGTTCATCCAGTTTATAGCGGACATCGAATTCTGGGAATTGATAAATGGTTTTATAGAGCCTTGCAAATTGCTCTCTTGTTCCATAACCTGTCAGATAATAGGCTTCCTTAATGCTATTTTTAAAATAGATAGCCTGGAAATCTTTACCTTCAAACCACTCTTTTAATTCTGTCGCTGATTCAGGTAGGGTGTTGAGGACAACCGCAGGCTCTGTGTCTGCTGCTTCTTCTACCGTTGGTACGCCTTCAGGCAGTGCCATATTTTTTGAGCGAAAATCAAATAATTGAACACCATCTACACGCGCATCTTCTAGCATGAGCTGTAGCATTGTCTGCCCATTCCAAACATTAACAGACAAGGTCACTGCCAATTCCAAACCTTGAGCTTGTTGAAATTCTTGAAGCAGATTACCTTTATTAAAAGCGACAACGTCAAAGCTATCCTTGCCTTGCTTCACCTTAAACTTAAGATGGGCTCCATTTTGTCCCATTGTCCTAGCTTGAGTAACGGTAATATCATGTAGCCAAAAGACTGGCTTTTTATTATCCATACCAAAAGGTGCTAGTTTTTCAAGGCTCTTAATGGTATCCAAGCTAAGCTCACTGAGTTGGAGCTCCTCGTCTAAATTAAGCGTATTTTTGGCACTTGTATCAATGTCATTATCGTAGACATAATGACACAAAATATCTGAGAGTTGACCAAGATTTTCCTCCGGAAGGGTCATCCCAGCCGCTCCAGCATGTCCTCCAAAAGCAGTAAAGATGTCTCGGTGGTCATCAAGGGCATGGAAGATATTGATAGATTCCAAACTACGGGCTGAACCCTTTGCCAAGCCATCTTCAATATTCAAAACCACTACTGTCTGGCTGATTTGCTCCATGATGCGCCCAGCCACAATACCGAGGACACCAGGATGCCAACCTTCCTTGGCCAAAACCTGAACTGGTTTGTCCAAGTCTACCATGGTCATAGCTTCATCAAAGATTTTTTGAACAACTTCCTTACGTTCTTCATTTTTAGCATTGATTTCCAGAGCAATGGCTTGTGCTTCCTCATCGTCAAATCCGGTCAACAGTTCAATGGCTGGATTTGGATCATCTAAGCGTCCCAAGGCATTGAGTTGAGGAGCCAGTTTAAAACCTACCGTTTCTTCGGAAATCGTTGTTGGATCCACATCTGAGATGCGTAGCAATTCTTGAAGTCCAATACGCTCAGTAGTCTTGAGAATTTCCAGGCCGACCTTTACCATAATACGATTTTCATCCGTTAGGCTAACCATATCAGCAATGGTACCAATGGCTACCAAGTCCAACATCTCTGTAGGAATAGTTTCAAGAAGGGCAGTTGCCAATTTGAAAGCTACACCACATCCTGCCAAATACTTAAAAGGATAATCGGCATCTGGATGCTCTGGATGGACAATGGCATAGGCATCTGGAAGCTGTGCCGGCATACTATGGTGGTCTGTAACGATAACGTCCACACCTTGCTCTTGCGCATAAGCAATAGCTTCATTTCCCGCAACCCCATTGTCCACCGTGACAATCAGGGAAATGCCTTGCTGCTCGATAAAGTATTTATAGACACTCTCATTGGGACCATAGCCGTCTGTAAAGCGGTTGGGTAGGTAGACTTGCACCTCTGCCCCCATCTGCTCCAAGGTTTCCTTCATAATGGAGGCCGAGGTCATCCCGTCCGCGTCATAGTCTCCGTAGATCAGGATCTGCTCATAATCTTCGATGGCCCGTCGGATGCGCTCCACTGCCTTGTCCATATCATGAAGAAGATAAGGGTCATGAAGGTATGATAGATCAGCCTTTAGAAAGTCTTCAAGGGCCTCTTCTGTCGTCACGCCACGTTCATAAGCAATCTTGGCTGCTGTTTCTGCCAGCCCATGTTCTTTGGCAAGTTTAAAAAAGCCAGCAGCTGGCTCTTTTGTGTTTATTTTCCAATCATACGTTGATGTAATCATGTTTTTATATTTTCTCCCTGTCATCTAGTCTACCTATTATAACATGAATAATTTTATCATAGTGGATAGAAGCCTAAGTTTCCTAAAAAGAGAATGGAAAACATCGAAAGGTGCTTCGACTCGTGCTATATTTCCAATCAAGACCTGCTTTTCTGGATAAAATAAAAAACTAGGTATTGCTCCTTATTTGACTTATGTTTTCTCAAATATTCTTCTCTTCTTTTTATCTAGGTCTATTCTACTATCATTTTCAAGTAATATTAGGAAAAACAAGAAAAAGATTCCCTATTTGGAAATCCTTTTCATCAATATTTATAAATCATCCCTGTACAAGCTTGCTCTGAGAGTTCGACAAAGCCCAAGGATTGGTAAAAGGCTAAATTTTTCTCGCTACGATCAGTTGCAAGGAGCCTTTGATAGACATTGGGGAAAGTTGCTAAAGCCTCTTCTAAGAGTTTCTTTCCGATCCCTTGGCGTTGGTGATCTGGTCGCACCAAGAGGTCCTGTACAAAAATGACAGAGTGGCCATCTCCTACTAAGCGAATATAGGCTACTAACTCTTCCTCATCATAGACTGCCAACTGCCAGAGACTGGCTTTGACAGCTTCTTCCAACATGGTTGGATTGTTAGTATAATTGGTCCAGCCGACTGAACTGTACAGTGCGAGTAGGTCTGTCATCTCTGGAATCTCTTTTTTATAATTTAACATCTTAACTCCTTTTTAACCTATAGTGCTGGAAGAGGGCGATATCCCGATAAGGGGACTCTTGGCAGACTGCCAGCTCCATCTGAAGCATAGACTCTCGCCAGCCTTCTTGGCCCTTGAAGCGGTTGTCCTGCAAGGCATATTATACCTGTCCTCCGGGTTTCCGGATGGTTTCTAAATAGACTTGAATATTGACTGCCATCTAGCATTCCCCTATTTGTAGTTAAACACATTGGTAGCTAGTTTGTCCGAGATGCGTGGAAATAGCGTATATCCTTTGTGCGCAGCCGCTAAGAGTCGTGGTAGATTGACTTCACGTTTGTTTTTCCCCAGAATACGGATAATCTTTTTAGCCACGTATTTAGGACTGAGGACAAACTTCTTAACACTCTCAAGATAGGCTCCAGAAGGATCAGCTTGATCGAAGAAAGATGTCTCAATTGGACCAGGATTGACTGTTGTCACATAGACTCCCTTATCAGCAAGCTCTAGACGAAGGGCATCTGAGAAGCCAATCACAGCAAACTTGGTCGCTGCATAGACACTTGAGTTGGCTGTCGCAATTTTTCCCGCCATACTGGCAATATTGATGATATGACCACGGCCTTGCTCCACCATTTTCTCAGCCATCAGACGTGAAAAGGTCATCGTCGCAAAGGTATTGATATCAAACATATCACGGATCTCTTGGCTAGTGTAATGATCATAAGACTTGAATTCACCGAAACCAGCATTATTGATAAAGACGTCAATACGTCCAAATCGTTGATAGAGATAATCTACCATTTTTTTAATGGCATTGTCGTCTCTAAGGTCAATGGCAAGGCAGGTTTTATTTTCCACATGACGATAACATTTCTCAAGTTTATCCTTATCTCGTCCTAAGAGAATAATGCCATCACTGGGTGAGAGCTGCTTGACAATTTCTTGTGCAAGCCCTCCTGAAGCACCAGTAATAGCGATAATACGTTGTTTAGCCATTAAATCTCTACCTCTTCTAAGTCACGAACGATGTGGGTGTTTTCGAAAATCGTTTTGGCATCTGCTGCCATCTTACCGATATCACGCCCCAAGAAACGAGCTGATACGTGATTTAGAAGAAGACGTTTAGCTGACGCATCCTTAGCGACTTGTGCTGCTTGCATGTTGGTTGAATGCCCATGGCTCTTGGCAATTTTTTCATCGCCCTTACCATAAGTAGACTCGTGCACCAAGACATCTGCTCCCAAGCCAAGACGAACACTGGCATTCGTCTTACGAGTATCACCTAAGATAGTAATAACCTTACCTTTCTTAGGTGCGGAAATAAAGTCCTTGGCAATGATTTTAGTTCCATCTTCAAGAACCACATCTTGCCCATTCTTAATTTGACCAAAAAGAGGACCAAATGGCACACCTGCTGCTTTAAGGGCCTCAGCATCCAAGGTTCCTTCAAGATCCTTTTGAACCACACGGTAACCAATACAAAAAATGGTATGATCCAACTTATCTGCATAAACAGCGAATTTGTCATTTTCCATAACCAAGCCTAGCTTATGCTCATCAATTTCCTTAAAATGCACATGGTAAGGGAGACGTGTCCCAGAGGTACGAAGACTGGTCATAACGTATTGTTTAATACCAACTGGACCATAAACCTCTAAATCTGTTTGTTCTTCACTAGATTGGAAGGAACGGCTAGCCAAGAAACCAGGTAGGCCAAAGATATGGTCTCCATGCATATGTGTGATAAAGATTTTTTTAACTTTACGAGGTCTGATTGTTGTTTCTAAAATCTGACGTTGGGTACCTTCTCCACAGTCAAACATCCAGACCTCATTGATTTCATCGAGTAACTTCAGAACCAGACTCGACACGTTACGGGCCTTGGAGGGCTGCCCGGCACCCGTCCCTAAAAATTGTAATTCCATGACTTCCTATACTTTCTATCTATCGTTCTTCTTATTTCTGGACAATATAAGCCAAGCATTCACGCTGAGCAAAGCCATAATAAACGGTTTGCCCTTTATATTGAGACAAAAGTTCCACTAATTCATCTTGATTGAAGCTAGCCAACTTAATGACATTCCCTTTCAACTTAGTTACACGACTAAGTAACTGTGTCTCAGGTGTTAACTCTTCCAATACTTCTTCGTCAAAATCAACCTTGGTCATCTTAATTTGAGTGCCTTCAAGATAAACCTTATACTGCGGGAAAACTTGAGCAAGCTCAAACAAAATGCTAGCCGTTGGAACCTCTAAATGCTCGGCAAAGACTAAGGCCACCTCATCAGCATTTTCAAAGCAAAAACCATAAGATTTTCCTGACAGATTGAGACGAATAAAAGGCTTGTACTCATCAAAAGATGGTGCAGAATTAAAGAGGTTCAACTCTTTTGAAAGGTCCAAGTAGTAATCCGTCGCTGCTTCAGGAGATTGTTTTTGGTAAATCTCTGCAAAATAAGCATTAATCACGCTTGGTGGCGGCGTAATGAAGGCCAATTTTTGACTGTCCGAAAGGTCTGACAAGGTATTTTTCAAATAGACCTTATCTAAACTTGTAAAACCACCATATTTTAAAGCTAAATCCATATAATCAGTCATAAAATTCTTCCAATTTCCATTTATTTTTCGGTGAAATATAACCTGTAATTTTTTCCACTTCTGTCTCAAATGTGTAGCTATCTAACAAAGCTAATTGACTCAATTGATAAAGTTTATAAGCTTGATCCTGATGGACCTTAATACTAAAAGGTTCAAAAATCTGTTGAATTTCATCAATCAAGAGTCTTCTGAGTGCCTCACGACTTCCCTTGTCACGTGCAGAGAGGCGAACATTAGGAAAGACTGTGGCTACTAGATTATCAGCTACATCCATCTTATTGTAAATTGCTAGGCGAGGGATATCAGTCATGTCTAAGTCTTTTAGAATGTCTAAGACCACCTTCTCATGTTCTTCGTGATTAGGATCACTCGCATCAATGACATGCAAAAGAAGGTCCACATTACGACTTTCTTCAAGAGTTGACTTAAAGGCAGCAATCAATTCTGTTGGCAAGTCCTGGATAAAACCAACCGTATCTGTCAAGGTCACTTGAAACTGATCCTTTAAGTAAATTTTCTTAGTCGTTGCATCCAAGGTCGCGAAAAGTTCATTAGCCTCATATTGCTTATCATCCGTCATAAGGTTCATGATCGTTGATTTCCCAGCATTGGTATAACCAATCAAACCAATTTTAAAGGTACTTGAATCAACACGCTTTTCGCGAATGGTTTCTCGGTTCTTCTCAACAATTTTTAACTGGCGTTCAATATCAGCAATCTGGTTACGAATCGAACGACGATTAAGCTCCAATTGACTTTCACCAGGTCCACGGCTACCAATGCCCCCTGCTTGACGACTGAGCATAATCCCTTGACCAGCTAAACGGGGCAACATGTATTTAAGTTGAGCTAGGTGAACCTGAAGTTTCCCTTCATGGCTTCTGGCCCTCATGGCAAAGATATCCAAAATTAATTGCATACGATCAATAACTTTTACGCCAAATGCTGCTTCAAGATTGGTATTTTGACGAGGCGTTAAACGGTTATTGACAATGACCGTAGTAATCTCATCCGCATCCACCATGGCTTTAATTTCTTCTAATTTTCCTGAACCTACGAAAGACTTACTATCATAGCGTTCACGTTTTTGGGTATAGCTAGCTACAACCTCTGCTCCTGCAGTTTTGGCAAGACTGGCAAGTTCCTCCATTGACATGTCAAAATGCTCTATTTCTTGCAATTCAACACCTACTAAAATAGCACGTTCTTGCTGTTTGGCTGTCTCTATCATAGCAAACCCCTTTTCAAAATAGTCAACTTCTATTATACCACAGGCAGGGGCAAAGAAAAGGTCACAGGCCTTAATTTTTTTCAAATCATAACCACCCGTCTAACGGGTGGTTTGATCAAGGGCTATAAGCCCATACT
>ENA-ORNZ01000280-ORNZ01000280.1-human-gut-metagenome-genome-assembly--contig:-NODE-280-length-77192-cov-40.949389_pt1 | contig 77192 bp, 68 predicted proteins | sample MGYA00242124_ERZ509040 | MGnify/ENA primary metagenome ERZ509040 (study PRJEB26280, sample SAMEA2338733) | human gut metagenome | biome: human gut; feature: human-associated habitat; material: faeces... | reverse complement strand
AATATTGGGCCGTTGGTGGAGATATAAGTGGATCACTTTTCATCCGTCGTTGACACTTCTGAAAACACTCTGGATATCAGCGGAAAAGCGAGCGGTGACTTGCGTGTTTACAGTGCGGGTTCATTGGATCTTATCAATGAACAAACGGCATTTATTTCTACCGGCAAAGACAGCACTCTAAAAGCCACAGGCACAACGGAAGGTGGTCTGTATCAATATGACCTGACACAGGGAGCTGATGGTAACTTTTATTTCGTAAAAAACACGCATAAAGCATCCAACGCCAGCTCCCTGATTCAGGCAATGGCAGCAGCTCCGGCTAACGTTGCTAATCTGCAGGCTGACACGCTCTCAGCCCGTCAGGATGCTGTCCGTCTGAGCGAAAATGACAAGGGCGGCGTATGGATTCAGTACTTTGGCGGTAAACAGAAACATACCACCGCGGGAAATGCATCCTATGACCTGGATGTAAACGGTGTAATGCTGGGTGGTGATACCCGCTTCATGACTGAAGATGGTAGCTGGCTGGCAGGTGTAGCGATGTCTTCTGCGAAAGGTGACATGACCACCATGCAGAGCAAAGGCGACACTGAAGGTTACAGCTTCCACGCTTACCTGAGCCGCCAGTATAACAACGGTATCTTCATTGATACTGCTGCACAGTTTGGTCACTACAGCAACACGGCAGATGTTCGCCTGATGAATGGTGGCGGTACCATCAAAGCTGACTTTAACACCAATGGTTTCGGTGCGATGGTTAAAGGCGGTTACACATGGAAAGACGGTAATGGCCTGTTTATTCAGCCATATGCCAAACTGTCTGCGCTGACGCTGGAAGGTGTGGATTATCAGCTCAACGGCGTGGACGTTCATTCTGACAGCTATAACTCTGTGCTGGGTGAGGCCGGTACGCGCGTGGGTTATGACTTCGCTGTGGGCAACTCGACCGTTAAACCTTATCTGAATCTGGCCGCACTGAACGAATTCTCTGATGGCAACAAAGTCCGTCTGGGTGATGAGTCTGTCAATGCCAGCATTGACGGTGCAGCATTCCGCGTGGGTGCAGGTGTACAGGCTGATATCACCAAAAACATGGGAGCATATGCAAGCCTTGACTACACCAAAGGTGACGACATTGAGAACCCGCTACAGGGTGTAGTTGGTATCAATGTGACCTGGTAAGAATAAAGCAGTCGGTTCCCCTGTCGACTGTTATACCCCCTGCAGGCAGCATACTGCTGCCTGCAGGCTATAAACATCCAGTATTCATGATGCTGGTTTTTTGCTGATATTTACCCCGAACATTCCTGATACAGGCTATTAATACAACCTTATCTGCGGCAGATTTTATTTTCTGGATATATTATGCGTGAACAAATCAAACAGGATATCGATCTGATTGAGATTTTATTTTATCTGAAGAAAAAGATTCGTGTTATCCTTTTTATTATGGCTATATGTATGGCTATGGTGCTGTTGTTTCTGTATATCAATAAAGACAATATAAAAGTGATTTACAGCCTAAAAATAAACCAGACAACGCCAGGTATACTTGTTAGCTGTGATAGCAATAATAATTTTGCCTGTCAGACCACAATGACTGAAGATGTTATTCAGCGAATTACTACATTTTTTCACACCAGCCCAGATGTCAAGAACAGAGAAATAAAGCTGGAATGGTCAGGAGATAAGAGAGATTTACCAACTGCTGAAGCGGAAATATCTCGCGTGCAGGCGTCTATTATCAAATGGTATGCGTCAGAATACCATAATGGCAGGCAAGTTCTCGATGAGATACAAACACCTTCAGCAATTAACAGTGAGCTTTATACAAAAATGATATACCTGACCAGGAACTGGTCATTGTATCCGAACGGTGATGGCTGTGTAACTATAAGCTCACCAGAAATAAAAAATAAATACCCTGCTGCCATTTGCCTGGCTCTGGGATTTTTTCTAAGCATTGTAATTTCTGTAATGTTTTGCCTTGTCAAAAAAATGGTAGATGAATACCAACAAAACTCTGGGTAGTAATAAACAGCATTCTGATAGAGAGTGCCTGTATAAAGCTGAAGTGACAATGACCGGGAAGGGAACCCGTTTTCAGGAATGGATGCCTGTCTTTTTCACTGTAAATATCCTGGCATTACTAATGCCAGGATATTTACAGAAGAGCAGCATAACCATGACGGAACGGGGTTAAGTCAGGTTGTCCTTAACGCTATTTTCAACCTCGTATGCCTTCTTCAGGTTTATGTTCAGATCTCATATCTCTCTCAGCAATCCTCAATAATCAGATACACCGCTTTCACCGGACCATGAACCCCGACGACTTTGATAAGCTCAATATCCGCCGTTGAACTAGGGCCGCTAATGATGTTAATGCAGGACGGCATTCGTTCACCGGCCTGCGCTTTCTGATGCAATTTTTCTGCGAGTTGCGCTACACGCGGCAGGATTGTGCTTTTACGCAGGATAAAAAGAGAAGATTCCGGGAGCAGGCTCAATGAACGCCCGCGCCCGGCGGCGGAAAAAAGAACCACGCCTCCCGATTCGGTTAAACCATATTCAGCATACACGACACCCACTTTAGCCTGCTCGGCCTGCGAGATATTCTCGGCACCTTTCGCCGGATCCCAAACAACGGCATTGCATTCCTGCTGCAAACGTTCACTAATCCCCAATTCCTCGAGCCTCGTGTCACCGCTAATCACGACCGACTGATCTCCCAGCTCTTTACACAGACGTATTGCAGCTTCTGCCGCCTTCGCCTCGCTGGTCAGCTCACAGCGCGTCAACATAACATCGCTGGCAAACTGAATAAACGCGTCACAGCGCTGCTGTTGGTTAAGTTGGGTAAGCCGCTCGTTAGCATAGTTGTTAAGCGGCGCATCTTCTGCTTGCGGTTCAAGTCGCAGCGGGCGACCCAGTGCCTGAGCAACGTTATTCAAAAATTCGCCTCGATTATCCATTCTTTTTCTCCTGCGCCTGATGTTTCTTAAACCAACTACGGAAACTCTCTCCGTCAGCTTCAGGAAGATCGCGTGCTTCCATCCAGTCGCTAATCGCGCCAAATTTGAGTGGTGTTTTGCCGCCATTGATAAACCAGCTTGCCGCATGAGCGCCGGCCATCATCCCGACTTTCCACAATCCTGGATGACTATTGGCATAAGCGAACATTTTTATCGCCCGTTGCTCTGCTTTTGCGGTGATCCCTTTTTCAGCCATCACCCGACGATGACTCAAAATCAGTTTTGACAGCGGAATACGCACCGGACACACGCTGTCACAAGCAGTGCATAAAGAGCAGGCGTAGGGTAAATCTTTAAAATCTTTATAGCCGCCAAGTAGCGGAGAAATCACCGCACCAATTGGCCCTGGATAAATAGAGCCATATCCATGACCGCCAATATGGCGATATGCCGGACAAGTATTCATACAAGCCCCGCAGCGAATACAGCGCAGCACATCCCGAAATTCAGAGGCCAGCACCTCAGAACGCCCGTTATCGACAATAACCAGATGAAACTCTTCAGGACCATCAACGTGCCCCGCTTCGCGCGGTCCTGTCAGCCAGGTGTTGTATCCCGTCAAACGTGCACCAACGGCACTGCGCGCCAGCATGGTGATCAATACATCTACCTCGGCAAACGTGGGGGCAATACGCTCCATTCCCATCACTGCAATATGCGTTTTAGGCAGCGTGGTACACATTCGCGCATTACCTTCATTGGTCACCAGGCATACCGAACCTGTCTCTGCCACCGCGAAATTACAGCCGGTAATACCTATTTCAGCACTGAGGAAATCTTCGCGGATTTTTTGCCGGATGAATAAGGTCATTGCTTCAGGCGTTTCCGGCCCCTCATAGCCCAGACGTTCGTGTAGCACTCGACGGATCTGATGGCGATCTTTATGAATTGCCGGGACCACAACATGAGATGGCGGATCTTGATCCAGCTGGAGAATATATTCACCCAGATCGGTTTCAATCACCTGAATGCCAGCATCCTGCAATACATGATTGACACCAATCTCTTCGGTCACCATCGATTTAGATTTCACCACCTTCCGGGCATTTTTGCGTTGGGCAACCTGTAAAATGTAGCGGGTAGCGTCTTCTTTGGTTTTTGCAAACCAGACGTGACCGCCGTTTTGCGTCACTTTTTCTGAGAGCTGGTACAGATAAGCGTCGAGATTACTCAGAACATGATCACGTATCTGGGCAGCCCGATCGCGCCACTCCTCCCAGTGCCCCAATTCATCGACCATTTTTTGCCGATTTGCCCCAATACGCTGCTGCGCGTTTGCCACCGCTTTGCGCATGATCGGATCTTCAATTTGCTGACGGATGCGTGTCTTAAAATCTGTATTACTGGTTTTGATCGACATCTTTATATCCTCAGCGGCTCATCAACACTTCAGCAATATGCATCACTTTGACTTTCTGCCCTTCCCGTTGTAATCGCCCACTGATGTTCAGCAGGCAACTCACGTCAGCACCAATTAAATACTCAGGGCGGACTTCCATCAGGTGCGCAACCTTTTCTTTCACCATCTCGCCGGATATTTCGGCCATTTTGACCGAGAACGTGCCGCCAAATCCGCAGCAGGTATCCTGTTCAGCAAAGGTCAACAGCTCCAGTCCACGCACATTTTTCAGCAGCGTAAGTGGTTCGTCCTTCACCCCCAGCTTACGGGTCAGGCTACAAGATGGGTGATACACCGCTCTCCCTTGCAAACTGGCACCTACATCGACTACCCCTAATTTATTAACAATAAAAGAGGTGAGATCCTGCATACGCGCGGCAACCTTTTCGGCTCGTGATGCCCATTCAGGTTCATCCGCCAGATACGTCGGGTAACTTTTTACGGCATAGGTGCAAGAGCCAGCTGGTGAAATAATGGGATCGTCGTTATCCTCCAGTGCGGCGATCAGATTTTTCATCCCTGGAATCGCTTCTTTGATATAACCGCTATTGATCGCAGGCTGACCGCAGCATCCCTGTTTCTCCGGGAAATTTACGCGACAGCCGAGTTTTTCCAGTAGCAGCACGGAGTCTCGTGCCATTCTTGATTTCAGGGCGTCACCAATACAGGTGACAAAGAAATTGACATTCACAACTAATACTCCATTACTTCATGCCCATTTATGCCCGATGTTTCCCCCCCACCGGGGGATCAATCATCAATAAATATGGCGTTCTTTTTTAATTGGCTAGCAACATACCACCCCTCATTTGTATGACAAATGATAATCTTTCATCCAAACTTCAAATGCAATAACTAATTTTATTTCTTTCGGCATCGCTCACATTTTATGGGGAAATCGACGATCATTTTTGGCATAAGAAATCCATTTAAAAATGGCCACATCCCTTATACCTATTCAGAGCTACTTATTCAGGGGTTATTGAGATATACACTGATGGTGTACAAACAAAATCACCGACAATAATCACGTATCAAGTAATAGTCGGAGTTTTATTTAATTGAAGCAATTTAGTTTGCATTTTTATTTAAAAACCGAGCTAGAGTCCATCAGAAAAAAAATATATAAAGCCCAAACCACCGTTGGAAATAGAAATAGCTGAAAGGCTCACAACACCCGGAATGCGGATTATCTTTGCTCCGATTCCTGGCGGTTTTATTCAGGGTGCAAGCTGTCTGACCCTTTCCCGATATTCTCCCGGGGTACAACCAAACTCGCGGACAAACGCCTTGTGAAAAGATGATTCACTGGCATAGCCTACTGACTCAGCGATCACCACAACAGGGAGCGTTTCCCGGGAAAACATCTGGGCCGCTATTTGTAGACGCAACTTTGTTAATACAGCCAGCGGCGTGGTTCCGGAAACATCACGGAAAAGCTGGGCAAAACTTGCCCGGGACATGTGGGCGATGCTGGCCAGCGATTCGACGGTCCAGGCGTGTCCTGGCATTTCCAACATTTGCTGTATTACCGCACCAAGACGTGGATGCAGAAGCAAACTGAGAATGTTTTTCTCAGTATTAACCTGTGCAATCCACTCACGCACCGCGAGGGTAAAGAATGTAGCGCAGATCTGGCTACACAGTGCATCCACTCCCGGCATTGCCAATCTGGATTCCTGTTGTAAAAACGGGATCGCCTCCCTCAGCCAGTTATATTCTACGCTGTGGTTAACCGGTGCTAAAAACAGCGTTTCCGGCAAAGACGTTAAAAAATAACGCGCCGAATGTTGCAACCGAAGAGTGCCGCAGACAATACAGGTCGATTCATTATCGACATGACTCAGGCGATGAGCTGAATTTTGTGGTAGCAGGACCACATTTCCCGGGCGTAATGTAAAAATCTCTCCCGTCGGCATTTCCAGCTTCGCCGCTCCTTGCGTTAACGCATGCCAACGAATAACCGATAATTCCCCGGCACCATGTGGAAGCTGCCAGTCACTTCCTAACACGCAATTCTTATCGATCGTTCCTTGTGGAGCGTTAAGCATCAACAAACGGCTAAGGGCATCCATATCAGACTCCTGAGTGGTTTTTGATTACAAACACCAACAATCTTAGTAAATAACTAATCTAATACCATCAAATAGTTAATCATGATTTTTGTTTTGTGATTCTGATTAAGAAAAAGAAAATACCAGACGATAAGACAAAATATCAAGCGTTGTGAAGAAATGGTATTTGCTCTTTTGTGTCTATAGTCATGATGTCAAATGAACGCGTTTCGACAGGAAATCATCATGAATAAATATCAGGCAGTGATTATTGGTTTTGGCAAGGCTGGAAAAACATTAGCCGTCACGCTGGCAAAAGCAGGTTGGCGAGTGGCTCTCATCGAACAATCAAATGCAATGTATGGCGGGACCTGTATTAATATCGGCTGCATCCCAACCAAAACATTGGTTCATGACGCACAGCAGCACACAGATTTTGTCCGTGCCATACAGCGTAAAAATGAAGTGGTTAATTTTTTACGTAATAAGAATTTTCATAATCTTGCGGATATGCCCAATATCGACGTGATCGACGGCCAGGCGGAGTTTATCAATAATCATAGCCTGCGTGTTCATCGGCCTGAGGGAAATCTGGAAATTCATGGCGAGAAAATTTTTATTAATACCGGTGCACAAACCGTGGTTCCGCCAATTCCTGGAATTACCACCACGCCTGGTGTATATGACAGCACCGGATTACTTAATCTAAAAGAATTGCCTGGGCATTTAGGTATTTTGGGCGGCGGATATATTGGCGTTGAGTTCGCCTCTATGTTCGCTAATTTTGGCAGCAAGGTAACCATTTTAGAAGCAGCTTCGCTGTTTTTGCCTCGGGAAGATCGGGATATTGCTGATAATATCGCGACGATTTTACGCGATCAGGGCGTCGATATTATCCTCAATGCCCATGTGGAGCGAATCAGTCACCATGAAAATCAAGTGCAAGTGCATAGCGAGCACGCCCAACTGGCGGTGGATGCACTGTTAATAGCTTCCGGTCGTCAACCGGCTACCGCTTCGTTACATCCAGAAAATGCCGGTATCGCAGTAAACGAGCGCGGGGCAATTGTCGTTGACAAGCAATTACATACCACCGCAGACAATATTTGGGCGATTGGAGATGTTACCGGCGGGCTGCAATTTACTTATATTTCACTGGATGATTACCGCATTGTGCGTGATGAGTTGCTGGGAGAAGGCAGACGTAGTACTGATGATCGGAAAAATGTGCCTTATTCCGTATTCATGACACCGCCACTGTCCAGGGTTGGTATGACAGAAGAACAGGCCAGAGAGAGTGGTGCTGATATTCAGGTGGTGACATTGCCTGTAGCTGCAATTCCGCGTGCCAGAGTGATGAATGATACTCGTGGGGTATTAAAAGCGATTGTTGATAATAAAACCCAACGTATATTAGGGGCATCACTGCTGTGTGTTGACTCCCACGAGATGATCAATATAGTGAAAATGGTGATGGATGCCGGGCTGCCTTATAGCATATTACGCGATCAGATATTTACTCATCCGTCGATGAGCGAATCACTCAATGATCTATTTTCATTAGTCAAATAAACTCAAAATCAGACGCCAGAACAAATATTCTGGCGTCTCAGAGAAAAGAATCTTATTAATTCCCTGTTACTCTATAACTTCTTAATCACTTCATTGATGGTATTTTATATGTTTAAAAAATCTGTTTTATTTGCAACACTATTATCTGGCGTTATGGCATTTTCCGCCAATGCAGATGATAAAATAATTCTGAAACATATCAGCGTCTCGTCAGTATCAGCATCACCGACAGTTCTGGAGGATACCATTGCTGATATAGCCAGAAAATATAATGCTTCATCCTGGAAAGTCACATCGATGCGAATTGATAATAATTCAACCGCAACAGCAGTATTGTATAAATAAGGATGTTCACAATGGAAAAATACCTGCACCTGTTAAGTCGGGGAGATAAAATTGGCCTGACATTGATTCGTCTGAGTATTGCAATTGTTTTTATGTGGATTGGGTTATTAAAGTTTGTCCCTTACGAGGCAGACAGCATTACACCATTCGTCGCAAACAGTCCACTAATGTCGTTCTTTTATGAACACCCGGAAGACTATAAACAGTATCTGACTCACGAAGGCGAATACAAACCAGAAGCAAGGGCATGGCAAACGGCCAATAATACCTATGGTTTTTCCAACGGTCTTGGCGTCGTGGAGGTGATTATTGCTCTGCTGGTTTTGGCTAATCCTGTCAATCGCTGGTTAGGTTTATTGGGAGGACTGATGGCATTTACCACGCCGCTGGTAACACTCTCATTTTTAATCACCACCCCGGAGGCATGGGTACCCGCATTGGGTGACGCTCATCATGGTTTCCCTTATTTATCCGGTGCTGGTCGCCTGGTATTGAAAGATACTCTGATGCTGGCAGGTGCTGTCATGATAATGGCAGATTCGGCGCGGGAAATTCTTAAACAACGCAGTAATGAATCCAGTTCAACGTTAAAAACTGAATATTGATAATCCGAACACTGTCTGTTGTTCACTTTTTCAGGCGTCAGGCCCCCTTTCTGATGATGAAGCCTGACGCCATATTACCGGAGATATGACAGAGTGAAGATCAATATCACTCCCCTGTTAAAAGATTCTTGTCGTCTCAGGTAAAATATATGATTAATATCAATCATGTATTTTTACAGCAAGACAACCACGAACAAATTCAGGATTAAAATGTTTTACCGACTCCCCAACATAACCCAAATCAAGCGAACTAATTTGTGCCATTTCTTTCTCTGTCAGTGAGAAATCCCAGATAGCAAAATTTTCTTCGATACGCTGTTGATGTGTCGATTTCGGAATAACGACCACTCCCCGTTGAATATTCCAACGCAGAATGACTTGAGAAATCGATTTTTGATGGGCATCTGCAATACTCTGAAGCAGATTATTTTCAAAGGGTTTATGTCGTCCACCACCTAACGGAGCCCATGCTTCAGGCTGCACGTTATAATACTTCATGGTTGCCAGCGCCTCTGGTTGGGCAAAATAGGGATGCAACTCGACCTGGTTGACCATCGGTTTAACTCTTACCGTTTCACAAAAGTTCGCCAGAACATGAGGATAGAAATTGGAAACCCCAATTGCTTTTAATTTGCCCTCTTCATAGGCATCTTCGAGTGCACGCCACGCACTGAAATAATCGCGCATAGCCTGGTGCAATAAATAGAGGTCGAAGTACTCTAGTCCCGATTTTTTTAATGATGCTTCAATACCTGCTGCTGCCGTATCCTGATTCAACATATCCTGCACCCACAATTTAGACGTTATAAATAACTCATCTCGGGTACATAAACCTTCAGATATAGCTTCACGAACGGCTTCACCGACGGCATCTTCATTACCGTATACCGCTGCAGTGTCGATGAGTCGATAACCTGTGCGGATAGCGTTCAACACTGACTGTTTGCACACGTTTTTATCGGTAACCTGAAAAACACCAAATCCCATCATCGGCATTTTCAGATTGTTACTTAATACGGAAAATTCCACTGTCAGTCCCTCCATTAGGCATGAACAATGAGTCTACGTTAAAACGTAACCTCAAATTAGTACGTGGATTTTGATATCACTTATGCAAAAAATTCATTAATAATGTAGGACTGAAACCTCTCTATTTTTGGGGACAACGAAGCAGACGCTACCAGTGCTTTTGCCTTCGCCCTTGCTATTTTTGATACACTTAGGGCCCAGGGTATAACGAAAATGTGCGATATGACAAAGAATTAACGGAGAATGAGATGATCAGGCAGAAGATTCTACAGCAGCTCCTGGAGTGGATTGAGTGCAATCTTGAGCACCCTATTTCAATCGAAGATATCGCACAGAAATCTGGCTACAGCAGACGCAACATCCAGCTTCTGTTCCGAAATTTCATGCATGTGCCTTTGGGAGAATACATTCGCAAACGAAGGCTTTGTCGTGCCGCCATTCTTGTCCGGCTCACCGCGAAATCTATGCTTGATATTGCACTCTCTTTGCATTTTGATTCACAGCAGTCATTCAGCCGCGAATTTAAAAAGTTATTCGGCTGCTCTCCCCGTGAATACCGCCACCGTGATTATTGGGATCTCGCAAATATCTTCCCTTCTTTTTTAATACGTCAACAGCAAAAGACGGAGTGTAGATTAATCAACTTTCCTGAGACACCTATTTTTGGCAACTCATTTAAATATGACATTGAAGTGTCGAATAAATCACCGGATGAAGAAGTCAAACTACGACGTCATCATTTAGCCAGATGTATGAAGAATTTTAAGACGGATATCTATTTCGTTTCCACGTTTGAACCGTCAACAAAATCGGTCGATTTGCTCACGGTTGAAACTTTTGCTGGTACGGTATGCAAACCAACCGATTCAGAGATGCCGAAAGAGTGGACAATTAACCGAGGACTGTATGCCTCTTTCCGCTATGAAGGTGAGTGGGAGCACTACCCTGAATGGGCGCGAAACCTCTATCTGATGGAATTACCCGCCAGGGGGTTAGCCAGAGTGAACGGCAGTGATATTGAGCGGTTTTATTACAATGAAGATTTCGTAGAAAAGGATAGCAATGATGTTGTTTGCGAAATTTTTATCCCCGTTCGTCCGGTTTAGTTTTCGCTATATCTAAATGAATTTATAACGAGACTACTGTCAGGAAATTCAATAAATAATGGCGTTGAAGATGTCAACGCCATTATTGTTTATTAGAATGTTACTTTCATATTCTTAAAATTATTTCATCGCCTCCTCGTCCTTTGCCGTATCGGCATCCACCGCGGTAATGGTCACCGTCACTGGCTTCATTTCGTACCCGCCATAGGTCAGGGCGTTAAATGTGAACGTATAGACACCAGGCTTGCTGGTACTAAATTTACGCGTGATTTTTCCGCTCACGAAATGGTCATTTTTCGACGGCAGGAACTGATAATCCTTCTCCGTCACCCCTTCCGGCGTCTGAATGTCGACCCACATATTCCCGCCAACGGGGTTGTTTGCCGACATCAGTGTCACCTCCAGCTTCGCAGTCGATTTCCCATCCGCCACCAGAGATTGCATATCAGATGATGCGGTGAGTACCGCGTTTTTATCATCCGCAACGAATTTAGATTCGGCAGTTTTCGTTGATACCTGACCGTTGGTCTGACTCACTTGCGCCTTGAGTGTGTATATCGCCGCAACAGTAGTGGTAGCGGTGAAAATAGCCTGCCCTTGCTCATTCGTTGTCGCAGTGCCATTCGGTTCCAGGTTTAACGAAGCCGGGCTGGCAGTCAGCGTCACTTCGCTATCTTTCACCAAATTGTTATTGGCATCAGTCACCGTAACTTTATACGTTTGTTTGGCTTTGCCGTCCGCCAGCGCATAGTTGCCCATCACCTCAATACCGGAGACGGTTGCGGTAGCCTTATCGGCTACAAACGTTATAGTCTGCGTATTCGAAGGCTGGCTATTCCCCGCCGATGCCGTGATCTCATACGTTCCGGCAGTCACTGAAACCACCTGCAACTCTGCTTTCCCCTCATCGTTGGCTTTCACCCAGACATTATCGCCTGTAAGCGGCTTGACACCCCGGGGCAGATTAAAGGTCACCAGGCTCCCTGGAACAGGGTTACCATTTTTATCCTCAACGGTCGCCGTCAGCGTAAAGGCATCTTTGCCGTTTGCTACTTTTTGAACGGCGGTGTCTACCTGCAGGTTTGCCTGACCGGTGCTGGCATCCGCGTTGAATTTCACCGTGACCGTCTTCTGAGAGTTTTTCACCGCGGCCGCGATTTCAAGTTCCCCTGCAACGGTTGATATCAACTCAATATCCGCTTTACCTGCCGCATTGGTTGTTACTGTATTCCCCGTCTTGCTGGTCACACCCTGCGGTAAATTCAGCGTAACTTCTTGCCCCTGCAACGGGTTACCATAGCTGTCCACGACGGTCAGGGTTATCTGGTTAGCAGACTGTCCATTAGCCAGTTGGTTATTAACCTTCACTGTCATATCACCAATCTCAGCCTTAGATGCGTCACCTGCAACATTCAGCACCAGTGGCTGAGCAACGGCATTTTGGCCGTTCACTCGCGGCATCACAGACAACTGACCCGCGGCAGATCCCAGCGTTAAGGTCGACACGTAGACCCCATTACCTTTCTCTGTCCAGTTTCCTGCTGAAGGACGCTCACTCCCCGTGTTGGCGGCACCGCTAAACACTGGTGCATCTGGCTTCATCCCGGTGACCGGGTTCCCGTACGCATCCTTCACGGTGAAGGTGAGTTCCGTCGTCGTTTTGACGGTCGGAGCCTTATTGTCCGCAACAAGCGTAGAGTTCGCTGATGACATCTCTCCGGCGATGACCGTCAACTGCGCGGCTTCGGTGGCTGCTGGCTGGCCGTTGAATAGCGGCATGACACGAAGCTCGCCCGTCTTTCCGCCTGTAGTTAACGTAGCAACATAGGAACCGTCACCTTTTTCGGTCCAACTGGAAACGGTCGCCCCTTCAGAGGCGGTCCCCGTCAAACTTGCCGACAACGAAAGACCACTGATAGCGTTGCCATGCGCATCTTTCGCCACCAGCGTCACGGTTGTACTTTCGCCGGCTTTTACGTGATCTTCTGCGACAGAGACTTTCGACTGGTTTGAAGATAACGCATCAGCCACCACGGTTACTTTTGCCGCATTTGCTGCCGCATCCTGTCCATTTAGCTTCGGCATAACTTCTAATTCACCCGCCGTAGTGCCGAGAGAAATCTGCGCAGTCCAGGTCCCGTCGCCATTATCCGTCCAGCCTGATGCCGTAGAACCTACAGCAGCTGCGCCCGATAATGACGGTGCATCCGGATTGAGACCAGTTACAGGGTTGTCATTAGCATCTTTTGCCGTCCAGATTGCCGTAACTGTACCGCCAACCACCGGTTTATCAGGATTCAGTGTGATGGACGAATGTGCTGCATCAAGCGGCCCGGCAACAAACTTCAGCGTTTGTTGTAATGTGCCCAGCTGATACTGCTCGCTGAAAGCACGCACAACAACGTTTCCGGCACGGGTCGAAGAAACCGTGGCGCTGTAAACGCCTGGTTTTATTTCCGAAATGGCACCAACGGTTACACCATTAGTGTCTTGCGGAACAAATCGCAAGCGGCTGGCTTCTCCCGTCACCGGATTACCCTCGGAGTCCACCGCAGTCAACGTCAACGTATAGACTTGCTGACCATCAGCAACCACGTCACCTGACGGCTCGTTAGCGCTCAGGGTGGAGTTTGCCACATCCATCATCGTGGCCCGCAGTTCTGCAGTGACGGTTTTGCTCATGCCATCAACACTAACAGTAATCGTTGCCTCACCTGACTGCGTTCCAGTAGTAAAGACAGACTGATACACCCCTGCTTCAGTTTCGGTGAACTCACCCAGTGTTGGCTTTGCCTGTGATTTAGTGGCCTTCAGGGTACGAGTCACAATATTTCCAGCCGGTTTGAAAGTTAGTTCAGTCTTGATCTGATCTTTCATGCCCGTGACTGGCTGGCCCTCGGCGTCGCGCAGAGACAGCACCAGCGGTCTTTGCTCATTACCGTTAGCAAGCATTTGAATACGGCTCTGACCGTCAAGCGTTAACGCCGTGCGATCGGCGCTCATACCAGCTCCGGTAATGACCACCTCTGTCTGCACGCGTTTTGAGGTATTGCCTTTGTTATCGTAGGCAACCGCAGAAATCGCATAATAATTGTCTTTGCCTGGACGATAAGCCGGGAGCGTTACTTGCCACTGACTACCCTGACCGGTAATTTTGCCACCTTCAGCCAGTAATGACGGCGCTTCCCACTGCACATTTTTCAGTCCGTGAGTTGCTTTGCTGACCACAAGCCCCAGGGAAAGTGTCTGACCGCCCTTACCTTCAATACGCTCAGGCAGAGCAATACGGATCACTTCAGATTTGCGGTACTCAAGAACGATGTTGTTATTACGCTCAACCAGGTCATAGCGGCTGCCTGCCAGTACCCGACGCTCGCGAATGCTATCCGTATCGAGTTGTTTCTCCAGAGGTTCGCCAATTCGGTAGTTAACTTCCAGGCCAAAGCGAGTGTCATTCTCACCGCTCTTGCCCTGCTTATGCCCGGCGCTCAGTGTCAGAAGAGGCACTGGCGTATAGGTCACCTCGGCAGAAATAGCATGCGGGTCTTTCTGGCGCTTATCTTTACCAAACAGCCCGACTTCATCGCCATAATACTGTTCATACATCAGGCTTGCGCCAAGCTGCGGCCAGGCAGGTAAATAGCCCTCTGCGCGGATATCCCAACCATTCGCCGGGCGTTCCTGATAATCCTCAATATCCGGCGATTTTTTCCAGCCAGAAGCCCGAATATAACCATTGGCGCTCAGTTTCAGATAATCGCGCCAGTATTCCGCACCAACACCAATGCGGGTATGACTACGGGATAAATCATGGTCGATAAAGGTGTTCACCCCCGCCATCCAGTCATTTCCTGAAAAATGACGCCAGCCAAAACCAATATTTGACTGAGTACGATCGTCGGTACGATGTATTGCTCCCTGAGTGAACAACATATTTGTTGGCGTATCATAAATCGGATAAAGCATTTCCAGCGAAGAATCCTTCAGCGAGAAATCTTTATCGACATTCAGTTTGACGCGCGCAGTACCATATTTCCCGAGCCACTCCTGTATTTCCTGGTTAGCTTTAGCTGTGGCCATTCCGGTAATAAAGTTACGTGTCGCATCGCTATCTGGCTGACTGCTTAAAAATGTCCCGGCATTTGCGGCAAACGACGCGACATTTTTCTCCACGTTATTATCAGCAGTTACCGTAGTATTTCCCATGCTCAACCGTGGCTGAACCGCATGCTGCGCACGTGCCGCCATTACTGGGGTAAAGGTGACAGCGAGTGGAAAAAGAACCTGAACAGAGATATTTGCCCACGCCACGCAGCGGGCCAGAACTGAATAACGAAATCGTGGTTGTTTATGACCTGTTTTATAACGCGACATTGAGATAATTTCCTGATGAACGAATTAACGAACATAGGCAGACACAAATAATGGCGTCTGCTTGTCAGAAAAACCGGGGATTTCCCGATTTCCTTTTCCGCAGAAAAGGAAATACCTTTATGTAAGAAAGTGCACCGCCACCTAATATATCCAGTGTCTGTAGCCACTCATCAGGTGGTTGGGCGCGGGATTATATTTTTATTTATGGGTGAAAATTTAGCTTTTTGTGCAAGTCATTAAATAGACACCTAAGTTATATTTTTTACTCTGCGGACAGTGAATAATAATGGCCTGCCTTTAATTAACAACTATTGGAAATACGTCGAAGTAGGTATATACGCCAGAATAAATCGATATATTTTTTATGGATATTCATTTTCCTTCATCGGACTGTAAATTGCGGAGATTTCGAACTTGCACTACCCATCGCAACACTCAAACAGATTTATGAATTTCGTTCATAACCCCTGACAAATCCTGCCGTCTAATCGAGCTTTTCCCTTTACGTTATGCTTCTCATGAACGAGAACACAACTTATTCATGAATTAACCATTCCGGATAAACTATGGAATCAAATTCAGGCATCGAAAGGAACTGGCTGGTTTCCGTTAATAGATTAAATATCTATTACTCTCCCGAGAGTAAAACTATCAAATCAATGAGTAACCGATACAGCCTCACAAATTCTTTCAGATAATTAACCCGTCACTGCGGCACGTTCTCTCATAAGGCGTGCCTGCAGTGTAATCCAGTATGTATCCGGCATAGTTGACGGTTTAATAGAACTCAATTCCTTTCCCAGGTTACCAACAACGATATCTTGTATAACACCCCAGGAGATACGACATTATGATGAAATGAGGTATGCTCCTCAGCGCCAATCAACGCCCGGACTGGGCCAGTCTTGAGATCAGACTCATTCCCGGAACTGACTTCAGGCGACATATATCAATGACGTTGGTGCAATAAAAGATAGCCGATGTAATACATCTATTCAAATTTGTGATACATGTCAAAAAATTGGTTGACCAAACTCGTTATTTATATAAGGGCACTTACGAAGTGCGCTCTTTTTTAAAGCGAGGAAGTACCAATGAAAGAGAATAAAGTACAACAAATCAGTCATAAACTGATTAATATCGTTGTTTTTGTCGCAATTGTAGAATACGCCTATTTATTTCTCCATTTCTATTAATAACGGCAATAAACTGTTCACTTCAGTGATATTTAAAATATGCATCCTCTCCCTTTTTGTAAGTAATTATTATATCCGTGGGAGAGGAATACACGCTGTCAGGTAATCAATCATACTGCGATAAATCATCGGCCAGTAAAGTGGAGATAACCTCCATTGTCGAAAAATCCATACTCTCAGCAAAACCATCATCAATCACTCATCCAGGCGTTTATGGGAGCGTCACCAATGGCTGCTAACAATGCCAGAGTTCCCCGTTGCGAAAATTCCACATCCACAAAGAGTCACAGGGATTGGGTGTTGAAATGATCCGGATGAGCATGTATCTTTATGGTTATGTTATAACATAACAGGTAAAAATGATGAAGCCCAATATCCATCCTGAGTATCGTACTGTGGTGTTCCACGACACCAGTGTTGATGAGTACTTTAAAATCGGCTCGACTATCAAAACAGACCGTGAGATTGAGCTGGATGGCGTAACGTATCCATACGTGACAATTGATGTCTCTTCTAAATCGCACCCGTTCTATACAGGGAAGCTGAGAACAGTGGCATCAGAAGGAAATGTTGCACGATTCACCCAACGTTTTGGTCGTTTTGTTAGCACGAAAAAGGGGTCGTGATGAAAGTTCTTAACTCTCTGCGTACCGCAAAAGAACGCCATCCAGACTGTCAGATTGTGAAGCGAAAAGGACGGCTATATGTGATTTGTAAATCTAATCCACGTTTTAAGGCCGTTCAGGGTCGTAAGAAAAAACGTTGATTCAAAATTCGACGGATTAACGATATTTGTCTGATTAATAATCAGATCGGATTAATGTTGGTGTGTTTATAACACCAACATTAATTTTCCTGGGGATATATTCCTCCTGTTCATTTGAGGCCAACTGCCTGACGTTTCTCTCCGAATATTCCATTATCTTAATGTTGACTTGTTGACCAGCTTCGCCCCTGTATGCTGGCATCAACTCTCTTTTAGACTGAACACGCCACTCAGTCTCCTCCCTTTGCGGCGCAGCCTGCATTTTCACTCAAACTGTTAAGATGATAAATGTGGTAAATCTGTTGGTACTAACATAAAAACGTTTACGCCACAGGAACAGTCTGATCCACCGGTAACCCCGTCGCCGACGTTCGAGTGCCAGTTAGAGTAACGCACACAGATAACTGCACTCAGTGCCCTGACAAAGAGGCCATCGTTCCTGTGACAGCTGGCAGCCTTCGTTTAACTTCACTTAATCTGGCTCTTGGGGGCTTACCGAACAGATGACGTACATACGCCCGTTCAATTTTCCATCACTTATTGTAATGAACACCTATAACCATTTTGTGCGGCATGTTAATCCATTAAAATTTCTTACTGATTGGCAAATCATCTTCAATGACAGCTCATTATAGTTTTATATTCTATCCCTTACCCTTAAAACTTGTTTTTTTACTAGTCCATCACACAGCGCATTAAGACTATTCCTAACACTTCAGGGCAAAGTTCCTGACCAATATAAAATGCAAGTAAGAATTGAACGTTATATTGCCAATAACCTTATGAAACCAAATGTCTTTTTCTTCTTATCAAAAAAGCAATATTTTCAGTTTTTCTAAATATTGACTTAACCATTGAATTCCTTTTCCGTTCACATATTGACACTCATCGGGAAAAAAACATAAATTTAAGCCCAATCGAAAATAATTAAACTTAATCTCGTTTAACCTTTATTGATATGTACTACGTATCTTATTTACTTCCGGTTTACTAAGGAAACTGAATGCACCTGTAAAAATTACAGGTTTGGAAAGTAGTGACATGGCAAAGTGATTACAGCAGGGACTATGAGGTTAAAAACCATATGGAATGTCAAAACCGTTCTGATAAATACATCTGGTCTCCCCATGACGCCTACTTCTATAAAGGACTATCTGAACTGATTGTGGATATCGACAGATTAATTTATCTATCGTTGGAGAAAATTAGAAAAGATTTCGTGTTTATCAATCTCAATACGGATTCTTTATCTGAATTTATAAACCGTGATAATGAATGGTTATCCGCGGTAAAGGGGAAACAGGTCGTATTGATTGCGGCCAGAAAGTCAGAAGCCTTAGCAAATTATTGGTATTACAACAGCAATATTAGGGGCGTGGTATACGCAGGACTGAGTCGTGATATTAGAAAAGAACTGGCCTATGTGATTAATGGCAGGTTCCTGAGAAAAGATATTAAGAAAGATAAAATCACGGACCGGGAAATGGAAATTATCCGCATGACGGCCCAGGGAATGCAACCTAAATCGATTGCCAGAATTGAAAATTGTAGTGTGAAGACAGTGTATACCCATCGGCGTAATGCTGAGGCCAAGCTGTACTCAAAAATATATAAGTTGGTTCAGTAAACTCCAGGCAAGTTAGTTTTAAAAAATGACTCACTGGGACATCACGTCCTCAATTCAACTCGGGAAGAAATGCAATGAAAAAAAAGGTTCTGGCAATAGCTCTGGTAACGGTGTTTACCGGCATGGGTGTGGCGCAGGCTGCTGACGTAACAGCTCAGGCTGTAGCGACCTGGTCGGCAACAGCCAAAAAAGACACCACCAGTAAGCTGGTTGTGACGCCACTCGGTAGCCTGGCGTTCCAGTATGCCGAAGGCATTAAAGGTTTTAACTCACAGAAAGGTCTATTTGACGTGGCTATCGAGGGTGACTCAACGGCTACCGCCTTTAAACTGACCTCACGTCTTATCACCAACACATTAACCCAGTTGGATACCTCAGGTTCCACACTGAATGTGGGCGTGGATTATAACGGCGCGGCAGTCGAAAAAACTGGCGATACCGTGATGATCGATACCGCCAACGGCGTACTGGGCGGCAACCTTAGCCCGCTGGCTAACGGTTACAATGCCAGCAATCGTACCACCGCACAGGATGGTTTCACCTTCTCCATCATCAGCGGTACCACCAATGGTACCACCGCAGTAACAGATTACAGCACTCTACCGGAAGGCATCTGGAGCGGCGACGTTAGCGTACAGTTCGACGCGACCTGGACCAGTTAATCTCTCTGATGTACCAGCAGGGGTAGCCCCCCTGCTTTATTCCTGGACGGAATTGTTATGAAAAAGCACCTTCTGCCTCTCGCTCTGCTGTTTTCCGGAATATCTCCGGCCCAGGCGCTGGATGTCGGCGATATATCATCGTTTATGAACAGTGACAGCAGCACGCTGAGCAAAACGATCAAAAACAGTACCGACAGTGGTCGCCTTATCAATATCCGTCTCGAACGGCTCTCTTCACCGCTTGACGACGGGCAGGTTATCTCAATGGACAAGCCGGATGAGTTGCTACTCACTCCCGCCAGCTTGCTGCTACCCGCCCAAGCCAGCGAAGTGATCCGCTTCTTCTATAAGGGACCCGCAGATGAAAAAGAGCGCTACTACCGCATTGTCTGGTTTGATCAGGCCCTCAGTGATGCGCAGCGCGATAATGCCAACCGCAGCGCTGTGGCCACTGCTTCCGCCCGCATCGGCACCATTCTGGTCGTCGCCCCTCGCCAGGCGAACTACCACTTTCAGTACGCCAACGGCTCCCTGACAAATACAGGAAATGCGACGCTGCGGATCCTCGCCTACGGCCCTTGCCTGAAAGCCGCCAACGGTAAGGAGTGTAAAGAGAATTACTACCTGATGCCGGGCAAGTCGCGTCGTTTTACCCGTGTGGACACTGCGGATAACAAAGGACGGGTTGCACTTTGGCAGGGTGATAAGTTCATTCCCGTGAAATAGATAGCTGTGCAGATGGATAACGACAATGCCTTTACGACGGTTCTCCCCAGGACTGAAAGCCCAGTTTGCCTTCGGCATGGTCTTTTTGTTCGTTCAACCCGATGCCAGCGCTGCTGACATAAGTGCGCAGCAAATAGGTGGGGTGATTATTCCGCAGGCCTTCAGTCAGGCGCTTCAGGACGGCATGAGCGTCCCGCTCTATATTCATCTCGCCGGTAGCCAGGGTCGCCAGGACGATCAGCGAATCGGCAGCGCTTTTATCTGGCTGGATGATGGACAGCTACGCATCCGGAAAATACAGCTGGAAGAGAGTGAAGATAACGCCAGTGTCAGCGAACAAACTCGACAGCAGCTGATGGCTCTGGCCAACGCCCCGTTCAATGAGGCCCTTACCATCCCCCTGACTGACAACGCGCAGCTGGATCTCAGCTTGCGCCAACTGCTGCTGCAGCTGGTGGTCAAGCGCGAAGCGCTGGGCACCGTACTACGCTCACGTAGCGAAGACATCGGGCAGTCCAGTGTTAACACCCTCAGCAGTAATCTGAGCTATAACTTGGGCGTCTATAACAACCAGTTGCGTAACGGCGGGAGCAACACATCCAGCTATCTGTCGCTGAATAACGTTACTGCGCTGCGCGAACATCATGTGGTGCTCGACGGCTCGCTGTACGGGATCGGTAGCGGTCAACAGGACAGTGAATTATATAAAGCGATGTATGAACGCGATTTTGCCGGTCACCGATTTGCCGGTGGAATGCTCGACACCTGGAACTTGCAGTCCTTAGGGCCGATGACCGCCATTTCAGCAGGGAAGATTTACGGCCTTTCCTGGGGAAACCAGGCCAGCTCCACCATCTTCGACAGCAGCCAGTCAGCCACGCCAGTGATCGCCTTTTTACCGGCGGCGGGCGAAGTACATCTCACCCGTGATGGGCGGCTACTAAGCGTTCAGAACTTCACTATGGGCAATCATGAAGTGGATACCCGGGGTCTACCGTACGGGATTTACGATGTGGAAGTTGAGGTGATCGTTAACGGTCGCGTGATCAGCAAACGCCCCCAGCGGGTCAATAAGCTGTTTAGCCGGGGGCGCGGCGTCGGTGCACCACTGGCGTGGCAGGTATGGGGCGGTAGCTTTCATATGGATCGCTGGTCGGAAAACGGGAAAAAGACGCGACCAGCTAAAGAGAGTTGGCTAGCAGGTGCCTCGACCTCCGGCTCATTGAGTACGCTTAGCTGGGCGGCAACGGGATATGGATACGATAATCAGGCGGTGGGTGAAACCCGTCTGACGCTGCCGCTTGGGGGGGCGATCAACGTTAACCTGCAAAATATGCTGGCCAGTGACAGCTCATGGAGCAGCATCGGCAGCATCAGCGCCACTCTACCGGGAGGCTTTAGTTCGCTGTGGGTTAACCAGGAAAAAACCCGCATTGGCAATCAATTGCGACGTAGCGATGCCGACAACCGTGCAATCGGCGGCACACTCAACCTGAACTCACTGTGGTCGAAGCTGGGCACATTCAGCATCAGCTACAATGATGACCGCCGTTACAACAGCCATTATTACACGGCAGATTACTATCAAAATGTCTACAGCGGTACCTTTGGTTCGCTTGGCCTGCGGGCCGGTATTCAGCGCTATAACAACGGCGACAGCAACGCCAATACAGGGAAATATATCGCTCTCGATCTCTCGCTACCACTGGGCAACTGGTTTAGCGCAGGGATGACCCATCAAAACGGCTACACCATGGCAAACCTGTCAGCACGCAAACAGTTTGATGAAGGAACCATTCGCACTGTTGGTGCCAATCTGTCACGTGCCATCTCCGGCGATACCGGTGATGACAAAACCCTCAGCGGTGGGGCGTATGCACAGTTCGACGCTCGTTACGCCAGCGGAACGCTGAACGTCAATAGCGCGGCGGACGGCTACATCAATACCAACTTGACCGCCAATGGCAGCGTCGGCTGGCAGGGTAAAAACATCGCTGCCAGCGGGCGGACTGATGGCAACGCTGGGGTGATATTCAACACCGGGCTGGAGGACGACGGTCAGATCAGCGCCAAAATCAACGGGCGGATTTTCCCGCTTAACGGCAAGCGTAACTATCTCCCGCTCTCTCCCTATGGAAGATATGAGGTGGAGTTACAGAACAGCAAAAACTCACTCGACAGCTACGATATCGTCAGCGGCCGCAAAAGCCATCTGACTCTCTATCCAGGCAATGTCGCTGTCATTGAGCCAGAGGTGAAGCAGATGGTTACCGTCTCCGGTCGTATCCGTGCGGAAGACGGCACACTGCTGGCTAACGCACGGATTAACAACCATATCGGCCGAACCCGAACCGATGAAAACGGCGAGTTTGTCATGGACGTGGATAAGAAATATCCCACTATCGATTTTCGCTACAGTGGCAATAAAACCTGCGAAGTGGCACTGGAACTCAACCAGGCGCGCGGTGCCGTCTGGGTCGGTGATGTGGTCTGCAGCGGCCTCTCATCGTGGGCGGCGGTGACGCAGACAGGAGAAGAGAATGAGAGTTAACCTACTAATAACGATGATAATTTTCGCGCTAATCTGGCCAGTAACTGAGCTCAGAGCGGCAGTGAGCAAAACAACCTGGGCGGATGCACCGGCACGCGAGTTTGTGTTTGTCGAAAACAACTCAGACGACAACTTTTTCGTCACTCCTGGCGGGGCGCTGGATCCGCGCCTGACCGGTGCCAACCGCTGGACCGGTTTAAAATACACTGGTTCAGGAACCATCTATCAGCAAAGCCTCGGCTACATTGATAACGGTTACAACACCGGCCTTTATACCAACTGGAAGTTTGATATGTGGCTGGAAAATTCACCAGTTTCATCTCCTTTAACTGGCTTGCGCTGCATCAACTGGTACGCTGGGTGTAATATGACCACCAGTCTTATCCTGCCGCAAACCACCGACGCCAGTGGATTTTATGGCGCGACGGTGACCAGCGGCGGCGCGAAGTGGATGCACGGCATGTTGTCAGACGCGTTTTACCAGTATCTGCAACAAATGCCCGTCGGCAGCAGCTTTACAATGACCATCAATGCCTGCCAGACCTCTGTGAACTATGACGCCAGCAGCGGCGCACGCTGTAAGGATCAGGCCACCGGCAACTGGTATGTTCGCAACGTCACCCATACGAAAGCAGCAAATCTGCGGTTAATAAATACCCACTCGCTGGCGGAGGTATTTATCAACAGCGACGGAGTACCGACTCTGGGCGAAGGGAACGCCGACTGCCGGACACAGACCATCGGCAGCCTTTCAGGATTAAGTTGTAAGATGGTCAACTATACCCTGCAAACAAACGGACTCAGCAACACCTCAATCCATATATTCCCGGCGATCGCCAACTCGTCGTTAGCCTCGGCCGTCGGGGCGTACGATATGCAGTTCAGTCTGAATGGCAGTTCATGGAAACCGGTGAGCAATACCGCCTATTACTACACCTTCAACGAGATGAAGAGCGCAGACTCGATCTATGTTTTCTTCTCGAGCAACTTCTTTAAGCAGATGGTGAACCTCGGGATCAGCGATATCAACACCAAAGATCTATTCAACTTTCGCTTTCAGAACACCACATCACCGGAGTCTGGCTGGTATGAATTTTCTACCTCCAACACGCTGATTATCAAACCCCGTGATTTCAGCATCAGTATTATCTCCGATGAATATACTCAGACACCGTCGCGGGAGGGATATGTTGGCAGCGGCGAGTCGGCACTCGATTTCGGCTATATCGTAACCACCAGCGGTAAAACAGCTGCCGACGAAGTGCTGATCAAGGTGACCGGACCCGCGCAGGTGATTGGCGGGCGCTCCTATTGTGTCTTCAGCTCCGATGACGGTAAGGCGAAAGTACCGTTCCCGGCGACACTTTCCTTTATTACCCGCAACGGAGCTACAAAAACCTACGATGCCGGGTGCGATGATAGCTGGCGGGATATGACCGATGCGCTGTGGTTGACCACACCGTGGACTGATATCTCTGGCGAAGTGGGGCAGATGGATAAGACCACAGTCAAATTTTCGATTCCAATGGATAACGCCATTTCGCTGCGTACGGTAGATGATAACGGCTGGTTTGGCGAAGTCAGCGCTTCAGGAGAGATTCATGTTCAGGCGACGTGGCGTAACATTAACTAAAGCCCTGCTGACAGCGGTCTGTATGCTGGCGGCACCTTTGACACAGGCGATTTCGGTCGGCAATCTGACATTTTCGCTGCCGTCCGAGACTGACTTTGTCAGCAAACGTGTAGTGAATAACAACAAAAGCGCACGGATATACCGTATTGCCATCAGTGCTATTGATAGCCCGGGCAGCAGTGAATTGCGCACCCGACCGGTGGATGGTGAACTGCTTTTCGCCCCCCGCCAACTGGCGTTGCAGGCTGGTGAGAGCGAGTATTTTAAATTTTACTATCATGGTCCACGGGATAACCGCGAGCGCTACTACCGGGTCTCATTTCGCGAAGTCCCCACTCGTAACCAGACAAGACGTAGCCCAACCGGCGGCGAGGTCAGCACGGAGCCGGTGGTGGTGATGGATACCATTCTGGTAGTACGACCACGTCAGGTTCAGTTTAAATGGTCCTTCGACAAGGTGACAGGAACGGTAAGTAACACTGGCAACACATGGTTTAAGCTACTGATTAAGCCAGGATGTGATTCGACCGAAGAGGAAGGCGATGCCTGGTATCTACGTCCGGGAGACGTGGTTCATCAGCCTGAGTTACGTCAGCCGGGGAATCATTATCTGGTCTATAACGACAAATTCATTAAGATTAGCGATTCCTGTCCGGCTAAGCCCCCTTCGGCGGACTAAGACTTATCCATCGGTCGAGGGAAGAATTCCACCTCAGAGCCCCAAAAATCGTTTAAATGATGTGGAAGCGATCGTCAATATCACCTGTAACGATGGGCTTTCTCATATGCACACCATAGTGTTCAGGAGACACGGAAAGGTATCAGGCAGCCTGCTAACGAGTGGTTTAATCACGAATTAGTACGTAAAATCGGTAACGGCTGGAAATCATTCAATACTCACACTATCGAAAGTTCCCCAGCCAACCGCGGTACGTTCTTACATACGATGTACCGCTGTTCTCTTTACGATTTTTAGCTGTACTGGTGAATTATGAGCAATCTGAATCCATGCATGACGTGTGGTGCCTGTTGTGCATTTTTCCGCGTCTCTTTTTACTGGGCCGAAGCCGACGATGCTGGCGGTACTATTCCCGCCAGGCTCACTGAACAAATATCCCCTTTTCACCGATGCATGAGCGGTACCAATCAGAAAAACCCCCGATGTATTGCCCTTGCAGGAACCCCGGGCAAAAATGCCTGCTGCACGATATATAAAAATCGATCGTCCACATGCAGAGAATTCGCCATGTCTGGTGAGAACGGAGTCGTCAATGAGGCTTGCAATCGTGCAAGGGCTAAATACGGGCTGACACCGTTATAAACATACAATAATTAATTGCAATGCCCCGCCAGCGATAATAGCGGGGCTTCGTTTTTCAGGGGTAACAAAACCCGATACTTCTTCTATTTGCCAGCAACAATGCCTCTCTTCTGTAGCGTTCTTCGGATCTACATCATCCTGAAGTAGCGCGATATACTCACTGACTATCTGCATCAGAATATAAAAAGCAATGTTTTTAACCTATAAAAATGGCGCTGTATTTGCGCCATTTTTATCATTCAATGCATTATCTGTTTGAGCCTAAAGGGATCTCAGGGTCTGGCTCATGAGTAATTCTGTTTCGTAAATCTCTGCGAATAATTTCAATAGACCAGAACCAGACTAAATGTCCAAAAATTTCAGAAACATTCTCATACCACGGGAGATCAAACAGAGGTGGCGTCAGTCCCATGAGAGGGAATGAAATCATATGAACAAAAAGTTGGGCTAAAGCACCTGCCAGTAAGCCCTGCCAGAGTTTAATTTTTGGAAATACTTCAGCGACCACACAATAACCGACAGCAAACACTATCGAAAAGATAATGTGCGTAACACCAACCCAGTTAAAGACATGCCCGGCAAAGGTATAAACAGCCGCATTGGGATCTGTCAGCCCCAACCAGTCTCGAAGAAAAATATACGGTGGATTGAGAAAATTACGCGAGCAATCAATTTGGCCTGCAGCCCTGATTAATGATTCCGGGCCACACGCTGCATTAAACATATCCACCGGGCTACGTGGCGGCAATGGAACTTCAGCCCCCCACTTCACGAATGCGGAAACAACGCCAGCAATCAGCCCAATGAATGCAGCAAGACCATAACGTCTGCGGTTCGGTGGAGTTTGTTCAAATATATTCATATCTACCCTGCTTGTACCATTATGTTATACACCTCTTCAGGAGTATTCATAAAACAAGGCAAATGTAAAGAACTGTATTGTTTTGTATAACAAGATGGTTTCCTAATCGCCAATGAATATAAGCTCCATCATTTCTCCCTATTTTTATATTAGAAGTGACAGAGATTTGCAGGGTGATGCAGAGCTGAAAATCACAGGTTTCCTTATTGGTTTTTGCATCGTACAACTAAAGCAATAAACCAGCTCCCATCATCATCAACATCCCGGCGAACATGAATTTATTAGCCGGGCTCATAGCTGCATTCGCGTTTTAAGAATAATCCTCCTGCTGTCGCCGACTATGCTTAACATTTAAAAAAGCATCAGCACTCTCGCAACGCACTCTTATTTTCCCCTTTAGAATACCGGAGGCCTGGTATGAGCAACCAAGGCGAATACCCCGAAGATAATCGGGTTGGGAAGCACGAGCCGCACGATTTAAGTTTGACCCGTCGCGATCTGATTAAAGTGAGCGCCGCAACAGCGGCGACCGCCGTGGTTTATCCTCATTCTACGCTGGCGGCAAGCGTTCCGGCAGCTACACCCGCGCCAGAGATAATGCCCCTGACACTGAAGGTGAACGGCAAAACCGAGCAGCTTGAGGTGGATACCCGAACCACGCTACTGGACGCTTTGCGTGAAAATCTGCATTTGATCGGTACCAAGAAAGGTTGCGATCACGGACAGTGCGGAGCCTGTACCGTGCTGGTCAATGGTCGCAGGCTTAATGCCTGCCTGACGCTTGCAGTCATGCATCAGGGGGCCGAGATCACCACCATTGAAGGCCTGGGTTCGCCAGATAATCTTCACCCCATGCAGGCGGCCTTTATCAAGCATGATGGCTTCCAGTGCGGCTACTGCACCTCCGGGCAAATTTGCTCATCAGTAGCGGTGCTAAAAGAGATTCAGGACGGCATTCCCAGTCACGTCACGGTCGATTTGGTTTCCGCTCCAGAAACAACTGCCGATGAGATCCGTGAACGTATGAGCGGCAACATCTGTCGCTGTGGTGCATACGCTAACATCCTTGCCGCCATTGAAGATGCTGCGGGGGAGATAAAATCATGAAGGCGTTTACCTATGAACGAGTGAACACCCCAGCCGAGGCGGCACTTAGCGCTCAGCGCGTACCCGGCGCAAAATTTATCGCGGGCGGGACCAATCTGCTGGACCTGATGAAGCTGGAAATTGAAACGCCCACCCACCTTATCGATGTGAACGGCCTCGGGCTCGATAAGATTGAAGTGACCGACGCGGGTGGGCTGCGCATCGGCGCACTGGTACGGAACACCGACCTGGCGGCTCACGAGCGCGTGCGTCGTGATTACGCGGTACTCTCCCGCGCCCTGCTCGCTGGCGCATCTGGTCAGTTACGTAATCAGGCAACCACCGCAGGTAATCTGCTCCAGCGCACGCGCTGCCCCTATTTTTACGACACCAATCAGCCCTGCAATAAGCGCCTGCCCGGGAGCGGCTGCGCGGCGCTTGAAGGCTTTAGCCGTCAGCACGCGGTGGTAGGCGTAAGTGAAGCCTGCATAGCCACCCATCCGAGCGATATGGCGGTCGCAATGCGGTTGCTGGATGCGGTGGTGGAAACCATCACGCCGGAGGGAAAGACTCGCAGTATCACACTGGCTGATTTTTATCACCCACCGGGGAAAACGCCGCACATTGAAACCGCCCTGCTTCCCGGTGAGCTTATCGTTGCGGTGACGTTACCTCCACCGCTCGGCGGAAAACATATCTACCGTAAGGTGCGCGATCGCGCCTCCTACGCCTTTGCCCTGGTATCGGTCGCGGCGATTATTCAGCCTGACGGCAGCGGGCGCGTCGCGCTGGGCGGAGTAGCACATAAGCCCTGGCGCATTGAGGCTGCGGATGCTCAGCTATCCCAGGGGGCGCAGGCCGTATATGACACGCTGTTCGCCAGCGCCCATCCCACCGCTGAAAACACCTTTAAACTCCTGTTGGCGAAGCGAACGCTTGCCTCCGTACTGGCTGAAGCGAGGGCACAGGCATGAAATTTGATAAACCCGCAGGGGAAAACCCGATCGATCAGCTGAAGGTTGTCGGTCGTCCCCATGACCGCATCGACGGACCGCTGAAAACTACCGGCACGGCACGCTACGCCTACGAATGGCATGAAGAGGCCCCCAACGCCGCCTATGGCTATATCGTCGGTTCCGCCATTGCCAAAGGACGCCTCACCGCCCTTGATACGGACGCCGCGCAAAAAGCTCCGGGCGTACTGGCTGTCATTACCGCCAGTAACGCCGGGGCACTCGGCAAAGGCGACAAAAACACCGCCAGGCTGTTAGGCGGCCCCACTATTGAGCACTATCATCAGGCCATTGCGCTGGTAGTGGCCGAGACCTTCGAACAGGCGCGAGCGGCGGCCTCGCTGGTGCAGGCACACTATCGCCGTAATAAAGGAGCTTACTCCCTGGCGGACGAAAAACAGGCCGTCAATCAGCCGCCGGAAGACACGCCCGACAAAAACGTCGGTGACTTTGACGGGGCTTTCACCTCCGCTGCGGTGAAGATTGATGCTACCTACACGACCCCGGACCAGAGCCATATGGCGATGGAGCCGCATGCCTCGATGGCCGTCTGGGATGGAAATAAGCTTACCCTCTGGACCTCAAATCAGATGATTGACTGGTGCCGCACCGATCTGGCAAAAACGCTGAAAGTTCCCGTGGAGAATGTGCGTATTATCTCCCCGTATATCGGCGGAGGGTTTGGCGGCAAGCTGTTCCTGAGAAGCGATGCGCTGCTGGCGGCCCTCGCCGCCCGAGCGGTGAAACGTCCGGTTAAAGTGATGCTCCCCCGCCCCTCTATTCCCAATAACACCACGCACCGCCCCGCCACCCTTCAGCACTTGCGTATCGGTGCCGACCAGAGCGGGAAAATCACCGCTATCTCACATGAAAGCTGGTCTGGAAACCTGCCCGGCGGCACGCCGGAAACGGCGGTACAGCAAAGCGAATTACTCTACGCCGGGGCGAATCGTCATACCGGCCTGCGGCTCGCCACGCTTGATTTGCCGGAAGGGAACGCCATGCGTGCGCCCGGCGAAGCCCCCGGTCTGATGGCGCTCGAAATCGCGATCGACGAACTGGCGGAAAAAGCGGGCATCGATCCCGTCGAGTTTCGCATCCTGAATGACACTCAGGTTGACCCCGCCGACCCGACGCGCTGCTTCTCTCGCCGTCAGCTTATCGAGTGCTTGCGCACCGGAGCGGATAAATTTGGCTGGAAGCAGCGCAACGCCACACCCGGACAGGTGCGCGACGGGGAGTGGCTAGTCGGCCACGGTGTTGCGGCGGGCTTTCGCAATAATCTGCTGGAAAAATCGGGTGCTCGGGTTCACCTCGAACAAAACGGCACCGTTACCGTAGAAACGGACATGACCGACATTGGCACCGGCAGCTACACCATTCTGGCCCAGACGGCAGCGGAAATGCTTGGCGTACCGCTGGAGCAGGTTGCGGTTCACCTCGGCGATTCCAGTTTCCCGGTTTCTGCGGGTTCTGGTGGACAATGGGGCGCGAATACCTCCACCTCCGGCGTTTACGCCGCCTGTATGAAGCTTCGCGAAATGATTGCCTCGGCAGTCGGGTTTGATCCTGAGCAGTCGCAGTTTGCCGACGGCAAGATTACCAACGGTACCCGAAGCGCCACGCTACATGAAGCCACCGCAGGCGGCAGACTGACAGCGGAAGAGAGCATTGAATTCGGAACACTGAGCAAAGAGTACCAGCAGTCGACCTTTGCCGGGCATTTTGTGGAGGTCGGCGTGCATAGCGCGACGGGAGAAGTTCGGGTCCGGCGTATGCTCGCTGTGTGTGCTGCAGGACGCATCCTGAATCCGAAAACTGCGCGCAGCCAGGTCATTGGCGCAATGACTATGGGCATGGGCGCGGCACTGATGGAGGAGCTGGCGGTGGATGACCGTTTGGGCTACTTCGTTAATCACGATATGGCGGGGTATGAGGTGCCGGTCCATGCGGATATCCCAAAACAGGAGGTGATTTTCCTGGATGATACCGACCCCATATCCTCCCCGATGAAGGCCAAAGGTGTCGGTGAGTTGGGCCTGTGCGGCGTGAGCGCGGCTATCGCCAACGCGGTGTATAACGCCACCGGTATTCGGGTACGGGATTATCCCATCACTCTGGATAAGCTGCTCGATAAGCTGCCGGATGTGGTTTAAGGAGAAACAATGTCATACCCGCTTTTTGATAAAGACGAACACTGGCATAAGCCAGAGCAGGCGTTTCTCACCGATGACCACCGGACCATTCTGCGCTTCGCCGTAGAGGCGCTAATGTCCGGTAAAGGAGCGGTGCTGGTGACGCTGGTGGAGATACACGGCGGCGCGGCGCGCCCGCTCGGGGCGCAGATGGTGGTTCGCGAAGATGGTCGTTACTGCGGTTTTGTCTCTGGCGGCTGCGTGGAGGCCGCTGCCGCTTTTGAAGCGCTGGAGATGATGGGCTCAGGCCGCGATCGCGAAATTCGCTATGGCGAAGGTTCGCCGTGGTTTGACATCGTTCTGCCCTGCGGCGGTGGGATCACGCTGATGCTCCATAAACTACGCTCGGCACAGCCTCTGCTCGCCGTGCTGAACCGTCTGGAACAGAGAAAACCGGCGGGGCTGCGCTACGATCCGCAAGCACAATCGTTGGTGTGCCTGCCCACGCAAACCCGAACGGGCTGGAATCTCAATGGCTTTGAGGTGGGGTTCAGGCCATGCGTCAGGCTGATGATTTACGGACGTTCTCTTGAGGCGCAGGCAACCGCGAGTCTTGCAGCAGCCACAGGCTATGACAGCCATATCTTCGATCTTTTTCCGGCCTCAGCCAGCGCTCAGATCGATACCGACACGGCGGTCATTTTGCTGTGCCATGATCTCAACCGGGAGCTGCCAGCATTGCAGGCCGCGCGAGAAGCAAAACCCTTTTATCTCGGCGCATTGGGCAGCCATCGAACCCACACGTTACGTCTGCAAAAGCTCCACGAGCTGGGATGGTCCAGGGAGGAGACAGCGCAAATCCGGGCCCCCGTCGGGATATTCCCCAAAGCCCGGGATGCGCATACTCTGGCACTCTCCGTGCTGGCAGAAATCGCCTCTGTACGTCTCCATCATGAGGAGGATTCATGCCTGCCCCCGTCGTCCTGATCCTTGCGGCCGGGCGTGGAGAGCGCTTTCTCGCCTCCGGGGGAAATACCCATAAGTGTATCGGCTGGCGTCAGTCCCCGGAGGTTGCGCCTTATCGCTGGCCATTTGAAGAAAACGGGAGAACTTTCGACCTTGCGATTGAACCGCAGATTACGACTAATGATCTGCGTCTGATGTTGAGGCTGGCTCTTGCCGGCGGAGGAATAACAATTGCCACTCAGGAAACTTTCAGGCCATATATTGAAAGCGGTAAGCTTGTATCGCTGCTTGATGACTTTCTTCCACAATTTCCGGGCTTCTATCTGTATTTCCCACAGCGTCGCAATATTGCACCAAAGCTCCGCGCCCTGATTGACTACGTCAAAGAATGGCGGCAGCAATTGGTTTAAATAGCTGCACCTGCACTGCCTGATGTCAGAACAGTATTTTGATGAATTGCCAAGGTTACAATGGCACAAATGCGGCACAGGAGGAAACGTGGTGTATTTAAATATGGGGTAACTCTTTGATTTTAATGGTGCGTTAATAGGAATGAATATTAAAAGTTAAGACATTGATTTATAATAGATTATTATATTCAAAAAATATAACTATACACATATCTATACACACTGCGCGCATCGCTTGTTTTTTACACAATTAAAAGTAAGAAAAAAGTTTTTTTTCGAAAGAACTGTTCACACTGTTCACCTTTCTTTTGTCTCCTTTTATTTCAGAGTGATAGGTGGTGAATAATGGGTGAAGGGTGAACATTCGATTCTTCACCTCCGGCATTCTGCCGGTGTGACTCATACCGGTGATTAATCCCCCATACTGAAATCACACAGGGAGAAAAAAAAGTTTTTTTTGATTTGATTGTTCACACTGTTCACCTTTCGTTTTTCTCTTTTAATTTCAGTGTGATAACGGGTGAATACACGGTGAAGGGTGAACAGTGGATTGTTCACCTTCGGGGAATTCAGGGATAAAAAAAGACCGGCAGATGCCGGTCAGATGAGTCATGATGGTCAGGTTGTCGCAGGGTCGTCACATTTTGGCAGCCAGTCGCCGTAGCTTTCCTCTTTCAGCGTCAGGTTGGTCTGTATCCCCTGTTTGGTATGGCGCTTCTCGTAATTCAGTCCGTATTCCTTCAGCATCACCGGCAGCCCCAGCCCGAACATTTTCAGACTGAGTACATTCCGGTAGCCGTTTGCCTCCATGTAGGCCAGATAGGCGTGATAGAGGTATTTACGGTAATTGCGCGGGATGATACTGGCGTTCCCCATATACATGCCGCTGGTCTGCGGCAGGGTTTCCAGATAGCCGATAAAATCAAACGTCGGGTCGGCATCCCGTTTGATGTTCAGCGCCTCGTCTGAGTTCTGCTGGGACTGAAGCAGTGACCGGGCGAGCATCGGGTCGCTGAACTTCTGCATCAGGTGACGCACGATGACCGCCAGCTCGCGGGTGATTTTGTCCTTAAGCTGCGGGTCGCGCTCCTGCGGGGCTATCTGTTCCGGGAAGTGAATAATCACCCGCCGGCGTGACACGCCGCCGCTGCGGTCGGTGAAGCGCATCGGGTTATTGTTCACGGCCAGAATTACCGCCGGGATATGCGTGGAGTATGCATCCCGGTATTTCGGGTCAACGGACACCGCATCGCCGCCGGTGATGGCCTTGAGTCCGGCACCGTCGCCGCTCCATTTTTCCTGGTCCGGCAGGCGTATCAGTGAGAAGCCAGTTAACGCGGCACGTTCACGCGGGGATTCCAGCGTCTCGATGGTGGCCGACGTGGCGTTATCCTCCCCGGCCAGCAGGGTGGCTATTTCGGCCATGATACTTTTGCCGCTGCCGCCGGGACCGGTCACCTCCAGAAAGAGCTGCCAGTCGTAGCGGTTTGCCAGCACCATAAACAGTGCGGCCAGAATCACGTCGCGTTTTTCCGCACGACCACCGGCGGCACGGTCAAGCCAGCGCCAGAACGCGGGGGCGTGGGTTTCCAGCGTTTCCCCTTCCACCGGCGGGGTGAAATCCACATCGCACAGGGTGCGCATCCAGTGTGACGGACTGTGCGGGTGGAACGTGCCGCTCTGCGTGTCGAGCACGCCGTTACGAAAGCCAATCAGGCGGCGGGAGGGGGCTTCCTGCTGCGGAATAATCAGCTTCAGGGTGTCCACCACGGAGGCCACCTTCCCGGAGGAGAACGGCGCGCGCAGACGCTGAAACAGCCCGGCCACATCCCGGGCAAAGTCCTGTGGCGGCAGCACCTTCCAGACACCATTTTCATAGCGGGACAGAAGCTGGCCGTTGGCATCGACCGCGAGCGCCTCGCCGTAATGCTCATAGATACGCATGGCCTTTTCGCTGGTACTCATGGCGGAAAACTCCGCTTCGCTCATGGTGTCGAACGGGCTTTCAGCCGGTGGCCGGATGGCATCATAAATGGCCTTACGGGTGGCTTCCCCGCCGTACTGCGTGAAGGCATCATTCCAGTCACCGAAGACCGGCGGCAGGGCAACAACACCTTCACACGCATCTGCGGCTGCGGCGGCTTTTGTCTGGCCGTCACCGCTGAGGTCACGGTCAGCAGCAAGGACAATCTGACAGGCCGGATGCTTCTGCCGGGCAAGGCTGGCCAGAGAAAGGAGATTCACGGAAGAAAGCGCCACCATCACCGTTTCACCGGTCAGGTGATGCACGGTAAGTGCGGTCGCGTATCCCTCCGCTATCCACAGACGTTTTCCGGCCTGATTCTGTCCTTCAAGGGTGTGACAGGTGCCCCTGACCTGTCCGCCTTTCAGGGTGCGCTTACGGCCGTCAGCGCTGATTAACTGAAGGTTAACCAGTTCGCCGCTGTCGTCATACAGTGGCACCACAAGGTCACCGGCGCACCAGCTCACGCCACCGGCTCTGTGTGTGCCGGTCAGCATCCGGCATTCCCGGCCGGGAAAACCCTTGCGGGTCAGGTAGGCGTTACCGGTTCCGGGACGGGTTTTCGCCATCAGGGTTTGTGCCAGTGCGGCGGCGTTCTTCCGGGCAGCGTCTGTTTCAGCACCGGCGGCGGCCGTCACTGCCGGGTCAGCCGGGGGCAGACAGCCGGTCACGGCAGCCACCTTTGCGGCCGCGTCGGACGGGGAAACACCAAACACCTTTTCAACCAGTTTCAGGCCGTCACCGGCACCACACTGATTGCAGTACCAGGTGCCGCGCCCCTCCCTGTCATCAAAACGGAAGCGGTCACTCCCGCCACAGACCGGACAGGGCTGATGACGGTTTTTCAGCACCTGAATCCCCAGCGCCGGGAGAATACGCGGCCAGTGGCCGAGCGCATGGCTGACGGTGGCGGTTACGTTCATTTTCATGGTGTTGTTCTCCTTCAGTGCAGTACCGGCGCTTTTATGTGACGGGCACAGAGTTCATCCATCACAACCAGCCCGAGAAAGGACAGCGACGGCGCGGCCTTCAGGGGGCCGGATTCCATTAAATCTTCCAGCAGGGCACAGGCTATCTGACGCCCTTTTTCCTCACCGTGCTGGCGCAGATAAAAGCCCTCCAGCTCAGCGGCGATGGCCGCCTCCAGTGACTCAAGGGTGAGATGCGGGTAGCGGTGCTGACGTTCGCACACGGTCAGCCAGGCACAGGCGACAGCGCGACGGTAAAGGGCAGCGCGTAAGACGGGCGGTACCGCGATTCACTGACGTCAGCCTCCGGCAGTATGAAACGCCCGAAAAGAATGCTTGTTACCGGATATTGTTGTCGGAGATGTAAAGGCCTTGCACTGTCAAGAACATCGCGGCGTCTGTCTCAGGAAGTCACCGAGCGTTTTTATGTGTGCACGGATCCGGGCTGTGGTCTGGTGTTTAAAACGCTTCAGACCATCAACCGCTTCATTGTCCGCCCGGTCACGCCGGACGAACTGGCAGAAAGCCTGCATGAAAAACAGGAACTGCCGCCAGTACGCTTAAAAACACAATCATATTCGCTGCGTCTGGAATGAGGGCTGCCGGTTAACACCGGCCGTCGCCGCACACCGTATTTTTATTCTTCAGCATGATGAGAAAGAGATAACGATGGAAAGCACTGCCTTACAGCAGGCCTTTGACACCTGTCAGAATAACAAAGCAGCATGGCTGCAACGCAAAAATGAGCTGGCAGCGGCCGAACAGGAATATCTGCGGCTTCTGTCAGGAGAAGGCAGAAACGTCAGCCGCCTGGACGAATTACGCAATATTATCGAAGTCAGAAAATGGCAGGTGAATCAGGCCGCCGGTCGTTATATTCGTTCGCATGAAGCCGTTCAGCACATCAGCATCCGCGACCGGCTGAATGATTTTATGCAGCAGCACGGCACAGCACTGGCGGCGGCACTGGCACCGGAGCTGATGGGCTACAGTGAGCTGACGGCCATTGCCCGAAACTGTGCCATACAGCGTGCCACAGATGCCCTGCGTGAAGCCCTTCTGTCCTGGCTTGCGAAGGGGGAAAAAATTAATTATTCCGCACAGGATAGCGACATTTTAACGACCATCGGATTCAGGCCTGACGCGGCTTCGGTGGATGACAGCCGTGAAAAATTCACCCCTGCGCAGAACATGATTTTTTCGCGTAAAAGTGCGCAACTGGCATCACGTCAGTCTGTGTAAAATTCCCCGAAAATCCGCCCGTTTTTACTGAAAAAAGCCATGCATCGATAAGGTGCATGGCTTTGCATGCGTTTCCCTGCCTCATTTTCTGCAGACCGCGCCATTCCCTGCGCGGTCTGAGCGTGTCAGTGCAACTGCATTAAAACCGCCCCGCAAAGCGGGCGGGCGTGGCGGGGGGAGCATTGCGCGCTAAGGCTGATATTATAATTTTCTTTAATTCTATTTGGTATTTTGGCTTTATTCGTCAGAAGGAACGTTTAGAAATAGACCACTACAATGGATTGTAGCGGTCTGCATGATATCTAGCGTTGCATTTCAGTTACTATGAAATTTTCTTCTGTAATAGAATTCATTATCTCAAAGTACAATTCTTCAGGTTGAATAAACGCCAACTCTTTGCAAAGGTTGACAATGGTATCACTATAAGTGATACCCATCCGAGGATTGAAAAGCTCAAATCTCTTGATGTTTCTTTTGTTTTTTGAGTAAAAGTTTAAAGTGAAATATATTAGCACCTGTCTAAGATCGTAAACACTAAACTTCCTATCTCCTGATTTTATTTCCACAAGAACATTTGAATAATAAATATCGCCATATGAATTATTTATTACTCCGCATCCATCGAATTGTGGAGACACTTCAATTTGGTTTTCCATTCCATATCGAGACAAAATGTTTCTTGCTATTTCCCTTATGGCATTGTACTCAACCATGCTTAAGGGTAGCTTGAAGTTAGAACCGTAAGCGAACCGCTGTAGATATTCTTTTGTTTTTTCAAAAACAACCTGAAAATCAGCATTATGGAAGATATCATGTGCTGAAAGAATATTTCTGTCTAACGAATCATTCTGTATTGCCCTATATAAATTAAATGCGCACTCATTAACAAAGACGTTATTTGACCTATTAGCGCAGTCATCTAGAGGAGGATAAACGTCCTCGATGAGACTGCCGTTAATGATGCGTATGAAATTATTAGCATTTGGAAGCAATTGATTCCAAAATGAAGTGAATTTTCGAGAAAACGTTAATTCAGATATCATAGCGCATCCTCAAGATTTCTTGCGGTATGCCTTTTACTTGCCCAATCCCTGTAAATCACCTCTACAAAGTTGAATGTTTTCTTATTATGCTCTCTCCAGTGCCGTCCTTCATCACCTAAGATGTAACTGGAAACGATCAATAGTCTTCTCTGCAACGGATGCATTGCAGAGAAATTTTTTTTGATATCAGAAAGCCATGCGTAAGAATTAATTTTTGCCATTGACTGTGTAACTATGTTCTTGACTAAGATGCTTTCTGGATTGTTATTGTATATTTCACTAAGGATTAGGGTGGATTTTTCTGAATTTTCTTTTGAGAGCATTCGGGCTACATAGGCTAAGTTGAGCTCAGTACTCAAAATATATGAATCTTGTTTAATTAGTGCAGTTATTTTATCAAGAATAATATCTTTGGTTTCTGTGCTTAATTTTTGCCAGTTGGAGTTAGCTACTTGAATTATAGTTGTAAATATTGGATATAACTCATGCAAGTTATTAAACATTACTTTGAAAGCACTACTTATTATTTCATCTGATGTTGCTGAGAATGCCTTTATCAAATGCTTGCTAAAAGATTGGTTAATTTTTGATTTTTGTAACTCACTACTCAGCATAGCTAACAAGTCAAAATCTTTTAAAGATTCCTTTATCTCTTCATATTCCTCTATCGCATTTGCTGAGTAAGGATCGAATCTTATAGGAAGACTCATAAATTTAGCCTTCATAGGAGATTCTTCATCTTCATCATTACCATGCAACTTAGCTTTAGTTACTGAAAGGAACTCTTCTTTAGTAACAATATTGGTTTTTTGTTTCTGTAAAGTTAGCCCTTCATTTTCCATCAGTTTTTTACTAAGCAAAGTTAAAATCTTATGAGCATCCTCTCTAGAGTTACAAAAAATAACAAAGTCGTCGACATAACGCTTATAGTTGATTCTATTCATAGACAATAATTTATCAATAGAATCTAGAGCTAGTTCTGCTAATATTCTAGAGGCAGGACATCCAACTGGTACTCCATATGATTTTGTTTCACTAAATGTCTGTAGTAATTTCTTGATTTTCCCAGAGTAATCTTTATTGGGGTCGACTCTATCTAACGCATTTTCTAAACGGTGGTGATAAATACGCGGATAGAAATCTGCTATATCGCATGTAAGTACATACTTTATTTCATCGTTAGAACATTCAGAGATACTGTCTTCTTGATATTTTCTCCAAGAGATCTCTTTATCAAAAAGAGAACCATCAGCAAGGTTTGGTTTAAAGCGATATGAATAAACCTGCGTTTTAGTAGATCTATTCCTTTCAATATCATCAGCGATTTTTAAAACTAACCCAAGAAAAAAAGCATTCCAGAATGGATCAATTTGGGTCGCCCACCTGTAACCATAATAACCAATACTTGAAAAGCTATTAATTATGTTTGGTGGAATCTCGATCCTTTTATTTTCAAAGTCATTAAATGTTTGCATTAATGCAGTTTTTACTTTCTCCTTATCATCTTCAAATAACCGACTTTCAAATGGGTAAGGGAAAATATCTGTATCGCCGTGCTTTATAATATTTTCCAATGCAAGCTCAAAGCAATTTTCTAGTTTACTACTATCAAACTCGTTACTCATTCACATTCTCCTTAATAAAAATATAATCTGAATACCACTGCATCATATCACGGCGTTTATCAATATATTGAGCATGATTATACGTACCTCTAATATTATTCTTATCTATATGAGCAAGCTGTATTTCTATCCAAGCCGAATCATATCCTTTTTCGTGGAGGATAGTAGATAAGGAATGTCGAAATCCATGACCAGTAAGTTTTCCACCATAACCAATACGCTTGATAACTTGGTTAATACTCGCCTCACTCATAGGCTTGTTCGGATCGTTCCGCCCCGGAAAAACATAACTATACTTCCCTGTCATCATCTTGAGTTCATTTAGCAAATCTAACGCTTGAGTCGACAAAGGCACAAGGTGTGATCTGCGCATTTTCATCCTTTCAGCAGGAATTTCCCAAATAGCGTTATCTAAATCAAATTCTGACCATAATGCCGCACGTAATTCGATGGTTCTAACACCTGTAATCATGAGCAATTTCGTGGCAATCAGGACAAGCCGACTTCCGGTATATCCGTTTAAGGCGCGAAGAAAATCAGGTATCTCATTAGCCTTTAAGAACGGGAAATGATTTGATTGGTGTACATTGAGGGCGCTTGAAAGATCCGCAGCAGGGTTAAACTCAGCCCTTCCAGTAGCAATGGCATAGCGGAAAACTTCTGAGCATCGCTGCCGAACTTTGCGCATTTTTTCTAATGCACCGCGCTTTTCGATTTTACGCAGCACATTAAGCAGTTCTAGCGGTTTAATCTCTCCCACTGGCCTTGTTCCCACATAAGGAAAAATGTCGTTCTTAAACGCTTCCATGATGTCTGATGCATATCCCGCCGACCATTTGGTAGACTTCTGTTGATGCCACTCTCTGGCTATCTTTTCGAAGGCGTTCTCTGACTCTGTTTGCAGAGCCAGCTTTTGCTCTTTTCGAACCTCACTAGGGTTCTTTCCTTCTGCCACAAGTTTTCGAGCTTCATCACGACGGGAACGAGCATCAGCAAGAGTGATCGTTGGGTAAACACCAAGCGAGATCATTTTGGGTTTACCGGCATAGCGATAACGAAATCGCCAGCTTTTACTTCCATTTGGCTCTACAAGTAAAGACAACCCTTGCCCATCCCCAAGTGTATAGGCTTTAGCTTCAGGTTTAGCACGGCGAATCTGCATATCATTTAGGGGCATGTGTATAGAATTCCAAAATCGAACAGGAACATATACATAATCCTATACACATTTAGTACTGGATTCTACTGGAAAGTTATGGACTAATACGAACAGTAAAAACAAAAAATCTTTTATAAAACAGTGCGGTTATGGATAAATACGGATGTTTGAAGAAGTGGAGATGGTGCCGATAATAGGAGTAAAACACTCGATTAATCTCGTGTTAATGCCATCACCTACGACCATTACTAATTGATTGAATCTTATAGAAAAATCATCATTTTCTATGCGTCACAATCAATTTTCACATTACAAACGCTCCGACACTTTAGCCGGAGATTTTATGAGATACAAGCCTAACCAATACTTAATCTGTGATTCTTACGGTAACTACTATTTAAGGATCACGCTGCCTGTGTATATGCAGCCCTTTTTTGAAGGAAAAAGGACGTTTGTCAGAAGTCTGCACACAAGTAATCTTCGTGTTGCACGTAGAAAGCGTGATCAGATTGCAGATGAATACCATTGCTTACGGGAGAGTGTTGCCCCTGTAAACAGCACAATAGAAAACACGCTGGAACTGTTACGCAGTAAGGCTAAATACGCCAAAACAGCTACCAGAATGCAAGATACAGCGTCTTCGTGTCCGTCATTGCTTAAAATTCTTGAAATCTACCTGACAATTAACAGCACGAAGAAGAAGCCAGCCACTTTAGCTAAGGCAAGAAAAGCGGTAGAGATGTTTCTCTCCTACCGTAAAAAGCCTGATATTGCATTGCAAGATGTAAGCCGCACCACTGTTACAGGCTGGATTGAACACATGCAAAAAACCCTTTCACAACAATCAATTGCAAATTATATCAGCCCAATGGCCCAGCTATGGGAGTTAGCTTCATCACGTTACCACGATGCGCCAGAAAGGGCGCTCTCCCCCTGGCGAGGGCATAGGCTTGATGTGGCACAAAGTAGAGAGAGCTACGAGGCATTTTCTAACAAAGAGTTATTGCAGGTGTTGCAAGTATTTTCCGGTAATTCAGCAGAAAACAAAGAAATGATGGCTTTGTGTCTTATCGGTTTATATACAGGTATGCGGATCAATGAGATAGCAAGTCTCACAATAGACGATGTGAAAGAGATCGAAGGTGTGCTGTGTTTTGAAATCACACAGGGAAAGACGAAAGCTGCGGCACGTCTTGTGCCTGTGCATAGCCTTATCACTCCATTGGTGTTATCTCTTCGTGAAAAGCCTCACAATGGCTTTTTGTTCTATCACGCCAGCATTACAGAGCGTGCTGACGGTAAACGCTCTACGTGGCATACACAACGATTTACAAGAGCTAAACGAAAGGCTTTAGGGGAAAAGGGAACAGAAAGGAAAGTGTTTCATTCTCTGAGACACGGAGTAGCACAGCTTCTTGATCGAAATCAAATTCCAGAAGACAGGATCGCCCTTCTCCTGGGCCATACACGCGGCAATACAGAGACATTCCGCACATATAGCAAGAATGCAGCTTCTCCAGTAGAGCTTAAAAACTATATTGAGCTTCTACGCTACCCTGAAATAGAGAAAGGCTTATCAATCAATAAAAAATCAAATTTAAGGCGCAAAACAACGCCATAGGCGCAATAAAGAGGCTTCAACATAGATTGGTGGCCTCTTTTATAATTACATCGTTACAGAGCGTTTCATAGGCGTTTAAGGCTATTGTTTAAATACTGGCGTTACAACGTCTTGCCCTGGGCTTTTTTGATTTTTCTGTTCTGTTGTATTTACCTGCATTTTAACCTGTCCCCCTACAGATTTATTTGGTGCTGTTTTTACCGCAATTGCGCTTGTAGTTGCTTTAGAGACAAGACGGATTTGCTCAAAATCAAGAGTAAACAATAGACTTTCGCTTGCTTCTTCTTCATAAGACATGCCAACTAACACAACGTTGTCATAATTTTTTAACTCAGTGACAAGTAGGAAAGGTTGGCGACTGTCCATCAACTGATTTAGGTATTCAAGCATAAGCATACGTCGATTGCCGTTAATTCCCGCATTCTTAATCATATCGGGATTGAGCTTCAATACGGTTTCAGAGATACGCCCCTGTAATGTGAACTTGTTATTCCGTATTTGAACATGATCACTAACTTCTGATCCTGATTCGACGGCATAGCTTGTAACGTCTGCATTTCGGCTAACTTTCGTCGATTCCACGCTATCAAATGATAATGCCTGGTAGTCATTGTAAGCAGCATTTGCACCACTGCCGAGGTTAGAGGTAATGATCGCAAAGCCGTTACCCCCTTTGGTTGTTCTACCGTTGCTATCGTTGCTTGTGCTGTTGATTTTCGCCTCAGTCGGGCGACCAATGGTTAACGGACCCATTGCCATAATTTGTAATCCTTATTTAAGGGGGCTAAACAGCCCCACAGTGATGATTAATAGGTTGACCCGCCTGACATAACACCCAGCGTTAATAGCTTGCTAAACTCAGCGGAGGATGCCTTTGATTTGAAGTCGATAAATTCGCTCAATCGTCCGGTGTCTGATTCGATAGTTAGCGGCACTTCTGCATTTACTTGTAATTCTGGATTGAAGTGGATAACAGGCGCAAAGGTGTAAGAAGGAGCCTTGAAAGCTTGTTGTGCTGCACTCTGTTTCAGATTTGCAATGTTTTGTCCTTCGAGACTGTATTGATTTACAGCCTGCGCCCCACCTACCGTTTCTTCTGGCATAAACCAGCTTTTAATAGTGTTAACCAGGGAATTGCTGTTATCTGGCTTAATTGTTCCGGTGCCAGCGCCTTTATATTGATCAGGAGTGAGATTAGAAAGATTCTGCTTCATTCCTTCGTTAGATAGTGGCGGTGCATCACCTAAATTCTTCTGAATAGCTGCCGTCTTCTCGTCGTTTTTCATCAGCCAGTTGATTGCTTTCATTACAGCGTTAACCAATCCGCCGATAGCCTCGCCTAATTTGGTAAACATTGGCAGCATTGCAACCATGCTCTTTTTAAACTCTTCAATCACTTTCGGATCAAGAGATTTCATAAAGCCATCAACAAAGGCGATCCCTTGTGAGTCAGAAAGCCCACTAAGTGCATTATTCAGTTCACGGAATTTAATAACGCTTTCCTGTTGTGCCTGTGTTACCCAGCGCCCTGATTCTCGTTGTTCTCGTGCTGATTGTTCCACTTCTTTAGCGGAGCGTGTCCAGTATTTAGAGGTGAGCATCAAATCATCAGCCAGATCTTCCAGACGACTACCGATTTGTGCATCTGAATAGCCTTTCTTCACCATTCCCTGAACTGCTTTACTAACCAGACCAGCCGGATTATCAGCAAAGTCTTTTAGATCCTTTTTAGTTAAGAATCCTTCATTCATTAAAGTATTGATGCCGCTATCGCCGCCCTTCCATTCTCCTTTACCAGTTTTCTTATCAACTACATATTCAGCCTCATCATAAGATTTAGTAGCCTTCTCCCGTACATCTTTCATCTGATCGAGATACTTACGTTTACCTTGATCCCCCATCATTGAATCAACGCCGTTTTTGTAGGCCCATTGCTCAATATTGTTCATCTGGTTAACGTCTACACCGCCCAGCTTCGCACGGCTATACAATTCTCCCAGCGTTTCAGCACTGGCAAAGCTGTTAGTAACAAATTCAGAGGCTTTGCTCATAGCCATATATGCAGCGCCAGCGCCTAAGCCACCCAGCATAACAGCCGCAGCACCGCCGCCAATACTCCCGCTACCCTTAACAGGTGCATAGGCTTTAGCGTGAGCGTTACGATTGCCATTAATCTTACGTTGTTGCTGTTGTAGGCGTTTCATTTGGCTATTCATACGTGCCAGACTAATAGCGCCTCTTTCATATTGGAGGGCAATTTCTCTAGCCTGTGCAATAGCTTTATATTGTTCCGCTACAGAAAGACGGTGCATTGCACTAATGCTTGATCCAACGTCTAAAAGCTTTAATTCTGCCTTCTCTTTGCGTGCTGCCAGGGCTTTTTGTTCTCTTGCAACTACACGTTGAGCGGCTAATTGTGCTTTAGCATTAGCTTTATCAGCCTGTGCTTGCTTTTTAGCAATATCGTCTACGTCTTTTTTTGCTTTAGCGGTTGATTGTTTATGTGTCTTAACACGCAATTCTATATCTTTCACAGCCGCCATTTGTTTACGAAGTTTTTCTACTTCTGCTTTTGCTTTCTCTAATGATGGTCGATCAACCTGGAAGGTGACAACGTTTGATAAGCGGCTGACGGTAAGGTCTAACATGCTAATTGTTTCCCTGTATTATGATTGTTGTTTATTATTGTTTTTAGAGCAATAGTATTGAATTGCTTCGAAAGTGCTGCACCCAGTCTGAAAGACACGCTGGCGCACATTATTTGCATCAATTTCTAAAAGGCGGCAAAGCGCCGATGTGTTTATAACTGATTCCTCGCTAATAGCTGCCAGTTCTTTTACAGCCTTAAGAATAAAGGATTGTGGGTTTTCTGTATTCATTGGTTTTCTCTCACATATATATTTTTATTTGGGTTTGTAGACAGTAGAAAAACAAAAAGGGCAAAGAGATTCGTTACTGTATTTGCGCCTACAGGTTAGTTAATCCCTTTACCCTTATTGCCCCGATGGGGAATCGTCTATTAACGCTTTATTACGCAGCAGATCCGAAGATGATAGCTTGCGGAATGTTGTTTACTGGCAGATAAGATGTCTCAGTAACCACAGATGGGAATTGGAATTCATCCTTGATTAGATATTGGTGATGCAACACGGCATCTTGACCTAACTCAGCATGACGCACACCAACGCCGCTATGAAGCTGGTAACACTGTGCCGCTTTATCCATTACCGGAACAATTGCGAAACCGTTCTCTCCGATGTGAGCAACAATCTCAGGAAACATTGACACATCAATAACAGTGATCCCACCAATCTGGAAAGAGTCATAGGCTGGGTTAGAATCAACCATACGGGTAAACAGGGCCGTAGCACTCGCATCGCCTGCATATTTCACCATGTCACTGATCAGCGGGTTAGATGACAAACCATCAGCAGCAGTGCCAGCAGCAAAGATAATTACACCAGTTCGCTTTGCAGCAAGACCAGACCCCAGCTTTTCACTCTGTAAGCGCACCGCTTTACGAATAGCAAGGAACGGGTTAACAGTAGTCGATGCAAAGTCGATAGCGGGTACCGTGGTTTTAGCCTGACCGTCGAGGAAGTCGAGATCACCTTGTCCGGCATATTCAGATTCAACTTTCAGGCCCAGCAGCGCGGTAATCAGATCCACTTCAACACGGTTTGCGTGTGAACGGTAATGAGCCTCAGAGAAATCATTAACCGCTACCAGCATAGCATCAGAACGGTTTGGATATTGGCGGCTGTATTGTTCCAGGTCACGAGAAGTAACAGCGTTAATACTGCCGACGTGTTTCATCTGGAAAAGTTTGTTTGACCATTCCTGACGTTTAGAGGCGTTCCAGTCGCTTTGAGCGTAAGGCGAGGTTTCCCCAGCTACCTGCACAAACTGATCAATCAGGTCGGTAAGAAGAATGCTGTTTTCTGTATGATATTGCACATCGAACAGATCGAGATTAGTAATCAGGGTATTAAGTGCATTCTCATAAGCAAATGGAGTTACTACCGCAGTATTAACGCCAAAATATGTTGATAAATCATTCATTATTATTTTCCTTGTTAAGTCGTAGGGATCGCAAGTTCTTCATAACCAGCAATTACAAAGCCGAGAGATTGCAGTTTTGCAATAACACTTGCCTTTTCCATGCTGTTAAATTCAATCCCATCTTCAGCCAGAATAACGAAAGTAGGATGTGCAACCACTACGCTTTCCTGTCCTTCATAAGCCGGTTCAACTACTACGTGAGCAATATCAGATGCGGTTGTTGCTTTGGTGCCATCGGCTTTCAGCAAAGCCCCGACAATAAGATCGTCAGTGAGAGGTGAAGCCAGTTTGACGAGGCGATCTTGCAGCACTGGATCAGCAGCGTAAGCTACTACCTTACAGCGTGAACGGGAGTTATCCGCATTCACTGCTTTTAATTTTCCATATGGGTTAGCCATAAGATTATTTTCCTTTCAGTTGTTTAATTTTAGATTTAAGGGCATCAGCAAGACTAACCGCATCAGCCGATTTAAATAATTGAGCAGTGGTAGAACGAAGACTTTCGGGAGTAACTCCCAACAGTGCGGCAACCTTAATGAGGTTTTCATCACTAACAATCATCGTTTCCCCGTCTTTGCTGATAATCATTTCTTGTTTCATAAATAACGTTCCTGTTAGTGCCAGACAAATAAAAAGCCCCAATGCCGTAAGAGGTTAATTCTGACCAGCAAAGGGGCTTTAACGTGCGGGCAATTACATAATTGATAAGTTAAACTATAAGAGGATTAAACATATCAGCAAATACACTTTTTAAATATACTTGATGATATGCTTAAAGGGTGAATAGATACTCCTGAAAACATGCTCTTAGGAAAACATGCGGAATCAATCAGGAATATCTATTCGGGGCGCGGTGGCCAACCGCTATCTTTCATGGTGTGGATGCACCAGTCAGATTTTAAGGAATCACTATTCCAATCTACTCACAGATTAAATTTTTAATAATGATTAACTACACCAACAGTAATCTACCGTTTCAGAAAATCGTTTTTACAACCAAAGATTATAGATCCGCATTCTATAAAACTAGTTTTGCTATCAATATTTCCAAAGTTTATTGCACCATTCTTAACTAAACTCTCTCTACTTGCGGCTAACGCTATGCAGATGATAGTTTTTTGACAACAACTTAATAGATTATTCTGTTACTAACTTCCGTCATTAAATAAGAGTTTAATGATGTTAGTAAATAGTTATAAAATATAACTATCAGTGTAAGGCTCTTTAATGTTTTCGGACAAAATAAGGAGCTTTAGGATAAGCATAGATGAAAAATAATAGCGGGAAGGGCAAGGAGATAACACCTACCCGCTTTTATCAAAATTAAGCACAATGCCTAACAACATTCATCAACACAACGTAGAAACAATCAACAATCAAAGAGGGAGTTATGATTATTCTAAAACTTCTTGAGAGATGGAAGGTAATATTTGTTAGAGGTTAATGCCACTCAACCTTTGAGGCTATCACCTTCCATATGCAGGGATTTATGACAGTAGAAGGATTAACACCAGTCAAAACCTTTTTATCTACCCCTAATTTCATTATATAATGAAATTGTTATAAATGCAAATGATTTTCATTATCACTTAGAAGAAATAGCACTTTTTGCTAAATCATTTACTAATTGCTGAATCTCTTCACTTGCAGCCTTTAACGTGCTTGCGGTGTCTGTGATGATTTGAGTGCACAGCCTGGCATCGTCCTCTGATAGCTCTAAATCGCTCACCAGAGAGATAAAATCGTCAAGGCTTACATTCACCTTCATTAAGCTAATAACGCATTGAGAGAGCGTGTAATCGCATAAATCTGAATAGGCTTGATTTATTCTTGTTTGTAGTGAGATAGTCAGATCTAAAAGTTGTTCCATTGCATTGCTAATATCTTCTTCCATTATGCGGCTTCTCCTTGTAATGCATCATTAATCATATTCAATACGATGTTAAAAGGTGTCTTGAGCGTCAGCACTTCATCACGATAACGCTCTAATGCTTCGTAGTCTTCTGTTTCTTTTGCCAGCCGAATTAACTCAGCATAGTTTTTTGCATCAGACAGGATCATCTGAAATAATTGTGTTTCCTGTATATGGTCGATCATTGTTGTTCCTTTTATTTTTAGTTTGAACGTTTGTTAGATGCGAGAGTGTCGATCAGGTGCTGCATCAGATCTGTTTCTGTAGCGCCGCCTACCTGATTGTTGAAACTATTAAAACCGATATAGTGCCTGTAGCTGGTAAAATTTAACAGCTGCCATTTCTTTAATGTGCCAGGTTCTATAATCGTTGTCTTTCTTGTTCTGGGTTTGAAATACACACCATCACCCATTGATTGAATAATTTCTAATTCTTCGTTTGTAAGTGGTGGGCTGTTAGATTCTAAAATGAAGATTATCTCTTCCCCTGGAATTTCGTTATTGGTATGTGTCGGTGGACGTTGTCTTGTTGAATTGAAGTTACTGTTTTTTTCAATACGTTTTAAGTTATTACGTTTCTTTTTTCCCATTTTCCCTCTTTTTATGTGGATTATAAAAACTTAATGCCATAGTTACGATGAATATCGCCATAAATGCATTTGCCATATGTATTGCCCGATCTGTTGTTATTGATTGTTTGTGATAAACAATTCAAAATCTTTGTTTAATTTCAAAAGACGAAATGTAGTGTGGTTAATCCCTTCATAATCCAGCACACCGAACGATGTAAAATGGTTTAACCAATGATTCACGTGTTGTGCGCTGTAGCCGCCTAAACTACAAAAGCTAACCACTGTCGGCGGTGAGAACTCTATTTCCAAAATAGCTTTTAAAATGTGGTATCCGCTCTCAGTTATTTCAATAGTTTTGTTTCCTATAGTGATGTTATAAGCCATTTATTCTCCTTAAAAGGGTAGTGAATCATATATTGTGCTCTCACTTTTGAGATCAATTATCAAAGAGTCAAAATCATTTTCACAAAGATAGATATTCTTTGAATCTAATGCTCGTTTTACAAAATCTTCTGTTTCTTCGTGCGGTGGTTTCTTCTTATCAAGGGAAAGAAGCCAAGTAAAAATTTCGGGCCGCTCAGGGAACTCTGATTCCTGTATTTCTTCTTCAACGATGATTTCTGAAACATTCAATATTTCATTAGATTCGTTTTCTTTCTCAGAAGGATCAGGTAGTGATGACTCTCTAGGGGGGGTAATATGTGCATCTGTGAGAGGTAGCGCACGTAATTTTAATGGACGTTTTGGGATTCGTTCTCCGACCTCTTCTAAAAGACCGATTTTAATCATAAGACCAATCAATTCATTAACTGTCTTACGGCTACAGCCACAAACTTTACTTAACTTCGTTTGTGTTTCAAAACATATCCCCCCTGATTTCTCCCAATCTGAAACATAGCAATATAATTTTTGCATTTCTGCACTAAACTTCGCTTTTCCATCCTCAATATTTGAGGAGTAGATGAATTCAATCTCACAAAAGTAGTGTGGTATATTCAAAGTTCGGTCTTTAATTTATCCTGTTTGTTGATCAACATACTGGTATTTTTCACGAATCAATTTAATTTTAGACATTAGAATTATCTCCTTATAAATCACGCTTAATGCGCTACTAAAGTGAATGAGGATCACTTACCCTTTTTTTGTTTGATGTTCTCTGCTGCTTCAGTAATGATTTCTAACATCAAATCACTGACCATAATTTGCCTTTTCTTGGCTTCAGCAAATAAAATCTTGAAAATTTCAGGGTCAACGTGTAGGTAAGTGCGTGGAATTGGTTTCTTGGTTTCGCTCATAGTTTTCTCCTTCTCCTGTTATTATTCTTTCTCTGCTCCTGCCTTACGCAGTTCATCAATAATTTTCAGTGCATCGTCAAAACATTTTTCACGCTCTGGATAACCACAGCGTCGCGCTGTGTTCCTATTCATTCTTACCCTAAAGCGGTTGATCTCACCACGTTTCCAGGCTTCAACTACATCTTGAGAAGTGAAATACTTCACTAATTAACCTCCTATTCTATTTGGTTAAAAGAAAAAGACACCTTGCAAGCCTCTTGGGCTTCAAAGTGCGGTGCATTGGTTTAATTATTTAGAGGATAGGAATGTTTTCCTGTCCCTAATATTACTTTACCATAACTAAAAGCTTTTGTCAACCCCTGGCCATAAAAATATTGATCATTTTCAGTGTGTTATAATTTTTCTTAGCAATTCGTGCTCTTACGAGTGCTCCTATTCTTCCTTATTCTCTAAAACGCTCTAAAACGCGTTCTAACGAGGTATTTGATAAAAACAATACATTCCCTTATGTAGAGGTTGTTTAGCTCGCCAGAGGCTTGATTTAAGCGGTAGAATCTTATTTAACCTTCAACTACTAAAACCATTCTTTCTTTTTTGTTTGTTGTTGGTTGTTGTCTGTGTCTATGTGCTAACATCGCTAACGCGTAGCACACAAGGTTATTGCACTCGTCAGAGTATTGCACAATAGATTTTCTCTTAAATAGATTGATGATCGTTAGATTGGCGTAAGCCTCATCAATGGAACTATTGAAGCGCACAGCGCATAGACACTAACAACCATTCGCTTACGCTCAGGTTATTGCACAAGTAAATTTCAATCGTTAGATGGTAGTTAGTTAATTATCGTTCTGCGCACAGCGCAAGACTATTTAGCCTTACGCAAGCCGTAGGCTATTTGCACATAGTAGATTACATATTCGTTGTGAGCGGCATTAGCGAACATAGATCTACTAACTAACATCAACAAACAAAAAACTATGTGTTATGAGAAGTATCAGTCTAACGACTAACACTCTAACTTGTGCAAGGTTCTGGCGAATGCCAATAGATTAAGGGATAGTCGTTAGACTCCCTAACGGGTATCCCTATAATTATTCTTATAAAGATAAAAAAGAATTATATTATATAGTTTAATAGTTAGTTTTATTATTAGTATTATAGATGTTAGTCTTATTGTGTAACCTTTCGTTACAACCAATCATCTGCCGATGTAACGAATCGTTACTACCGATGTGTAATATCGTTACATTCAATAATTAGTCTATGTAACGAATCGTTACTACCAAATTTCTTACAGAGAGTATTTCAGATAGCTGAATGTAACCCATCGTTACATCCATTTATCACATAACATCTGTGCAATGATCTTCTAAAAGTGTTTCTTGCTACCAAAATTAAACATCTAAAACAGGCTTAAATTCAATGTAATTGATGATTAATCCCTGTGTAATTCCTACGTAAAAATCCAATGAAAAGTAGCTTAAAAAGTGCAATGTTAGCTTTCTTCACTTTTGCGTCATCATCAGCAAAGCCTTATGTTATGCGGCATATAGCGCATCACTGCAAAATTGTTGCTCAATAAACGTTCTATCATTTGTCGAACAAGTTCTTTCACGTGTTGAAAATTTATGTTTAAATTTGCTTTCAATCTTTAATGTGCAATCACTATCAACATAAAAATAAAAACCTTCTATTATATTTCATAGCATACAAAAGTCAATAGAAGTCCTCTCGTGCTCCTACGTAAAAAATCCACCACTTTTCCCCTTATACATCAACTCAAGGCGTTCTATGTGTTCCTTAGTGCATATTACGTTTATTATGTTAAATGGATTTTGGCCTATATTTTGACCTGCACCCGCATAAACACTGGTTTCATCGCTTACAGCCCTTGTGAGACGTGGTGCTGTTTCTAGCATCTGATCCGACATAAAACCGATCATTCTCGTGTTTAGTGAAAGTTTAGTGAGAGACATTACAGAAAGGCTTTCTGTGTAATGATTTAATAGGTAAAAACGATGTTGATTACGCAAGAAAATTCCTTGCTGATATTTGGGGATTCTGGATTTTCCAGATCGGGGGGCGCTGAAAATCGCGTTAAGCACCTCTCGCAATCTAGCCATAAGGGAGGGGATATAGGTATTTAGATGTATTTATAGCTATTTATGGCTATTTATGGCTATTTATTTTTTATTTACCTTTATTTAAAAATAACCTTATAAATCAATAAGATACAGAACTATCTGTTTATATTTTAACCAATTAAATCAAGTTTAATACCCTTAAATCACCTAAAAATAGCCTTAAATACCCCAATAATTAATTTTAAGGCTTTCCGTGTTCTCTCCTGCATTATGAAAATGCAAAATAAGGCACAAAACAAGCTCACAGACGCATTAAACACACATCACCTATGCACCCCTATACCAAGCAATGAAAACAGCGTTAGAATGCGCCCTGTTGCGTTCTGGAGATTTTCAGAAATCCTCTCTAAGCCATTTCAACTCACTAAGGAGTTTTCTTTCTTCGTTCTCTCTCTGTTTACGCTCTAGCCAGGCTTTTCCTTCTGGCGTAGACAGGAACTTACGAGCGTGAATCTTGCGGTTATTACGTTTGATAGCTGCAATGTTTTTCATCGTTTGCCTCTGTATTCATATGAAAATTAACAAGTTACATACTACACAGGGAGACTACGCATAAAACACAATACAAGTAAAGATACATTTTCAAGACAATAGGAGCCATAAAGCGCCTTTGATGGTTATACCAAAAAATAAGCGCCGTAGGCGTATCCACTAAAAAGGGCTTTTTCACAAAAGCTATGAAGTCTTAGCAGTTCTTCTCTTATCAGGCACCCGTTGTACTCCGGTGGACGAAACCGTGCTAGAGCTTGATTCTTTCCCGATCAAGTTAGGTTTTGAAGAGGTGGGCTTTAATCCACTATTGCACTTAAAACTCTTCCCATCATTTAGCCTGTTTATCCTCTGCGACGTCATCTCGACGTGTAGCATCATTGGACACCGCGCCAGGTGTGGAACATCTTGCTAAGAGTTTTGGTAGAAGGTTTAGAGACGGTTGCACGTCTTCCAGCTTCAAAGGAACTTGTTACGAGGTTGAGCCTGGGAACTACTCGCCCATACGTGTTACACTACCAAAGCCCATAACAACGTATAGGCGTTTGTAAGTGATAACAGAAGATACAATTTCTTAGAGAAGTTAAGCTAAGTTATTGATTTTCTTGATGGTGCCGATAATAGGAGTCGAACCTACGACCTTCGCATTACGAATGCGCTGCTCTACCAACTGAGCTATATCGGCCCTGAAAGGACATGTTCACGAACGTGAATCACGGTGGACAAGGTTAAAACTAACCGGGCGATGCGTCAATGGCCTTGTGAATCAAATGGCTACTTTTGCATCACCCGGTTTTATTTACGCACGAATGGTGTAATCACCAATGCCGATCCACTTGTAAGTGGTCAGTGCTTCCAGCCCCATTGGGCCACGCGCGTGGAGTTTTTGTGTGCTTACCGCCACTTCCGCACCCAGACCAAACTGGCCGCCGTCGGTAAAACGCGTAGAGGCGTTAACGTAAACAGCGGACGAATCCACTTCGTTAACAAAACGCTGGGCGTTGCGCATATCGCGGGTCAGGATCGCATCGGAGTGTTGTGTGCCGTGTTCACGAATATGGGCGATGGCATCGTCAAGATCGCTGACGATTTTGACGTTCAAATCTAATGACAGAAACTCATCGTCATACTCTTCGGCTTTAACAGCAACCACCTTCGCAGGGCCTGCCTGCAACTGCGCCAGTGCAGCTGCATCTGCGTGTAATGTCACGCCGCTTTCCGCCATTTGTTTGCTTAATGCGGGCAGGAAGCTATCGGCGATGTTTTTATTCACCAGCAACGTTTCAACCGTATTACATGTGCTCGGACGCTGAGTTTTCGCGTTGACGATCACTTTTAATGCTTCAGCGATCTCTACACTTTCATCAACGTAAATATGGCATACGCCTATACCACCTGTGATCACCGGGATTGTCGACTGTTCACGGCACAGTTTATGCAAACCAGCGCCACCACGCGGGATCAGCATGTCGATGTATTTATCCATACGCAGCATTTCACTGACCAGCGCACGGTCAGGATTATCAATCGCCTGCACGGCACCCGCCGGTAAGCCGCAGGATTTCAGGGCGTCCTGAATCACCGCCACCGTTGCAGCGTTAGTGCGACACGTTTCTTTGCCACCGCGCAGGATCACCGCATTACCGGTTTTCAGGCACAGCGAAGCGACATCAACCGTCACGTTCGGGCGCGCTTCATAAATCACGCCAATAACCCCCAGCGGTACGCGACGACGCTCAAGACGCAGGCCGCTGTCCAGTACGCTGCCATCGATTACCTGCCCCACCGGATCGGCGAGGTTACACACCTGGCGCACATCATCGGCAATGCCTTTCAGCCGTGCGGGCGTCAGTGCCAGACGGTCAAGCATCGCTTCGCCAAGGCCATTGGCACGCGCGTCAGCAACATCCTGGGCGTTAGCGTTGAGGATGATTTCGCTTTGTGCTTCCAGTTCATCGGCGATTTTTTCCAGCACGCGATTTTTTTCGCGGCTGGAGAGTTGCGCTAATTTATACGAGGCTTGCTTCGCGGCAATGCCCATTTGTTCCAGCATCAGCCTGCTCCTTAACGGGTAATCATGTCATCACGGTGAACGGCAACCGGGCCGTATTCATATCCCAGTATTGCATCAATTTCTTGCGAGTGGTGCCCGGCAATACGGCGTAATGCATCGCTGTTGTAACGACTGACGCCGTGGGCGATATCGCGACCTTCGAGGTTGCAAATGCGGATGACTTCACCACGCGAGAAATTGCCAGTCACGCTTTTAATGCCTTTCGGCAACAGGGAGCTGCCGCGTTCAAGAATGGCGGCAGTTGCCCCTTCATCTACCGTGATTTCACCCGCCGGCGGCGCACCGAAAATCCAGCGTTTACGGTTTTCAAGCGGAGTCGCCTGGGCATGGAACAGCGTACCGACGGAAATGCCTTCCATCACATCACCAATAACGCCCGGCTTGCTGCCCGCGGCAATAATGGTGTCGATACCCGCACGGCAAGCCACGTCAGCGGCCTGCAATTTGGTACTCATGCCGCCAGTTCCGAGGCCTGAAACGCTGTCACCGGCAATCGCGCGCAGTGCGTCATCAATGCCGTAAACATCTTTAATCAGTTCTGCCTGCGGATTGCTGCGCGGATCAGCGGTATACAAACCTTTTTGATCGGTCAGCAGCAACAGTTTATCGGCACCCGCCAGAATCGCCGCCAGCGCAGAAAGGTTATCGTTATCGCCGACCTTAATCTCTGCCGTAGCGACAGCATCGTTCTCATTGATTACCGGAACGATATTGTTATCGAGCAACGCACGCAGGGTGTCGCGGGCGTTCAGGAAGCGTTCACGGTCTTCCATATCAGCACGGGTCAGCAGCATCTGCCCGACGTGAATGCCATAAATCGAAAACAGCTGTTCCCACAGTTGAATCAGTCGACTCTGCCCTACCGCCGCCAGCAGTTGTTTCGAGGCGATAGTCGCTGGCAGTTCCGGGTACCCCAGGTGCTCACGTCCGGCGGCGATCGCGCCCGACGTCACAATAACAATCCGATGCCCGGCGGCATGTAACTGCGCGCACTGGCGAACAAGTTCAACGATATGGGCACGGTTCAGACGGCGCGATCCGCCTGTTAGCACACTGGTGCCGAGTTTTACCACCAGCGTCTGGCTGTCACTCATGATTCTCTGCCATTCAATTTTAGGAAAAATGATATCAAACGAACGTTTTAGCAGGACTGTCGTCGGTTGCCAACCATCTGCAAGCAAAGCATGGCGTTTTGTTGCGCGGGATCAGCAAGCCTAGCGGCAGTTGTTTACGCTTTTATTACAGATTTAATAAATTACCACATTTTAAGAATATTATTAATCTGTAATATATCTTTAACAATCTCAGGTTAAAAACTTTCCTGTTTTCAACGGGGCTCTCCCGCTGAATATTCGCGCGTTAATTAAAATCAGGAATGAAAATGAAAAAGAGCACTCTGGCATTAGTGGTGATGGGCATTGTGGCATCTGCATCCGTACAGGCCGCAGAAATATATAACAAAGACGGTAATAAACTGGATGTCTATGGCAAAGTTAAAGCCATGCATTATATGAGTGATAACGACAGTAAAGATGGCGACCAGAGTTATATCCGTTTTGGTTTTAAAGGCGAAACACAAATTAACGATCAACTGACTGGCTATGGCCGTTGGGAAGCGGAGTTTGCCGGAAATAAAGCGGAGAGTGATACTGCACAGCAAAAAACGCGTCTCGCTTTTGCCGGATTGAAGTATAAAGATTTGGGTTCTTTCGACTATGGCCGTAACCTGGGCGCGTTGTATGACGTGGAAGCCTGGACCGATATGTTCCCGGAATTTGGTGGCGACTCCTCGGCGCAGACCGACAACTTTATGACCAAACGCGCCAGCGGTCTGGCGACGTATCGGAACACCGACTTCTTCGGCGTTATCGATGGCCTGAACTTAACCCTGCAATATCAAGGGAAAAACGAAAACCGCGACGTTAAAAAGCAAAACGGCGATGGCTTCGGCACGTCATTGACATATGACTTTGGCGGCAGCGATTTCGCCATTAGTGGGGCCTATACCAACTCAGATCGCACCAACGAGCAGAACCTGCAAAGCCGTGGCACAGGCAAGCGTGCAGAAGCATGGGCAACAGGTCTGAAATACGATGCCAATAATATTTATCTGGCAACTTTTTATTCTGAAACACGCAAAATGACGCCAATAACTGGCGGCTTTGCCAATAAGACACAGAACTTTGAAGCGGTCGCTCAATACCAGTTTGACTTTGGTCTGCGTCCATCGCTGGGTTATGTCTTATCGAAAGGGAAAGATATTGAAGGTATCGGTGATGAAGATCTGGTCAATTATATCGATGTCGGGGCTACATATTATTTCAACAAAAATATGTCAGCGTTTGTTGATTATAAAATCAACCAACTGGATAGCGATAACAAATTGAATATTAATAATGATGATATTGTCGCGGTTGGCATGACCTATCAGTTTTAATGATTATTGCCGGATGTGATGCATCCGGCACATTTCACTCACGCCGTTAACTTCACCGGCTCGTCACGAAAATCATCCGCCGGTTCCAGCTTCAGATTCAGCGTCGTCAGCAGTTCACGCAGCTTCTCGTGAAACTCACGCAGGGTGTGCTCCAGTCGTTCAACCACTTCAGTGTCTTTTACCGGAACACTCTTCCAGTCGCCTGCTTTATCGAACAGACCAAACTGGTAACTGTAGGTAAAACGGGATTCCTGCGCTTCCAGCTCCATCCACCAGCCCCAGAATTCACGCACTTCCGGTGCCGGTTTCACGTTGACGCATACAGCCAGACAATCGAAAAAGAATCGATTATCTTCGCACTTACCTTCACGAATATACGGGCCTAGTGCGGTAAATTTTTTGATCAATCTGCTCTTCGGGTGTCCACTCGGTAACGTCATTGCTATCTCCTGTTGTGATGCAACTGTTTTACCAAATTGGCAAAATTTAGCAAATTTTTAACACAAGCGTTTTTCGATCCAGCCGGTGATTTCCTGAAGACCTTTGTCAAAATTCCGATACACCGGGTTAAATGGGATCTCTAATAATTTACCGTCAGCAGATGATGAGGTGATTAAGCGTGAGTCCTCTTCCGGGCTGAACGGATCGTTCTTCCAGTAGCCTGATAACATTGGCGTTGGGCAGCGACGTCCCAGCAATCCTTGCACTTTTAATGAATAGCGATTCAGCTCCACGCGCAACGCGTCATCGGAAGCATCATGCATCCCCAAACGACTCGCCAGAACGTCAAGATACATTTCCGGCACCTGTTGCTGGCACTTAAAATCACTCAACAGGGTATGAACTACCGGACCAAGACAGGCAACCGCTTTCAGACGCGGCGATTCAAGGTATGCCAGACGCACGGCAACGTTAGCGCCGAAACGGAAACCAAAGGCCGCGACGCGAGTGTGATCCACCCACGGTACGTTAGGCAGCGCCTTTAAGACGTGCTGATGCAACAGGCTGGAGTCCTGGGTGAGCTTCCATTTTGAAGAAAAGCCCACCGACGGCATATCAATAGTCAGCATCGCAATGCCGCGCGGCGCAAAATAACGTTCATACAGGCTGTAATAGTCCGTCTGCATCGCATCCAGACCACCACACATTAATACTGTCGGGAACGGGCCATCGCCTTTCGGCATATGCAAAAAGCCGGTGATGGGCGCACCGCCGGGTACGGTAAACTCCATCTGCCGCATCGTGCCCGGCAGACGCTGGGCGGCCTCTTCATAGGCGCGGTTTGATAAAGCCTGCGCTTGCTCGGCCAGGTCATCTCCTTTCAGATGAGGATAGGCGGCAATGTTGTACAACGTAGCCGCATGCAGCCAGTGTCGACCACTGAGTTGCGGATCTTCTTCCGCACAGGCTTTTTGTTGCCACACCATCGCCTGGGTGGCCCACTCATAAATCCAGTTGCCACCACGGTAGCCAATCACGGTATCGTATAAATCATCATCGGTACGTTCAGCATCGCTCATCACAATACGTGCCTGGACGTCGAGGATTTCACGTGGGTCAATGCCGCGCCAGATCCACATCAGACGGTTAATCATGCGATACCAGTGAGGGATGGTTTTACCATCAAGAGCCGACTGCACAGGCGGTTGTGCGCCGTGATTAAAGCGGCGGACTAGCGTCGAGGTTTCAGGATGTTTAAAGCGGGGTTTGAACAGGGTTTCGCTCAGGTTTGCCTGTGTCATGGATGCAGCCTCCAGAATACTTACTGGAAACTATTGTAACCCGCCTGAAGTTAAAAAGAACAACGCCCGGCAGTGCCAGGCGTTGAAAAGATTAGCGACCGGAGATTGGCGGGACGAATACGACGCCCATATCCCACGGCTGTTCGATCCAGGTATCTTGCGGGATATCAACAACATAGTCATCAACCAGCGGACGACCAGCCGGTTTTGCGAAGATAGTCACAAAATGTGCTTTTGGATACATTTCACGAATCGCAACCGCAGTACCACCGGTATCCACCAGGTCATCAATAACGATGAAGCCTTCGCCATCGCCTTCTGCGCGTTTTAGCACTTTAAGCTCGCGCTGGTTGTCGTGATCGTAGCTGGAAATACAAACGGTATCGACATGACGAATACCCAGTTCACGCGCCAGTAACGCACCCGGTACCAGACCGCCACGGCTTACGGCAATAATGCCTTTCCATTGTTCAGAAGGCATCAGTCGGCTTGCGAGTTTACGTGCATGGATCTGCAACATGTCCCAGGTGACGATGTATTTTTCGCTCATGTGAAGTGTCCCAGCCTGTTTATCTACGGCTTAAAAAGTGTTCGAGGGGAAAATAGGTTGCGCGAGATTATAGAGATCTGGCGCACTAAAAACCAGTATTTCACATGAGTCCGCGTCTTTTTACGCACTGCCTCTCCCTGACGCGGGATAAAGTGGTATTCTCAAACATATCTCGCAAGCCTGTCTTGTGTTGACAACATTTTCTGCTAACCCTGTGACCTGCAATACTGTTTTGCGGGTGATCGACAAGGAGACTTAACGTGTCTGAACTGTCTCAATTATCTCCACAGCCGCTGTGGGATATTTTTGCCAAAATCTGTTCTATTCCTCACCCGTCCTATCATGAAGAGCAACTCGCTGAATACATTGTTGGTTGGGCAAAAGAGAAAGGTTTCCATGTCGAACGCGATCAGGTAGGTAATATCCTGATTCGTAAACCTGCTACCGCAGGTATGGAAAATCGTAAACCGGTCGTCTTACAGGCCCACCTCGATATGGTGCCGCAGAAAAATAACGACACCGTGCATGACTTCACGAAAGATCCTATCCAGCCTTATATTGATGGCGAATGGGTTAAAGCGCGCGGCACCACGCTGGGTGCAGATAACGGCATTGGTATGGCGTCTGCGCTGGCGGTTCTGGCTGACGAAAACGTGGTTCACGGCCCGCTGGAAGTGCTGCTGACCATGACCGAAGAAGCCGGTATGGACGGTGCGTTCGGCTTACAGAGCAACTGGTTGCAGGCTGATATTCTGATTAACACCGACTCCGAAGAAGAAGGTGAAATCTACATGGGTTGTGCGGGGGGTATCGACTTCACCTCCAACCTGCATTTAGATCGTGAAGCGGTTCCAGCTGGTTTTGAAACCTTCAAGTTAACCTTAAAAGGTCTGAAAGGCGGTCACTCCGGCGGTGAAATCCACGTTGGCCTGGGTAATGCCAACAAACTACTGGTGCGCTTCCTGGCGGGTCATGCGGAAGAACTGGATCTGCGCCTTATCGATTTCAACGGCGGCACACTGCGTAACGCCATCCCGCGTGAAGCCTTTGCGACCATTGCTGTCGCAGCTGATAAAGTCGACGTCCTGAAATCTCTGGTGAATACCTATCAGGAGATCCTGAAAAACGAGCTGGCAGAGAAAGAGAAAAATCTGGCCTTGTTGCTGGACTCTGTAGCGAACGATAAAGCTGCCCTGATTGCGAAATCTCGCGATACCTTTATTCGTCTGCTGAACGCCACCCCGAACGGTGTGATCCGCAATTCCGACGTGGCAAAAGGTGTGGTCGAAACCTCCCTGAACGTCGGTGTGGTGACCATGACTGACAATAACGTAGAAATTCACTGCCTGATCCGTTCACTGATCGACAGCGGTAAAGACTACGTGGTGAGCATGCTGGATTCGCTGGGTAAACTAGCTGGCGCGAAAACCGAAGCGAAAGGCGCATATCCTGGCTGGCAGCCGGACGCTAATTCTCCGGTGATGCATCTGGTACGTGAAACCTATCAGCGTCTGTTCAACAAAACACCGAACATCCAGATTATCCACGCGGGCCTAGAATGTGGTCTGTTCAAAAAACCGTATCCGGAAATGGACATGGTTTCTATCGGGCCAACTATCACCGGTCCACACTCTCCGGATGAGCAAGTTCACATCGAAAGCGTAGGTCATTACTGGACACTGCTGACTGAACTGCTGAAAGAAATTCCGGCGAAGTAATTATTTGATTTGCTGCCGGATGGCGTTTAATCGCCTTCCGGCAGTTTCATCCTTCATTATCCTTCGATAAAAGCCATCCCTGTAAATGTCCGTCTCGGGTTGCCACGTTCAATCTGGTGATGGAACATTCGCCGCTGCGATTTCAGCACCGCGCTATTTTCCTGTTGCTGCTGCTCCAGCTTCCAGGCAATCAGCAATCGTGCCAGCCGCTTGTTAGCATGCTGACTACGCTCTGACTGAACCTTCACGCTAATACCGGATGCCAAATGCGTGGCGCGTACCGCCGAGTCGGTTTTATTGACATGTTGACCGCCCGGCCCCGACGAACGCAACGTCTCATAACGGATTGCATCCGATTGTTCCTGCTCATCAGCGGTAAAACGCCCAATGCCCAGAAACCAGTTTTTGCGCCCATGATGAGGCCGATACGGACTCGGACAAATCCACTGAATAGTGCCGCACCAGCTTTCGCTTAATGCCCATGCGTTATCGCCATCCAGAGAAACCAGAGCTGAACGCAGCGTGTCAGAGTAGCGGCCCGTTTCTGTTTCCAACACCGTTACCGCGACGTCTTGTCGGGCAGCTTCTTTAATTAGCCTGTCCAGCGCCTTTTTCACTGCGAGACAACATTCTTCCGGCCCCTGCGCTGAGGAGAGTTGTAGCAAGATCATCCTTTTTTCCCTCCACTGTTTTTGAGCGTTAGCACCGGACGCAGCCGCGCGACAGGAATAATTAAACCGGCCTGCACCAGACATTGCACCACGCTTTCAGCCGATTTATAGGCTTGTGGCGCTTCTTCAAAGATGAGTTGTTTATCGCGACAAATTACCCGACTGCCAAGTTCAGTACGCGAGAGTTGCGTCGCCGTGTATTTCGCTGCCAGACGCCCTTTACACTCGGTGCGCCCCCATTTACGCCCTGCCCCATGCGCCAGCGAGTGGAGCGTTTTTTCGTTCGCAACAGGCTGTACAATCCAGGAGTAATCACCACGTGAACCGGGAATAATCACCAGACCGTTGTCATCCGGCGTGGCACCTTTACGATGCAACCAGCCCTGTTGATCGCCGATTTGACACGCGCTAACAAAGTTATGCGCCACATCCAGAACCGGACTTCCCGTGGCCTTAACTTGTTGCATTATGCGCAAAGCGATCATCTGGCGATTAATACACGCAAACGCCAGCGCATCGTCATGTTCCGCAATATACCGTAGCGCGTCGTCACTGCCTTGAGGCAAACCATGATGCGAGAACGAGGCAATATGCCGCTGTAAAATAGACTGCCCCACCCCCCGCGAGCCGCTATGAACCAACAGTTGCAGATGTTGTGCATCCAGACCTGCCAGTGCAAACAGTTCAGCGTTGATGATTTGATCAACTTGTTGCAGTTCAGCGAAATGATTGCCGCCACCGATAGAGCCAAGCGAGCTGCGCCACGGATGCTGTGCAAATGCTGACGGCAGGTTTTCCTCCAGCCAGCTTTCTTCAGCAACGTCATCCAGATCTGATAATCGCTTTTCAAACTTATCGGCGTTGTATTTGCGAGTGAGAATATCTGTTTGCCATAGCGCCATACCGCAGCCGATATCATTGCCGACCAGTGCCGGATAAAAACGACCAACAGAGAAGAACGCTGCGCCAATCGGATAGCCGCGTCCGGGATGTAAATCTGGCATCCCCACTACGCGCTGCATGTTGGGTAAATTTGCCGTGGTGTGTAATTGTTGGATCGCTAAACTCTCGATCCACAGGTCATCAGATGCGATGGTAAATACCGCATCGGATAAGGGACGAATATAATTGCCCATATACCATTCCGTAAATAGACTCGTCATACTTCAAGTTGCATGTGTTGCGACTTGAATTATTGAGAGTAACAATTAAAAAATCAGGAAATGGCAGACGAATCCAGGGCAAGAAAAAAAGAATTAATCCTGGAAAGGTCTGCAAAGAGTCATTGATAAAGGATTTGTCATGATTTACCTCCTTGCAGTTTGTGGAATAAGAAAACGCGCACATACTAGGCTTGCGTTATTTTCATTGCAAGCTGGATTTAATGTTGCTGTTTATAACGCATATAAAAATTAATAAACCACTCTCCCCGACATTCAACGCGTTGCTGCTTAACTGTCTGAAAACCATAACGTTCAAAAAAGGGTTTTGCGGTTATGCTTGCGTCCACCGTAAGTTCGGATTCAGACTTAATCAAAGGTTTTAACAAAGCGCTGGCAACCCCACGGCGGGTGTATTCAGGGTCAACAAATAACATATCGATATAGTGTTCAACGCAGGTAATAAAGCCGACCAGTTTTGCATTAATGACTGCAACCCGCACTTGTGATTTCGCGAGTTTCTCCTTCCAGCGAGATTCGTCAATCTGCGCCCAGGCGGCAATTTGTTGTGGTGAATAATGCTGACTGGCAGTCATCGTAACCGCTCTAATGAAAATAGCGCATAGTTGCTGAAAATCGCCAGGCTGATAGTCTCTTATTTGTATGTTATTCATAATCCCAGCACCAGTTGTCTTTCCATTTGCGGGTCAAGCAACGTCACATGCAGCCCCACCAGTCGCACACCGCGCCCGCCGCGGCGTTCATCCCAGGTTTTACGCGCGGTGGCGATTAAGTCAGCTTTATTCAGCCGCGGCCAGACGTGCTCCTGAGTGGTTTGCTGAAAATCGTCGAACTTTAATTTCACCCCCTGGCGGGCAATCAGTAAATCAGGTTTTACCTTTGCCAGACGGCGTTCAAGTTCCGGATACAGCCGCTCGATAATCGCTTCACATTCAGACCAGTGGTGGATATCTTCCGCCATCGTGCGTTCCACGCCGACGGATTTTCGCAACCGTTCGCTGTTAACGTCGCGCTCGTCAATCCCCTGACTACGCTCCCACAAAATGCGGCCAAATTTGCCAAAGCGTTTAAGCAGTATCACCAGATCACACTTTTGTACATCACCGCAGGTCCGCAGCCCCATCGCTTCCAGTTTTGCCGCCGAGACTTTGCCGACGCCGGGGATTTTTGCCAGCGGTAAGGTTTGTAAAAATGCCGGAACTTCTGCCGGCGTAATCACAAACTGACCGTTGGGTTTATTCATGTCGGAGGCGATTTTGGCGAGAAACTTTACTGGTGCCACGCCCGCAGACGCTGTCAGTTGCAGCTCGCTGAAAATCGTCTGGCGGATTTCCTGGGCGATGAGGGTCGCAGAACCGTGGCAATGGACGCTATCGGTGACGTCGAGATAAGCCTCATCCAGTGACAATGGTTCAATACGCGAGGTGTAGCGCGAGAAGATTTCACGGATATGATTTGAGGCTTCTTTGTAGGCGTCAAAGCGCCCCGGAAGCAAGGTGAGATGCGGGCATAATTTGAGCGCCATCCCTGTCGGCATAGCGCTACGTACGCCAAATTTACGCGCGGGATAATTGGCGGTGCTGATCACCCCCCGACGTTCGCGGCTGCCGCCAATAGCAATAGGGATATCGCGCAGGGCGGGATTGTCGCGCATCTCCACCGCTGCGAAAAAGCAGTCCATATCCACATGAATGATTTTACGCATTACTCACCTCTCAACACTGGTAAAGTATACAGTGATTTCAGGGTTTGAGAAATGCGTAAAGATTCAGCATTTAACGCGTTCGCTGCGAAAGCACCTGCTGCTTATCCAGCTTTTGCACCAGCGGCTGCACCACTTTATCCCCATGCTGACCAAAGTATTGATACAGCGTATCGGACGCACTTTTGGTCAGCACCATAATCTCAATGCGCCGGTTGCCCGCGCTTTGCGGATTTTTGGAATCCAGCAGCATCTGGTCCGCCATTGCGCTTACCTGCATCACTTTATCTTCCGGCATTCCGGCCTCTTCCAGCACCCGACGAGCCGAAAGCGCGCGGTCACCCGAAAGGTTCCAGTTGTTGTAGATATTGTTTTTGTAAGCCATCGCATCGGTATGCCCGGTAATAATAATTTTGTTATCGAGCGAGTCGAAAACTGGCGCGAGCTCCACCAGCAGCGTTTTAAAGAACGGCATAATCTGCGCGCTGCCGCGTTCGAACATATTGCGATTCTGGTCGTCTTTAATCAGCACGCGTAATCCCTGGGGAACAATCTCCATCTCCAGATTCGCTTCCATATGCGCATCACGGGCAATGGTGGTGATACTGGTTGCCAGCTCGCCAAGCTCGGTGGCGGATTTCTTCTTCAGCAGCGCCGTTTTCTCATTCACATCACGCGCTTTTTTCTCCGTTTCTTCCGGCACCGCCACGGTGGCAGGTTTTGGCGGATGAGACGGGCTGATTTTATTTAACGGCGACAGCCCACCACCGTTAAAAATCGACTGCCCGTGCAGCGCGGCGATAATGCTTTCACGCTCGGATTTACTGACGCTGTTGACAATCCACAGGGTCATAAACAGCGCCATCATTGCCAAAGTAAAGTCGGCGAACGCCACCTTCCACGCCCCGCCATGATGCCCGGCATGATTCTTTTTGATCTGCCGCCGGACGATGGTGGTTTTTGCCCCACGCTCGCGGCGGTTGCCCGTCTTTCTCATGCTTATTCTTGCTCCAGCATCGCATTCACCCACGCGTCGAGGTTGGCGAAGGTCGGTTTGGACGCCAGATGCAGCAGCTTACGCCCGGCATCCACCGCCAGCAGCGTCGGTTTGCCGCCTGCCTGCGCCACCAGCACAGTGCGCACGCATTCCAGCAAAGAATGTTCTGCCCGCGCCTGTTGTTCCATGGCGTTGGCGAGCGGGTCCATCAGGCAGTAGCAGATAAAGACGCCTAAAAACGTCCCCACCAGCGCTGCCGCCACTTTCAGGCCGATCAGGGCAATAGAGCCGTCAATCGACTGCATGGTGATGATGATCCCCAGCACTGCTGCACAAATACCAAATCCCGGCATCGCTTCGGCGGTACGTTGCAGCGAGCGCGACGGCGTGAGCAGCGACTCTTCCGCAGTGTCCAGTTCCTGATCGAGAATGCCTTCCAGTTCATGGGCGTCGATTTTACCCATCGCCATCAGGCGAAAGTTATCGGCAATAAAGGTCACCAGCCGCTTCTGGGTTAACACCAGCGGATATTTCTGGAAAATGGTGCTCTCTTCCGGTTGCTCAATATGTTGATCCAGCATGCGCAGACCACCGTTTTGCACCATTTCGAGCAACTCATACAGGCACATTAATAGCTGACGCTGAAACTCCGGCCCGAGCTGTTTTTTACTGATCACGCCTTTAATTTGATGGGCAATCTCTTTCAGCACATGTTTCGGGTTACCAATAATCATCGCCCCGAAACCGGCACCCAAAATAATGATCATTTCCGCCGGTTGCCAGATAGCCACTAATTGCCCGCCCGCTTCAAAATAACCGCCAAATACGCAGCCGAGCACCACCAGTAAACCTAATATTTTTTGCATGATTTCTTCACTTTAATTCGGATAGACAAAATCACGAATTTTCTGCGCGATCTGTTTATTCAGTTGACAAATTCGGGCCTCGGTTAGCCCTAATACCAGCGCAATCTCTTTGAGATTCATCTCATGCTGGTAATACATGGAGAGGATCAGTTGCTCTTTTTCGCTTAATTGTGAAAGCGCCTGTTGCAACATTTGCTGGGTGACAAACTGATCTTCCAGCTCCCTGCCAGCAAGCAGAATGCCAGGCCCTTCGCCGTTCAGCAGTTCGTCCAGGCTGGCGAGCGTTTCCGCCCCTTCCAGTTGCTGATATTCGAGATAATCTTCATGCGAGATCCCTTCCACGGCCAGTTCTGACCACTCCGGTTCGTGCCCCAGTTTTTTGCGCGTTTCGCGAATCAGATCTTTCATCTGATGATATTTCTGTCGCAGCTGGCGCGGTCGCCAGTCGAGAGCGCGCAGCTCATCCAGGATCGCGCCGCGAATACGGTGCACAGCATAGCCCGCAAAACCTTCGTCCGGCAGCCCGTAGCGGCGGATGGCATTAAGCAGCCCCATTAACGCCGTTTGTTCCATATCCTGACGATCAATAATGCAATTACACTGCGGGGCAAGTTGCCGCACCACTTTACGCACCAACGGTAAATAGGCCTGCAAGTAGTGGCTCTCCTGCTGCGGGGTTAATACCGGCGCGGCAGCAAATTCTTCTGACTCGAATACATCCTGTAGCATGTTTATATCCGCCTGGTGATTACTGGAAGACCACTTTTTTCACCAGCAAATCCTTATACGGTGCGCTCATTTTGCGACGCTGAAGATCTTTCTTTAACGCGTCAGAAATGAGTTTGCGGATGGCGGATATTTTCATGCCACGCAAATCTTCAAATTTCATTTCCGTCAGGCATTCAACCGCAATACTTTGATACAGCGGCTCCTGATGTTTTATTTTTTCCGCTTCTTTGTCACTGGCGACCACCATCACTAATTCCGCCGACAAATAATGGTCCGCGCCGTTATTGTCATGCAGCGTGACAATGGTTTCCGGCAACGTCACAAACACGCTTTTGCTCTCATCCAGGGTTTCCACCGTTTCCGTCTGCGCGGCGGCAGTCGGTTTTCCTTTTCCGGCATAATGATGCCAGACACCCCATCCAGCTCCGGCCCCCACCACCAACGCCAGAACGGCGCTGACCACGCCCGCCACCACGATTTTCTTCATATTGCCTTTACACTTTGATCAAAACGGATTCGTTCTGTTGAAATTGAGGCGCATCATCAAGCTGTAAGGCAGCACTCACCTCTTCCTGCTGATGGCCCGACTGTTGTTGTTGCTGCGACTGCCCTTCGGAGGAAACCTGTACGTTCACCTCCATAAAATTTTGCGCCGTCAGATGCTGGCGGAGATCGTCGCTAAACTGCTGTAACGCGCGGCAAACTTCACTTTGGTTCGCGCCGATGTGCACCATCAGTTTGCCGTTGTCGAGTTGTACGGCGATCTCGAGCTTGCCAAGCGACGGTGGATCGAGACGGATGGTGGAGATCTGCTGTTGTTTGTTGAGCTGAAAGTGGATCTGATCTTTCAACAGCGTCGTCAGTTTTTCGCCCAGTTCATCCATCGAAAGCGTGGCTGGTTTGGCGACAATCTCCTGATGATCGCTGACCAGCTCCGGCGTCTTAACCTGCAACACCGCACGCGCAATAACTGGTTCGCTGTCCGGCACTTTTTCCGTTTTACGCTCGACCTGCGGGCGCGCGGTCACACGGGTTAGTTCAGGTTTCGGGCGAGCTGGCTGTGTTGAGACGCGCGGCTGCGTCGGCGCAATGGCATGTAAATCTTCACTGGCGTAAGTCGCTAATCTGGCCTGCTGTTCGGGCTTCGCCTGCGGCAACTGACTGATCAGTTCCTGCAACTGCGGCGGCAACGGCGTGAGTTCCTGCTGTTGCGTCGGGCGTTGCGGCGCGTTTTGCACCACCGCTTTCGTCAATTGCTGGATAACCGGCGATGTTGCGACGTTTCGCGGCTGCGGCGTGTCCTGATGCGGCGCGGCAGGTTGCGGAAGTAACAGCGCCATTAGCGCCTGCATCGCCACCGGATCGTTCTCCTGCGGGCGCGTCGCTTGTTGCTGACTGGTTTTAGCGCTATGAACGCGCTCCGCCACCGCCGCGACCGCCATTTTCGGCAGGGTAAACGCGGGCGCGTTTTCACCGCTCACCGGCGGTAAAATATCCGCCTTCAACGAAGCGGTTTCCGCAAGCGTTCCGAGCGTGGCAAGCAATGCCGGATTCATGACTTCTCCGAAAGTAAATTAACAATTGAGTAGGCGAGCACACCTTCCTGATGCCGCTGATGCTGTTCCATACGCGCCTTCAACACTTCTGCGCGCTGCTCGCGCCGTTTAATCAGGGCATTAAACGCGCCGTACAGTCGCGCCTTCACCGCACACAACTGCGCCGCGTCGGTTTCCGCCGCCGCGTAATCGTGAAACTGGCGTATCAACTGCTGATGCAGTGCTGGAAGGCGTCGCCAGCGTTGCTTGTCGAGAGCTTCATTCATCGCCTCGACCAGTGCGAAAAGTTGCCTGCGTTGTTTTTCCATCGTCTTAACCCAGCTTGCCCGAAAGCCCTTCCCAGCCTTCGCGCAGGTTGCTTAAGATCAGCATCACTTCATCGATTTTCTCTGCCGACAGTTCGCCGCTGGCCTCATACAATCGGTAAACGCAGTGGTCATAGAGTCGCGAAAGGTTGACCACCAGCTCGCCGCCAGTTTCAAACTCCAGCGAACTGGTGAGCGCATTGAGAATGTCGATGCATTTATTGATGCTCTGGGCTTTCTTCTCGAAACGCCGCCCTTCAATATGGCTTTTGGCGCGTTCCAGTTCGTCCATCAGGCCAGAAAACAGCACCAGCACCAGTTCCAGAGGCGATGCCGCCGCAGTACGCGCCGCGAGATCGATCTCTTTATATTGCGAATAGCGCCCTTCTGCTTTCGGCATTGCCTTCCACAATATAGCTGGCCTGTTTTTTCAGATGGGTTTGGTACTGTTTTAATAAACGCGCACGATTTTGCATCCGCTGGCGGGCGGCGTAGCTGAAAGTGATATGTGATGTGGTGGCGCTGGCAAATGAAGAAAACGGCAAGCAAAGCAACAGTAATCCCGACAACACAAAAGAGGGAATCGACGGCAAGGACATACTCAATAATGGCTGATCATGCATTGATGTTGCAGTGTATCCCGGCCCGTACCTGAACAAACTTAATAAACCATTATTATAAAATTAATAAATATATTTCAGTTAATTATGTAAAAACATCCGTTTATTAAATTACTCATGGATTGTCGCTGTTGCTCATTTGAGCTACAATTCAAGCTGAATAAATATACAGCACAGGAGATACCCCAATGGCTGCTAACGCATTTGTTCGCGCCCGAATCGATGAAGATCTGAAGAATCAGGCGGCGGACGTACTGGCCGGGATGGGGCTGACCATCTCTGACCTGGTTCGCATAACCCTCACAAAGGTCGCGCGTGAAAAGGCATTGCCGTTTGATTTACGCGAGCCTAATCAATTAACCATTCAATCAATCAAAAACAGCGAAGCTGGCGTTGATGTTCATAAGGCCAAAGACGCCGATGATTTATTTGATAAATTAGGAATTTAAATATGATTCAAAGGGATATTGAATACTCGGGACAATTTTCAAAGGATGTAAAAGTTGCACAAAAGCGTCATAAGGATATGAATAAATTGAAATATCTTATGACGCTTCTTATCAATAATACTTTACCGCTTCCAGCTGTTTATAAAGACCACCCGCTGCAAGGTTCATGGAAAGGTTATCGCGATGCTCATGTCGAACCGGACTGGATCCTGATTTACAAACTTACCGATAAACTTTTACGATTTGAGAGAACTGGAACTCACGCGGCGCTCTTTGGGTAAAGCACGCTGCCGATGAAATTTGTAAACCCTGCGCCGACAGGCTTGCGTAAAACTCTTTTGGTGATAATGTGAGCCTTCCAAATCCAGACTATTCCGATTTGGGATCTATTTTGCCGTCCTGGCGTGTGTAACCGTTTTATCAAGGAATAAGCAGTATGCGTAAAATCGCATTAATTCTTGCGATGTTGTTGATCCCGTGCGTTTCGTTTGCCGGTTTGCTGGGCAGCAGTAGCTCGACCACGCCAGTGAGCAAAGAGTATAAGCAGCAGTTGATGGGATCCCCTGTCTACATCCAGATCTTCAAGGAAGAACGTACGCTCGATCTCTACGTCAAAATGGGCGAGCAATATCAGCTGCTCGACAGTTATAAAATCTGTAAATATTCCGGCGGCTTAGGGCCAAAACAGCGTCAGGGCGATTTCAAAAGCCCGGAAGGGTTTTATAGCGTCCAGCGTAATCAGTTAAAACCAGACAGCCGTTACTACAAAGCGATTAATATTGGTTTCCCCAATGCCTATGACCGTGCGCATGGTTATGAAGGGAAATACCTGATGATCCACGGCGATTGTGTTTCCATCGGCTGCTACGCAATGACCAATCAGGGTATTGATGAGATCTTCCAGTTCGTTACTGGTGCGCTGGTGTTTGGTCAGCCGAGCGTGCAAGTGAGTATTTACCCGTTCCGCATGACCGACGCCAATATGAAGCGCCATAAATATTCCAACTTTAAGGACTTCTGGGAGCAACTGAAGCCGGGTTACGACTACTTTGAGCAAACCCGTAAGCCACCGACCGTTTCTGTGGTCAATGGTCGTTACGTGGTCAGCAAGCCGTTAAGCCACGAAGTTGTGCAGCCACAACTGGCATCAAACTACACGCTCCCCGAGGCAAAATAAGCGCCATTCGCCTGGCATAATCTTTTGCCAGGTTTCATTGCCCGTCAGCGGCTGTGTTGCAATCACCGTGACCACATCATTCGGTGTGGTCTGCGAGCTGAAGTCGATTTCCACATCCTGATCCAGCAGCGTTGCCACGCCAAACGGCGCGCGGCGGGTGATCCAGTGTAAATTAGTCGAGCAATACGCCATCACATAGCGCCCGTCAGAAAGCAGCATGTTGAAAACGCCCTTCTGCCGCAGTTCATCCGCCAGTGAGGCGATATATTTAAACACTGCCGCCATGTTGCCCGGTGTGCGCGGGTAACGCTGCGTTAATTTATGCAGGAGCCAGCAGAAGGCTTTTTCGCTATCGGTTTCACCGACCGGGCGGAAGTTGCCGGTTTCCAGTGATTTGTAGCCCGTCAGTTGTCCGTTATGGGCATAAGTCCAGTTACGCCCCCATAACTCGCGGGTAAATGGGTGAGTATTTTCCAGCGCCACCTCGCCCCGATTAGCCTGGCGAATATGAGCCACCACCGAACAGGATTTTATCGGGTAGTCCTGGACAAGTTTGGCGATGGGGGAATTAAAGCTGGGTTGTGGATCTTTAAATGTGCGACAGCCTTTACCTTCGTAAAAGGTAATGCCCCAGCCATCTTTATGTGGCCCGGTTCCACCACCACGCTGTACAAGTCCGGTGAAACTAAAGCAGATATCGGTAGGGACGTTGGCGCTCATCCCGAGCAATTCGCACATGGGTAACCTCCACAACAGCGGGAGCGCATGGCCCCCGGCGAAGATTGATTTAAGAATTTTCAGGTCGGATGCGGCGTAAACGAATTATTCGGCCTACGGTTCGGGTACAGATTTGTAGGCATGATAAGACGCGTCAGCATCGCATCAGGCATCAGCGCACAAGTGCCGGATGCGGCGTAAACGCCTTATCCGGCCTACGCCAGACTTACTTAACCATCTCTTTTTCAATTAACTGGATCAGGATATGGATCACTTTAATGTGAATCTCCTGAATGCGGTCGGCATAACCAAAGTGCGGTACGCGAATTTCGATATCCGCCGTGCCAGCCATTTTGCCGCCGTCTTTACCGGTCAGGGTGATCACTTTCATCCCCTTCTCACGCGCCGCTGCGATCGCTTTGATCACGTTTGCAGAGTTACCGGAGGTGGAGATCCCCAGCAGTACATCGCCTTCGCGACCTACCGCTTCAACGTAGCGGGAGAAAATATCATTGAAACCGAAATCATTACCGACGCAGGAAATATGACTAACGTCAGAAATAGCAATCGCCGGGTAGCCCGGACGGTTTTCACGGTAGCGACCGGTCAACTCTTCGGCAAAGTGCATAGCGTCGCAATGGGAACCGCCGTTGCCGCAGGAAAGCACTTTGCCACCGGCTTTAAAGCTGTCTGCTAACAGGACCGCCGCGCGCTGAATGGCGTGAATATTGGCGTCATCTTTTAAAAAGTTAGCCAGCGTTTCCGCCGCTTCGTTCAGTTCGTTACGAATAAGATCCTGGTACATGAGGATATCCTTCAGCATAAATGTAATAGACAAAATGCAGTGTACCGGATACCGCCAAAAGCGAGAAGTACGGGCAGGTGCTATGACCAGGACTTTTTGACCTGAAGTGCGGATAAAAACAGCAACAATGTGAGCTTTGTTGTAATTATATTGTAAACACATTGCTAAATGTTTTTACATCCACTACAACCATATCATCACAAGTGGTCAGACCTCCTACAAGTAAGGGGCTTTTCGTTATGATGATTTTGAGTATTCTCGCTACGGTTGTCCTGCTCGGCGCGTTGTTCTATCACCGCGTGAGCTTATTTATCAGCAGTCTGATTTTGCTCGCCTGGACAGCCGCCCTCGGCGTTGCTGGTCTGTGGTCGGCGTGGGTACTGGTGCCTCTGGCCATTATCCTCGTGCCATTTAACTTTGCGCCTATGCGTAAGTCGATGATTTCCGCGCCGGTATTTCGCGGTTTCCGTAAGGTGATGCCGCCGATGTCGCGCACTGAGAAAGAAGCGATTGATGCGGGCACCACCTGGTGGGAGGGCGACTTGTTCCAGGGCAAGCCGGACTGGAAAAAGCTGCATAACTATCCGCAGCCGCGCCTGACCGCCGAAGAGCAAGCGTTTCTCGCCGGCCCGGTAGAAGAAGCCTGCCGGATGGCGAATGATTTCCAGATTACTCATGAGCTGGCGGATCTGCCGCCGGAGTTGTGGGCGTACCTTAAAGAGCATCGCTTCTTCGCGATGATTATCAAAAAAGAGTACGGCGGACTGGAGTTCTCAGCTTATGCCCAGTCTCGCGTGCTGCAAAAACTCTCCGGCGTGAGCGGGATCCTGGCTATTACCGTCGGCGTGCCGAACTCATTAGGCCCGGGCGAGCTGCTGCAACATTACGGCACTGACGAGCAGAAAGATCACTATCTGCCGCGTCTGGCGCGTGGTCAGGAGATCCCTTGCTTTGCACTGACAAGCCCGGAAGCGGGTTCCGATGCGGGCGCGATTCCGGACACCGGGATTGTCTGCATGGGCGAATGGCAGGGCCAGCAGGTGCTGGGGATGCGTCTGACCTGGAACAAACGCTATATTACGCTGGCACCGATTGCGACTGTGCTTGGGCTGGCGTTTAAACTCTCCGACCCGGAAAAGCTGCTGGGTGGCGCAGAAGATTTAGGTATTACCTGTGCGCTGATCCCGACCACCACGCCGGGCGTGGAAATTGGTCGTCGCCACTTCCCGCTGAACGTACCGTTCCAGAACGGACCGACGCGCGGTAAAGATGTCTTCGTACCGATCGATTACATCATCGGGGGGCCGAAAATGGCCGGGCAAGGCTGGCGGATGCTGGTGGAGTGCCTCTCGGTAGGCCGCGGCATCACCCTGCCTTCCAACTCAACCGGCGGCGTGAAATCGGTAGCGCTGGCAACGGGCGCGTATGCTCACATTCGCCGTCAGTTCAAAATCTCTATCGGTAAGATGGAAGGGATTGAAGAGCCGCTGGCGCGTATTGCCGGTAATGCCTACGTGATGGATGCTGCGGCATCGCTGATTACCTACGGCATTATGCTCGGCGAAAAACCTGCCGTGCTGTCGGCTATCGTTAAGTATCACTGTACCCACCGCGGGCAGCAGTCGATTATTGATGCGATGGATATCACTGGTGGCAAAGGCATTATGCTCGGGCAAAGCAACTTCCTGGCGCGTGCTTACCAGGGCGCACCGATTGCCATCACCGTTGAAGGGGCTAACATTCTGACCCGCAGCATGATGATCTTCGGACAAGGAGCGATTCGTTGCCATCCGTACGTGCTGGAAGAGATGGAAGCGGCGAAGAACAATGACGTCAACGCGTTCGATAAACTGTTGTTCAAACATATCGGTCACGTCGGTAGCAACAAAGTTCGCAGCTTCTGGCTGGGCCTGACGCGCGGTTTAACCAGCAGCACGCCAACCGGCGATGCCACTAAACGCTACTATCAGCACCTGAACCGCCTGAGCGCCAACCTCGCCCTGCTTTCTGATGTCTCGATGGCAGTGCTGGGCGGCAGCCTGAAACGTCGCGAGCGCATCTCGGCCCGTCTGGGGGATATTTTAAGCCAGCTCTACCTCGCCTCTGCCGTGCTGAAGCGTTATGACGACGAAGGCCGTAATGAAGCCGACCTGCCGCTGGTGCACTGGGGCGTACAAGATGCGCTGTATCAGGCTGAACAGGCGATGGATGATTTACTGCAAAACTTCCCGAACCGCGTGGTTGCCGGGCTGCTGAATGTGGTGATCTTCCCGACCGGACGTCATTATCTGGCACCTTCTGACAAGCTGGATCATAAAGTGGCGAAGATTTTACAAGTGCCGAACGCCACCCGTTCCCGCATTGGTCGCGGTCAGTACCTGACGCCGAGCGAGCATAATCCGGTTGGCTTGCTGGAAGAGGCGCTGGTGGATGTGATTGCCGCCGACCCAATTCATCAGCGGATCTGTAAAGAGCTGGGTAAAAACCTGCCGTTTACCCGTCTGGATGAACTGGCGCACAACGCGCTGGCGAAGGGGCTGATTGATAAAGATGAAGCCGCTATTCTGGTGAAAGCTGAAGAAAGCCGTCTGCGCAGTATTAACGTTGATGACTTTGATCCGGAAGAGCTGGCGACGAAGCCGGTAAAGTTGCCGGAGAAAGTGCGGAAAGTTGAAGCCGCGTAAATGAATAACGGAGCCGAAAGGCTCCGTTTCTTTATCCGCTAATTATTTAAAATTAAAGCCATCCGGATGGTTTTCCAGGCTGCCGGTCAACGCCGCGAACAACACCGTTTTACCATCAATCGAAAGCGCATCGTTCACATTCAGCCAGGTGAGTTTCTCTTGCGACGTTTTCTCATCAATAGTCGAGAACAGCCCCGTCATCTGATTAGATTTCTCGGACCACATCACAGCGATACGTTGCGAGCCACAGTCATGCGGTTTGCACGCGCTCATCACCTGATACGTCTCATCTCCCAACGTTACGGTTTGTGCGGGAGTATAAGTACCGCCTTTCATCACCCAGGCAGGCAGCTTATGCCCTTGTACCATCTGATTAAATGCAGCTTTGGTGGTTTCGCCCTTTGCAAGGCTGCTAATGGTTAAATCATCCTGCGCCATTGCACTGGTGGCGATGACCAGAGCGGCGACTGTCGTTATTGCCTTAAACATCATTCCTCCCGAGCTTATCCTGCCCATGTTATTAACCTTCTAAAGCCTGGCGATAACACGATAATTTGCAAATCAGATATTTCCAATATCAGCATTTGTTATCAATTTATTCTGCGCTAAGGCAACTGCCTGATAAGGTGTTAAAGTTATAAAACCCTTCGCATAAAGGAGTTGTACACCGTGCCTGGTTTGAAGATTACGCTTTTGCAGCAACCACTGGTGTGGATGGATGGCCCTGCCAACCTGCGTCATTTTGATCGTCAACTGGAAGGTATTACCGGGCGCGATGTGATCGTTCTACCGGAGATGTTTACCAGCGGCTTTGCCATGGAAGCGGCAGCTTCGTCGCTAGCACAAGATGACGTAGTGAACTGGATGACAGCTAAGGCGCAGCAGTGCAATGCGCTGATTGCAGGCAGTGTTGCATTACAAACGGAGTCTGGTTCGGTTAACCGCTTTTTGCTGGTTGAGCCGGGCGGCACGGTACATTTTTATGATAAGCGTCATCTGTTCCGCATGGCAGATGAGCATCTACATTATAAAGCGGGCAATGCGCGAGTGATTGTGGAATGGCGCGGCTGGCGTATTTTGCCGTTGGTGTGCTACGACTTACGTTTTCCGGTGTGGTCGCGCAATCTCAACGATTATTACCTCGCCATCTACGTTGCCAACTGGCCTGCTCCGCGCTCTCTGCACTGGCAGGCATTGCTGACGGCCCGCGCGATTGAGAATCAGGCGTATGTGGCGGGATGCAATCGCGTCGGCAGCGATGGCAACGGCTGCCATTATCGCGGTGACAGCCGGGTGATTAACCCGCAGGGCGAGATTATCGCTACTGCCGACGCGCATCAGGCAACGCGCATTGATGCGGAGCTGTCGATGGTGGCATTGCGGGAATATAGAGAAAAGTTTCCGGCATGGCAGGATGCGGATGAGTTTAGGTTGCGGTGAGTGGGGGTTGTGTTTAAGGCTGGGGGAGAGTCGGGGTAAGACTACGAAAGCCCGCTCTCCGCAAGGACTGACGCCAGATAGTTTCTGTCCATAGCTGCTTTTCGCATCTTACGTCTTAACCCTGCCTTGAATACCTTATCATTCGTCA
>ENA-ORNZ01000265-ORNZ01000265.1-human-gut-metagenome-genome-assembly--contig:-NODE-265-length-79006-cov-20.042507_pt1 | contig 79006 bp, 78 predicted proteins | sample MGYA00242124_ERZ509040 | MGnify/ENA primary metagenome ERZ509040 (study PRJEB26280, sample SAMEA2338733) | human gut metagenome | biome: human gut; feature: human-associated habitat; material: faeces... | reverse complement strand
GATGTGAATATTGCCTTTATGAATGAATTGGCAAAAATATTCAATGCAATGGGAATTGATACAAATGATGTGATAGAAGCCGCTTCTTCTAAATGGAATTTTATAAAGTTAAAACCAGGTTTGGTAGGTGGGCATTGTATCAGTGTGGATCCTTATTATCTGATACAGAAAGCACAGGTATACGGAGTTTTACCACGCATTATGTCAGCAGCTCGTCGTTTAAATGATGGTATGGGGGACTATGTGGCTAATCAAGTGATTAAATTAATGAATAAAAAAGGTGTCTTGGTGAAAGATGCCAAGATTTTATTGTTAGGTATTACATTCAAGGAGAATTGTCCTGATATTCGTAATACAAAGATTGTGGATATTCATAGTACGCTATCAGAATATACAAGTAATATTACGGTGTATGACCCTTGGGCTGATGCTGCAAAAGTAAAGCATGAATACCATATCTCTCTTTCGGAATGTTCTTTGGATGAGTTGCGAGGACAGTTCGATGCTGTTGTTTTAGGGGTAGCTCACGATGCTTTTAAATATGAAGATGTTCGCTCATTTCTGAAAGATACGAATGGAGTGGTGTATGATGTGAAGGGCATTTTGAATAGAACAATTATAGACGGAAGACTGTAAAGTATGCTTTCTATTATTTGCCCGATATACAATGAAGCAAAATATATTGAGGGGTGTATTCAATCTATTTTGCTTCAAGATTATCCTAAACAGCAACTGGAAGTGCTTTTTGTGGATGGTATGAGTAAGGATGGTACTCGTGACGTGGTTAATGAATATTCAAGACGCTATTCGTTTATTCATCTGCTGGACAATGAAAGGCGTATAGTACCTGTGGCCATGAATATTGGCATAAAAGCTTCCAAAGGAGATGTGATAATGCGTTTGGATGCTCATGCACAATACCCTTCTAACTATTTTTCTGTGCTGGTAAGGGAGTTGAAACGGTTAAATGCCGACAATGTAGGAGCAGCTTGCAGAACAGATGTACTGAACAAGAATCCCAAAACGTTGGCTATTAAAGAAGTTTTAAGTAATAAGTTTGGCGTAGGGAATTCCACTTTTCGATTAGGGGTTGATAAAGTGATGGAGGTTGATACTGTCCCTTTTGGTTGCTGGCGCAGAGATGTTTTTGATAAATATGGATTTTATGATGAGCGTTTGGTCCGTAATCAAGATATAGAACTGAATAAGCGTATAGTATGTGGTGGAGGGCATATTTATATTGTGCCTGATACTTATTGTACTTATTTGGCTCGTGAAACATTCATGAGCTTAGCAAAAAATAATTATGGAAATGGTAAATGGAATATATTAACAGTATATTATACCAAACAATTTAAATCATTGTCAATAAGGCATTTTATTCCATTATTGTTTTTACTATCTTTGATAGTGCCTTCTATTTTTTCTTGTATCTATTTTCCTATAGGAATTCTTTCTTTATTGTCTTTGCTGTTATACGGTTTATTGATTTCTTTAGTAAGCTTGTCGTTGGTTTTGAAAGAAAAACGATGTTTTTGGTATTTAATGAAAGCTTTTGTGGTTTTACATTTATCATATGGATGTGGCTCTTTAGTTGGTATGTTCATGATTAAATATGGAAAATAGTTTTATTTTGTATAAAGGGTGTTGGATAAGTAAATATCCCCCACATCGTAGTAGTTATATATCTAAGGACGAATGTGTATCATTATTAAATAGGGGGGGGATTTTGTTAAGAAACGTATACGATTGGGATTGCCGGGATGAAACTTCATTTTGGTTTGTTATAAAAGATTCTTTTTCTGGAATGGAAGAGTTATCTTCAAAAATGAGAAATCAGATAAGAAAATCATTGAAGACTTATGATGTTGAACGAGTATCAGCAAATGAGATGCTTCAAGTAGGATTTACTATATTCCAATCTGCCATTGAGAATTATAGGGTAAAAGCTTCTCAACTTACTTTGGAAGATTTTGAATCCAGAATACGGCAGAATGAAAAAGCTGGTAATGTTGATTTTTGGTGTGTATATGAAAAAGAAACTCATAAGGCTGTTGCATTAGCTATCAATACGCTCCATGATGATTGTTGTGATTATAATACGATGAAAGCTGATCCTGCATATTTGAGAGGCTCCACTTATCCTTATTATGGCCTTATATATGAGATGAACCGCTATTATTTGGAAGAACTTGGAGTGAAATATGTTAATGATGGTGCTCGTTCCATTACTGAACATTCTAATATCCAGCCTTTCTTGATCGACAAATTCCATTTTCGTAAGGCTTATTGCCGGTTACAGGTAAAATACCAATGGTGGGTAGGTATCGTTGTGAAGCTGTTGTATCCTTTTCGTAAGTTGATTCCAGTTTTGAAAGTCAAGTCCATCTTAAATATGGAAGCAATGAGTAGAAATAACTACTAATATAAGTTTATTTCATGTTTCTAAAATCACTTTTTGACCGAATAGCCTCCCTATTTGGCCTAATTTTTTTATTCCCTATTTTATTAGTTGTTGGTATTTTAATCCGCGTAAAAATGCCTGGTGGTCCTATTATTTTTAAACAGAAAAGAGTGGGGCAGTATGGTAAATTGTTTACTATGTACAAATTCCGTTCGATGACAGTCAGTCATTCTGGAAGTTCTGTATCAGTAAAAGGCGAGAGTCGTATCACTCCTTTAGGAATCCAGTTGCGAAAGTATAAGTTAGATGAATTACCTGAGTTGTGGAACGTGTTGATAGGAGATATGAGTTTTGTTGGTCCACGCCCTGATGTTCCTGGTTATGCGGACAAACTAGAAGGTGATGCTAGAAGAATACTCCTGCTGAAACCAGGAATTACAGGTCCTGCCAGTTTGAAGTATCGGAACGAAGAGGAACTGTTGGCAGAGCAGGAAGACCCTCAAAAATATAATGATGAAGTGCTGTTTCCTGATAAAGTGAGAATCAATATAGAATATTTGAATAATAGGTCTTTCTGGCATGATATCAAAATTATCATTTATACAGTGTTTGGAAAGGATTTGTAGATTCCTTTTTATTCCCCATTATGTAAGGAAATTGAATTATTAGTATAATCATATATATTATGGATAAACGAATTTACCTTTGTCTTGCCCGCATGAGCGAGAAGGGTGTTGAACAGAAATATGTCAAAGAAGCCTTCGATACGAACTGGGTTGTTCCACTAGGTCCGAATGTGAATGCCTTCGAGCAGGATTTGGAACAATTTGTCGGAGAGGATAAGAAAGTGGTAGCGCTCAGTTCCGGTACAGCAGCGGTACATCTGGCTCTGCTTGCTTGTGGAGTGGGTCCGGGTGACGAGGTGATAGTACAGAGCTTTACCTTTTGTGCTTCTTCCCATCCGGTGACTTACCTCGGTGCCACTCCGATATTTGTGGACTCTGAAATTGATACATGGAATATGGACCCGATACTTTTGGAGCAAGCAATAAGGGATCGTATCAACAAGACCGGTCGGAAACCCAAAGCAATTGTTCCGGTAGCTCTATATGGAATGCCTTACAAGATAGATTGTATTATGGAAGTGGCAGACAAATATGATATTCCGGTCATAGAGGATGCCGCTGAAGGCTTTGGAAGTAAGTTTGATGGGCAAGTCCTCGGAACTTTTGGCAGATATGGGGTGCTTTCCTTCAATGGCAACAAGATGATAACTACCAGCGGTGGTGGCGCATTGATCTGCCCTGATATGGAGACCAAGAAAGAAATAATGTTCTATGCTACACAAGCACGGGAATCCTATCCTTATTATCAGCATGAAAGGATTGGTTACAATTATCGTATGAGCAATATCTGTGCCGGGATTGGAAGGGGACAGATGACGGTTGCAGATGAGCATATTGTTCATCATAAGCATGTCTGTTCCTTATACCGGGAATTATTGAAAGATGTGGAGGGGATTGTACTGCATGAGAATCCTTCAGAACGTTATGACAGTAATTATTGGCTAAATACTGTTGTGATAGATTCTTCTGTATGTGTCAAGGGTGAGGAGGAAGCGTACAAGACTGCTATTCAAGGTGCTGTCGGTGGCGCTGGAGGGGTAACTCATAGTGCTCCATCCTTTCATACAGACTGTGAACCGAATTCTAATATTGAGGCTATGCGTATAGGTCTTGATACTTTTGGAATAGAGTCGCGCCCATTATGGAAGCCGATGCATAAACAACCGGTATATAGAGATTGTCCGGCATATTTGAATGGTGTCTCTGAAGACTTGTTCAGGAAGGGGTTATGCCTTCCTTCGGGTCCATATGTTACAGATGAGGATGTGGAGTATATTGTAGGTTGCATCAGGAAGCTTATTACCAATTAAGCTGTTCATTGTAATTTGTAATATGGGGATAATAAATGACTCCATTTTTATTTCTCCAATAATGGTGTCATATTATACTAGCAAAAGTATAAACCGTTTTGGAGACATTGTTGTTTAACTATAAATAGAACAAGGAGACCGGACAATTAAGTTCAGTCTCCTTATTTTTCTTTTATAGCTTGAATCCTTCAGGCAGAATCAGTTTTATTTTCTTCCGTACTCCACTGCCATAACGGTATTCCTCCAATTGTTTCTGGCATAAGGAAGATTCAGTAAAACCGGATTGAGTGATTAACCGTTCTCTACCTTCAAGCACCCAGTTCATAATTCCGGGTAACTCTGTAGAAACAATCTTCTCAGCCAGTTTCGGATCGACTTCTGATTTAGGAATCTGGACTTTGAAGGGAACGATAAGAAACCTCCTGAAATATCCATTGGACTTGTCGTTGGTTTTCGGAAGCTCGTTCAGACAAAAAAGCATTTTGGCGTAATCGGTAAGTGTTGCCACATCCTTATATAGTTGTCTGGTGCTGATAGGTTCCCCACTGGCGATACGTTTGAAAATATCCCCCGAGAAAGCGTTTGGGGCTACATCAGAGCAGGTATTCAACAGTTTCCCGGATAAATTTGCCCTGCTTCTGTCTCCGTTCTCTCCACACATATCCGATAGAGACTCATGGGAAATGTTCTCCTTGCCTAAAAGAGCCTCGACAATATCAACGAACACCGATTTCCCATTTTTTCCGGAGCCATAGAGAAACAGACACTTCTCCAGTTTCAATGGGGTAAAGATCCAGCCTATATACTCAGCCAGAACCTTTTGAGCGTCCTTGTCCGGTAATACTCTGTCCAGGTACTTCATGAACATTTGACACATAGCACTAGGGTTATAGGGGTAAGGGAGAACATACCTGAAATAATCCGAATACAGATGTTGTTCCAGTCTTCCGGTTTTAAGATTAAGCGTACCGTTCAGAAAGTTGATTTTCTCCTTGTCCTGCTCTACCGCCAATCCCATCACCGTATATGGAAACTGCTTGAACAATCCTTCCACCACTTCCCTTTGTGATGCTTCTACCATATTATTTGTCATTCTCCCCAAAGCTTCCCTGAGAAATATCTTCAGGTCAAAATCATCTATACTGACCCAGTACTTTCCGGTGTAAGAATAAACACGCTGGTCCCTGAAAGTTTGAAAAGGATAACCGACCTTGATTGCCACTTTTTGTATCTCGTAGCATACTTCAGCATTTGTTCCCCTCTTGTTGTTTGAAGCAGTCGGTTGGGGAATGGCATTGATTATATCCCCCAATAATTTTTTGTAATCCATAATCTTAAATTTTTCTATATTTACTACCAATTTTACCTTTATCATCAACCCACTTATAGGCATTTCTTATTTCACGTTTCAACTCTTCTTCCGGGAAATCCGGTTCTATGAATTTTCTCAGATTGACATAAGCCGCACTCTCAGAAAATCCCCATTCAGCCAATTCCCTTGCTCTGTTGAAGGCTGAATCATGTCTTTGACCTGGTGTCATCGGGTATTTATAGAATCCACCTTCCAGAAAATTTATGATTTTAGCTGCTTCACTGGGTGAACAGACTATGTATTTAGGACTTATAGGATTGTGATTACCTGTATTCGTTGGTTGAGGAGTGCTTTTTCTTATAGTCCATACCTTGCTGTTCCTGTTCTGATAAAGATCAGGGTCACTGCTGAGATAACAAGCTCTGGACATTCCTTTACAACAGTCATCCCAGAACGGAGAGCTATAATATTCCTTCAAAGCGTCAAGGTATTCGTTATGACTGGTGTTATCTATATTATTGGCAACACGGACAATAACCTTATAACCTCTACCGGAAGGAGAAAGGAATGCAGCATAGGTATAAGGATCATTAACCAGCATATTCCAGACATTAACCATTTCTTGAACCGGAATCTTGTCGAAATCAACTACTACAAGACCCGAAGGAGCAATAAGAGCATTATTACAGAATCTTCCGAATGTTCCGGCGAAAAGACAGATAGGTAACTTTCCCTTAAGTTCGGAATACTTTGAATGGTCAGTATCATAGAAAGATCTCATGGCATCAACCTCAGGTTTCAGTTTTTCCTGTTCAATCATGTCGAATACCAGATCAACATCCACATGGTTGGGAGGATATTCCATGACTTTGAACGATTTTATACCGGTCAGAGGATTTGTATATTCCTCACTGTAAGGTTTCTGTTTAAAGAGTGTTACTTCAATCATAATTTCTAAATTTTAATTGTTAATGTTTTATTTTATCTTTCTTCTTCCCGTCCTCAAGAGAGAGAAGGGGGAAAAGGGGAAAGCGGAACCTCTAAAACCTATTTTTTTACTGATTTTGGAATGGATGAAATTGAAAAAAGTTATAAAAATACCCTTTTCCATCCCCTTTTCCCCCATTTCCCCTCCATTTCCCCCTTTGAGGCAGGGAAAGGAAAGAAATCTAATCAAAAGGTAAGGAAAGTCTAATCATAGAACTGTTTATACCTATCTTCACACCTTTCTTGTTATCCTCTTCCACCACATAACCCTCGTTTTTCAGTTTCATCTTGAAGTTTTCCCTGGTCTCGGCTTTCTGGTTATTATCCCTGCAATATTCCCGATAATTGTTGAATAGAGGAGTCAGACCTATCTTGTTGTCATTATCAGGAACACACATCTTGGCACTCAGGAACATGACCACTGTATCCGTATCCTCCTTGTATGCCTGCTCCAAATTTTCAAGGGTGGAGGACTTGCTGAGTTTTTTCCCATTCCTGATAAATCTTCCCAGACCTTCGATAGCCCAGATGAGAATACCGGACAATTCACTTTTCAATTTTTTAGCCAGATCAGGGTCAGCCTTACTCTTGTCTATCTTCACATCGAAAGGGATAATCAATAACCTCCTCCTGAATCCGAAAGACGTATCACTACTATAAGGCATGGAGTTACAGTTGAAAGCGAGCCTTGCATAGTCCTTTAAAATCTCCGGTTCCTTATATAATCTTCTGGCTTCAACGGGTTCTCCACTCGTCAGTTGCTTGAAGATACCGTTGGCGAATATCTTGCCGTTGAAGTCGCTGCTGTAGTTCAGAAGCTTGTTCCTGATCATTGCCCTGCTGTATCCTTTATCATCACACAAGGAGTTTATGTTGTAGGAGCAGACATTATCCTCGCCAAGCAGGGCCATCACAATCTCGAAGAACACGCTCTTGCCATTGAATCCTGAACCTACACAACACAATGCCTTTTCCAGTTTGATGAAGGGATTGAGACAGCAACCGACAAACTCCTGCAATACTTCCTGAACATCTTTGGCTGGCAATACTTCATCCAGAAACTTATGAAACATGGGACACATCGCTTTGGGGGCGTACTCATAAGGAAGGACATAGAAGAAATAGTCATCAGCCGAATGCTCCTGTTCCCTCACGCTTCCATCATGACCAATCACAAGGGTCGTATTAGTCAGATTGATTTTAACTACACCCTTATCCCGTTCTGTCTGCCTGTAAAGTGAGTAGCAGGCCTGTTCATGGACCTTGTTCGCTATCCTCACATTTCTGGCTGTATATTTGTCGGCTCCCATTTTCTGGAAAGCCTTGCCTAGGAAATGTTTCAGGTCAAGCTCGTTTATCGGTTCCCAGAACATCTTGTTATACAGATAGCACGTTTTTCCCTCATTGATCACCAGGCCATATCCCAATTGTTCAGCTACTTCCCTCACTTTCTCGACAACAAGGACGGATTTGTTCTCATCAGTGATCTGAATGGAATAGATCTTCTCTTGAAAAAGTTTCTTCACATCCGGATCGGTTTCCTTTTCCAGTCTCCGGTAAAATCCACCGGCATAAATCTCCTTGAAATCCGTTTTTGGAATATTATCAAGGATCTCTTTAAGTATCTTTTTTAGTTTATTCATATACTGTTTTTAAGTTTCAAACTGGTTATCTTCTTGTTTATAAGCCTATTACATTCTACGCCCGTAATATATTTAGGCATAGGAGGGCCTGTAATGAAAAGAATATAGCTTTTCACCATACTGAATTCTGATTAAATTGTTGCTTGTTCTCTTCAAATCCACAGACCGTTTCCGATTCCATAACCCCTCCTTGGAAACCATGATGAAAACGGTCTTGTGGGAAGTAAATCTCTTCCGGTACTATCAGTCTGTTGATTCCACCAAGTTACCGGAAATATCATACAGTTCGATACTGTGTCCCAGTTCCTTCTCGATATGTTGCTTCAGTGTTTTTAGGTTGACAGCCGGTGAGTCGGCATGGAATCTGATATTTTCCCGACATCCCCTGAAAGCGTTTGTCGCAATACTACCGATACAAAGTGGAATATGAATATCAGTCAGCGATATGCATCCTTCAAATGCTGCCTCACCGACATCCGGATCTATGGGGAGGGTAACTTCCTTCAGGTTTATACATCCCTTGAACATGTTTGCCGGTACTGTATCCGCATAATCCGGAAGTATCACCTTTTCGACAGTCTTGTTTCCATAAAAAGCGTTGGAGCATAACTCTGTTGCACTTCTCGACAGGTCAATACCAGTGTTCATCCGATTGTTGTTTTCTTTAGAATTTTTCATGATTTGTTGTTTTATGGAATCCCCATCACCTCTCACATGATGGGGAAACCGGGATTAGTGTTTAAGATTGAAATCAGCAAATAATTCGTTCAGCTTGGTGATAATCATGTTATCCTTGCTCTGATTGGCACTCTTCTTCATCTGGCTTATTTCCTGTGCATTGGTAGCTCCTATGCCTCCAAGAAATGCAACCAACAGATTCATGGCCTCACTCCGTTTCATATCCCTTTTTATCAGGGAGTCCAGTTGCTTGTAAATCCATTCCGGTAATACTTTCCAACCGAGAACCTTGGCTGAATTCCCTTCAAAAGACTTGGCGGCTGCTTCATAAAGCTTCTTGTCTTCTTCAAATGATGTAGTATCAGCCAGCTCCTCCAGTTTTTGATCATTGGTTGAAGCCTTGATGCAGACTGTCTTTGAATTGGTTTTGCCACCATTTACCCAAGACCATGCAGCGGAATCAGATCCGGTTTTGGCTTTCTCCTTTACCCACTCCAATTTTTCAGTTGATATACCTTTTTCTTTGGCGGTGGCAAGAAGTTGTGTCACCCAATCCATACCGTCCCAAGGGTTCGTTGCTGAATTGGCCTCTCTCAACAACGTGGGAACGTCATACTCGCTTGTAAGAGGAAGATAGACATAACCCTCATATTCCGTCTTACCCTCTTTCTTTAGTTTCTTGTTCAACTGCCTGAGAGCCTCCATGCGGTGCTGCCCGTCAATTACAATAAGGATAAGATCGAGGTTCGGGGTATCCTCTGTGATTGGATTTCCGTTTTCGTCTTCCAGTTCCAGTCCCGCTTTTAGGCAAACAATGGCAGGTACGACAAGAAATGGAGATATTATACCTTTGCAGGCCAGAATGGAAGCTATTTTCTTCTTGACCTGTTTCGCATCAATATCACGATTGATCTTGATACGCCCGAAAGTATAACCCGTTTCAAGTAGTCCAAATATGGTGCAGATCATTCCTTTTGTCAGTTTTATCGGTGCTGCTTCTGGGGCTTCTTCTTTGTTCTCTTCTGAATTAGGTTGTTGTGCATCACCAGCAGATGCACCTGCCTGTAGATCCTTATCCTCTACAGCGGATTCTTTCACATTTGACCCTTGCAGATCCAGTGTGGAAACTGCTTCATCAATTAGACTCTTTTCCATTGTACTTTTAACTTTTAACGTTAAACTTGTTTTTCTTGTCACTCACACGTAGGATTTCAATTACTTTAGGCAGTTCAAAGATCACTACCTTCCCACATTGCAGGGTTGCATCATCAAGCAGACCACAAGCTTTCCAACGGTTGACTGTTGAAACGGAAGTACCCAAAAATCCAGCAAGTCCCTTTACCCCTATTATAAATTGGGGGATACCGGAACAAACCTCTTTCGGAGACGCTTCATCCCTTTGATTTGTTTTTATTACTCCCAGCTCCAGGCCGGCCATCCAAAAATCTGCAACAGTTGCTTGGAACATCGCTTTTTCCAACAGCGATTGTACTTCATTTTTTTGCTGTGCCATCTTTTTAAAATTTTAGTTCGTCATACTTTTTGTCTTAATGACATAGCAAAGGTAAGATGGGAAATAAAGGGATGATTTACTTGGGAACAGCCACAAACTCATATGCTTATTACATCAAAGCATTGTTTATCAGTAAATTACATACAATTATTTTTTTTACGGTAATGCAAAATATTGGGATTCTGGGAACATTCTGGGAACACTTTGGGAATAAAAGTGTATCATGGTGTATATTCCAATGGAGAAGAAACAGACGTTATGTTCAAATGGTATTTAAAACGTCTTTGAGTGATGTTAGAAAAGCGAACGGAAGATAATTTGGATAGTAACGAAAGGTCTGTAGTCCATGCCGGAAAAACATTACGAAGGATTTTTGGGACATATTCTTCACAGCCTTTAACGTAGGAGGGTTAAATGAGTATAAAAGACCGGGGGAGTAAGAGGGGGAGTATCAGAAAAAAGAAAACCTCCGAGATGTTGATTCTCAGAGGCTTATCTTATCACTTGTTTTCCTTAAGCGGTGCGTACGGGACTCGAACCCGTGACCCCATGCGTGACAGGCATGTATTCTAACCAACTGAACTAACGCACCATTATTTCATTCTTTCGTTGCTATCTCTCTTGATTGCGGTTGCAAAGGTAGGCATTTCTTTGATATCTGCAATAGCTATGGCGAACTTTTTTCCAAGCGTTTTGTGCTGTATTTGCTTTATATCCTCATATTGAGAAGATTGGAAAAATAAGAAAAAAGTAAATTTAACAACTGTTTAGAAATACGTTTATGCACTGTTTTATTCTTGATATGAAAACCTTTCCTGGAGAAAACGAAACATTTCGGAGCTTGTTTTAAACTTCTTGCTCGAAAAGTTCGTTGTTTTGCAATAAATCGTTATTTTTGCGAACTCAAAACGAGAATGTTGTAATTTGAAAAATGATAAAAAACATTTTAGGATGATGAAAACAGCCAAACTGTTGCTACACTGCCCTGACAAACCAGGCATATTGGCAGAAGTAACAGACTTTATAACGGTGAATAAAGGTAATATTATCTATCTGGATCAGTATGTAGACCATGTAGAGAATATCTTTTTTATGCGTATTGAATGGGAATTGAAAGATTTTCTGGTGCCTCAGGAAAAGATTGAGGATTATTTTGCCACTTTGTATGCACAGAAATATGAGATGAATTTCCGTCTCTATTTCTCCGATACAAAACCGCGTATGGCTATCTTTGTTTCAAAGATGTCCCATTGCTTGTTCGACTTGTTGGCGCGTTACACCGCTGGTGAGTGGAATGTGGAGATACCTCTTATTATAAGCAATCATCCCGATTTGCAGCACGTGGCCGAGCGTTTCGGTATTCCTTTCCATCTTTTCCCCATTACCAAAGAGACAAAGGAGGAACAAGAGAAGAAGGAAATGGAGTTACTGGCAAAGCATAAGATAACTTTCATAGTGCTGGCGCGCTACATGCAGGTCATTTCCGAGCAAATGATAAACGCTTATCCCAATAGGATAATCAATATCCATCACTCTTTCCTTCCGGCATTTGTGGGAGCGAAGCCCTATCATGCTGCGTTTGAACGTGGAGTGAAGATTATTGGAGCTACCAGCCACTATGTTACCACAGAGTTGGATGCCGGTCCCATCATAGAGCAGGATGTGGTGCGTATTACACACAAGGACACTGTGCAGGATTTGGTGAACAAGGGTAAGGACTTGGAAAAGATTGTGCTTTCTCGTGCTGTTCAGAAGCATATTGAACGCAAGGTGTTGGCATATAAGAACAAAACGGTAATATTTAATTAGTTGATAGTTGATAATTGATAGTTGATGGTGGGGAACTTGTCATTACCTTTCAATTATTACCTTTCAATGGTCAATTCTCAATTAAAAAAAATGAAAGTTGCAGTTGTCAAATATAATGCAGGCAATATCCGTTCGGTGGATTATGCTTTGAAGCGTCTGGGAGTAGAGGCAGTGATTACGGCGGATGAGGCTGTGCTACGTGCTGCCGATAAGGTTATCTTTCCCGGTGTGGGAGAGGCAGAAACCACTATGGACTTTTTGCGTGCCGGTGGTATGGATAGGCTGATAAAGGAGTTACGCCAGCCGGTATTGGGCATTTGCCTGGGCATGCAGTTGATGTGCCGCCACTCTGAAGAGGGGGATGTGGATTGCCTGGGTATTTTTGATACTGATGTGAAACGTTTCATTTCGCAGAGGCACGAGGATAAAGTACCTCATATGGGATGGAATACCATTGCCCGGACGAATAGCGGACTTTTTAAAGGCTTTACTAAAGAAGAGTTTGTTTATTTCGTACATAGTTTCTATGTGCCAGTCAATGATTGTACGGCAGCCGTGACGGATTACATTCATCCGTTCAGTGCCGCTTTGCATAAAGGCAATTACTACGCCACACAGTTCCATCCGGAAAAGAGTGGAAGTGTGGGAGAGCGTATTTTGCGGAATTTCCTGGAACTGTAAATCGTCAAATTGTAAATAAAATGATAGAACTGATTCCCGCTATTGACATTATTGACGGAAAATGTGTACGCCTTTCCCAAGGCGATTATGACAGCAAGAAGGTGTACAACGAAAATCCCGTGGAAGTGGCCCTGGAGCTGGAGGCTCATGGTATCCGCAGACTTCATGTGGTCGATTTGGACGGTGCGGCTTCCCATCATGTGGTAAACTACCGTACGTTGGAACAGATAGCTGTGCGTACGTCTCTTATTATTGATTTTGGAGGTGGGGTGAAGAGTGATGAAGATTTGGTGATAGCTTTTGAGAACGGTGCGCAGATGGTGACCGGTGGCAGCATTGCTGTGAAGAATCCCGAATTGTTCTGCAAATGGCTTCAAATGTATGGTTCCGAGAAAATTATTCTTGGCGCTGATGTGAAAGAGCATAAAATAGCCGTCAATGGTTGGAAGGATGAGAGTGGCTGCGAACTGTTTCCGTTCTTGAAAGACTATGTAGAGAAGGGGGTCCGTAAGGTTATCTGTACTGATATCAGTTGTGACGGAATGCTGCAAGGACCATCGATAGCGTTGTATAAGGAGATACTGGAGCACCATCCTGAACTCTATCTGATAGCCAGTGGAGGCGTAAGCTGTGCCGATGATATACGCCATTTGGAAGTTGTCGGCATACCTGCCGTTATTTTCGGTAAGGCTCTGTACGAAGGCCGCATCACCTTCAAAGAACTGGAAAACTTTGTTAGTTGAAAGGTGAAAATTGAAAATTAATCACTTATAACTCATAACTCAAACCGCCGTGTTAGCAAAAAGAATCATTTCTTGCCTCGACATTAAAGATGGGCAGACAGTGAAAGGTACCAATTTCGTGAACCTCCGCCAGGCCGGCGACCCGGTAGAACTGGCGCGTGCTTATAGTGAGCAGGGTGCCGACGAACTGGTTTTTCTCGACATCACAGCCAGTTTTGAAGGCCGTAAGACTTTCACTGAATTGGTGAAACGCATAGCTGCGAATATCAGCATTCCTTTTACTGTAGGTGGAGGCATTCATGAACTGGGTGACGTGGATAGGCTACTGAATGCAGGTGCCGATAAAATCTCCATCAATTCCTCAGCTATCCGCCGTCCCGGATTGATAGACGAGATTGCGAAGAACTTCGGTTCTCAGGTTTGTGTACTGGCAGTTGATGCCAAACAGACAGAGAAGGGATGGCGGTGCTACTTGAACGGTGGTCGTGTGGAAACGGATAAGGAACTGTTTGCGTGGACAAAAGAAGCCCAGGAACGTGGTGCGGGCGAGATATTGTTCACCAGCATGAATCACGACGGTGTCAAGACCGGTTATGCCAATGAAGCGCTTTCCAGCCTTGCCGACGGATTGTCCATCCCCATCATTGCATCGGGAGGGGCAGGTGCCAAAGAACATTTTCGTGACGTCTTTTTGCAGGGAAAAGCAGATGCTGCCCTGGCAGCCAGTGTTTTTCATTTCGGAGAAATCAAAATTCCCGAATTAAAATCGTATCTTTGTGCCCAAGGAATTGCGATGAGAAGATGAAGGTGAGTTTACGATTGGACGATTTACGATTTACGATTGGGATTACTCAAGCAAATCATAAGTCTCCAGTCACTTAAAGTAATATCAATCGTAAATAGTAAATAGCTAAATCGTAAATAGAATGGATTTTGACAAGATGAACGGACTCGTTCCGGCGATTATACAAGATGCAGATACCGCTAAGGTGCTGATGCTTGGCTTCATGAACAAGGAGGCTTATGACAAGACAGTGGAAACTGGAAAGGTGACTTTCTTCAGCCGTACCAAGAACCGTCTTTGGACGAAAGGCGAGGAGAGTGGCAACTTCCTGAATGTGGTTTCCATGAAGGAAGACTGTGACCGGGATACGTTACTGGTGCAGGTACATCCCGTAGGCCCGGTTTGCCATACCGGTACAGATACTTGCTGGGGTGAGAAGAACGAACAGCCGGTTATGTTTCTAAAGCTTCTTCAGGATTTCATCTGTAAGCGTTATGATGAAATGCCCGAAGGTTCCTATACGACCAGTCTTTTCCAGTCCGGTATCAACAAAATGGCACAGAAGGTAGGCGAAGAGGCTGTGGAAACCGTCATTGAGGCTTGCAACGGTACGGACGAACGCCTGATTTATGAAGGAGCTGATTTGTTGTATCACCTCATCGTGCTGCTCACATCCAAAGGATACCGCATTGAAGACCTTGCGCGTGAATTGGAGGAACGTCACAGTGCGACGTGGAAGAAACATTAAGTAATTAAAAATTAATAATTAAAATGGGGGTGGGCGAGGCGCTGATAAGATATACGGACGTAGAGATACACCAGCAGGAGTTGTGCGTACTGAACGATGTGAATTTGGAACTTCACAAAGGGGAGTTCGTGTACCTGGTAGGTAAAGTGGGCTCCGGCAAGACGAGCCTGCTCAAGACTTTCTATGGCGAACTGGATATTGCATCGGGCGAGGCTGAAGTATTGGGGTATGACATGCTCCATATTAAGCGTAAGCACATCCCGCAGTTGCGCCGCAAGCTGGGAATCGTATTCCAGGACTTCCAGTTGCTGACAGACCGTACGGTGTACGATAACCTTGAATTTGTTCTCCGTGCTACCGGTTGGAAGAGCAAAGGGGAGATTAAGGACAAAATAGAAGAGGTGTTGAACCTGGTGGGGATGAGCAACAAAGGATATAAGCTGCCGAATGAACTGTCGGGTGGTGAGCAACAGCGCATTGTGATTGCGCGTGCAGTGCTCAACTCTCCGGAGATAATCCTTGCGGATGAGCCTACCGGAAACCTGGATTCGGAAACCGGACATGCCATTGCAGAACTTCTGCACGGCATCAGTGAAGCCGGCGCACTGGTGGTGATGACCACGCACAACCTGCAGCTGCTGCGAGAGTTTCCCGGCAAGGTGTACCGGTGCGCAGACCATCTGATGACTGATGTTACAGCAGAATACGCCCCTGCAATAACCAATGATTAGTAGTTAAGTAGTTATCTCTAACTACTGATTCTTATAAAGAACAGAAATTAACGATAAAGCTCCGCAGCTGCCTACTTGTAGCTCGTAGCTTGTAACTATAAACTAATTAATACAGGAACGAAAATGAAAGTTTTAAAGTTTGGAGGTACTTCAGTAGGTTCGGCTCAGCGAATGAAGGAAGTGGCCAAATTGATTACCGATGGTGAACGTAAGATTGTGGTTCTCTCTGCCATGTCGGGTACCACAAACACATTGGTTGAGATTTCGGACTATCTGTACAAGAAGAATCCGGAAGGTGCCAACGAGATTATCAACAAGCTGGAAAGTAAATATCGCCAGCACATTGATGAACTCTTTGCTACTCCGGAGTATAAACAGAAAGGCCTGGAACTCATCAAATCACATTTTGACTATATCCGTTCTTATACCAAAGACCTCTTCACTCTGTTTGAGGAGAAAGTGGTGTTGGCTCAGGGCGAGTTGATTTCCACCGCCATGATGAACTACTATCTGCAGGAATGCGGCGTGAAGTCTGTGTTGCTTCCGGCTTTAGAATACATGCGTACGGACAAGAATGCCGAGCCCGATCCGGTCTATATCAAGGACAAGCTCCAGGTTCAGCTGGAACTGCATCCGGATGCTGAGATTTATATCACTCAGGGGTACATCTGCCGCAACGCCTACGGCGAGATAGACAATCTGCAGCGTGGCGGAAGCGACTATACGGCTTCGCTGATTGGTGCTGCCATCAACGCTTCCGAAATCCAGATTTGGACGGATATCGACGGCATGCACAACAACGACCCCCGTATTGTGGACAAGACTGCGCCGGTGCGTCATCTGCATTTCGAAGAGGCCGCCGAGCTGGCATACTTCGGTGCCAAGATTCTGCACCCTACCTGCATCCAGCCTGCCAAGTATGCCAATATCCCCGTCCGTCTGCTCAATACGATGGACCCCACTGCTCCGGGTACGCTGATTTCCAATGATACGGAGAAGGGTAAGATTAAGGCGGTGGCTGCCAAGGACAACATTACGGCCATCAAGATAAAATCCAGCCGCATGTTGCTTGCTCACGGATTCTTGCGTAAGGTTTTCGAGATATTCGAGAGCTACCAGACTTCCATCGATATGATTTGTACTTCAGAAGTGGGTGTGTCCGTATCTATCGATAATGTGAAGCATCTCAATGAAATTCTGGATGACTTGAAGAAGTATGGCACAGTGACGGTGGACAAGGACATGTGCATCATCTGCGTGGTGGGCGACCTCGAATGGGAAAACGTCGGTTTCGAAGCCAAGGCATTGGATGCCATGCGCGACATACCGGTACGTATGATTTCTTTCGGTGGTAGCAACTATAATATTTCTTTCCTCATCCGCGAGTGCGACAAGAAGGCAGCGTTGCAGTCACTCAGTGATGCGCTGTTCAATGAGGAATAACTCTTGATATTTTTCAGACGCAGATTACACAGATGACGCAGATTCTTTTTGCTTCCTATTTGTGTAATCTGCGTCATCTGCGTCTGAAAAATTATTTGTAGACACCTCTTTCATCTTCCTTTTTTTAAACTAAACAAAGATTACGATTATTATATGAAAGGAACATTCCCTATCCATAAATTCCGCGAATTGCGTACTCCCTTCTATTACTACGACACAAAGGTCTTGCGCGACACACTTTCGTGCATCCGTACGGAAGCTGCCCGATATGGCAACTATTCGGTGCATTATGCTGTGAAGGCCAATGCCAATCCCAAGGTGCTTGCCATTATCCGCGAGAACGGCTTGGGTGCCGACTGTGTAAGTGGCGGTGAAATCCGTGCAGCCATCAAGGCAGGTTTTCCCACTGGCAAGATTGTTTTTGCAGGGGTGGGCAAGGCTGATTGGGAAATCAATCTGGGGCTGGATTATGACATTTTCTGCTTTAATGTGGAGTCTGTCCCCGAGCTGGAGATTATCAACGAGCTGGCTGCCGCTAAAGGTAAGGTGGCCAATGTGGCTTTCCGTATCAATCCCAATGTAGGTGCCCATACCCATGCCAATATTACCACTGGGCTGGCCGAAAACAAGTTTGGTATCAGCATGCAGGATATGGACCATGTGATAGACATTGCGCAGAATATGAAGAACCTGAGATTCATCGGACTGCATTTCCACATCGGTTCCCAAATATTGGATATGGGCGATTTCGTGGCTTTGTGTAACCGCGTCAACGAATTGCAGGATAAGCTGGAAGCTCGCCATATCCGCATCGAGCACGTCAATGTGGGGGGCGGACTCGGCATTGACTACGGTCACCCCAACCGTCAGCCGATACCCGACTTCAAAAGCTACTTCGAGACTTACAACAGCCATCTGAAACTCCGTCCCCACCAGACGCTCCACTTCGAGCTGGGACGTGCGGTAGTGGGACAATGCGGTTCATTGATTTCGCAGGTGCTTTATGTGAAGCAGGGCACCAACAAGCAGTTTGCCATTCTGGATGCCGGCATGACGGATTTGATTCGTCCGGCACTCTACCAAGCGTTCCATAAGATAGAGAATATCACTTCGGATGCGCCGGTTCAGGCTTATGATGTCGTAGGGCCCATCTGTGAGTCTTCTGATGTATTCGGTAAGGCTATTGATTTGAATGGGGTGAAGCGTGGCGACCTTATCGCCCTCCGTTCGGCAGGGGCTTATGGCGAAATTATGGCTTCGGGCTATAACTGCCGTGAGCTACCTCAAGGATATACGTCGGACGAGCTGGTATAGAGAGGCTGGAGATGCGTTGCATGAATGGCGAAGCATTTATTATACCAAGGCTTCTGTTTTTATATAAAAAATGTTATTGCGTGAACAACTTTTAAGGTTTCTTGTTACTTTTGTAATGATTTCAATTTAAATAAATACGATTATGATTACAGAAAAATTACAGAATGCAATTAATGAGCAGATTACGGCTGAGATGTGGTCTTCCAACCTTTATCTGGCAATGTCTTTCTATATGGAGAAAGAAGGTTATAACGGCATGGCTTCCTGGTTGAAGAAGCAGGCTTCTGAAGAAAAAGCTCATGCTTGTGAAATGGCTTCTTATATCATCAAGCGTGGCGGTAAGGCCAAACTGGACAAGATTGATGTTGTTCCCAATGACTTCGGTACTCCACTGGAAGTGTTCGAGCAGGTAGCCCAGCACGAACGCCGTGTTTCCAAAATGATTGATGAATTGGTAGATGTTGCCTCTGCCGAAAAAGATAAGGCTACACAAGACTTCCTTTGGGGATTCGTGCGCGAGCAGGTAGAAGAAGAAGCTACTGCCGACGGCATTGTAGATATGATAAAGAAAGCCGGTGATGCCGGAATCTTCTTCGTTGACTCAAAACTGGGAGAACGTAGATAAGAGAGAAACTAAAAAAAATCCCGCGGCTAATTTTAGTCGCGGGATTTTTTTTAGTTATGAGTTATAAGTTGTGAGTTATTTGTTGATGAAGGGCTTATATCCGCAAGGGAAAGCACAAGCAAATAACTTATAACTCATCACTCATTTCAGCACTCCCAGCTCTTTCCCCACCTTAATAAATGCAGCGATACATTTGTCCAGATGCTCCTTTTCGTGTCCGGCAGAGATTTGTACGCGGATGCGTGCCTGGTCTTTGGGCACTACGGGGTAGTAGAAGCCGGTGACGTAGATGCCTTCTTCCTGCATGCGGGTGGCATAAATCTGGGAGAGTTTGGCATCATACAGCATGACGGCGCAGATGGCGCTTTGTGTCGGCTTGATGTCGAAACCGGCGGCGGTCATCTTGTCGCGGAAGTAGTTCACGTTTTCCAGCAGTTTGTCATGCAGGGCATTGCTCTCTTTGAGCATCTTGAATACCTCGAGGCTGGCGCCGATGATGCCCGGAGCCAATGAGTTGGAGAAGAGGTACGGACGGCTGCGTTGGCGCAGCAGGTCGATGATTTCCTTGCGTCCGGTAGTGAATCCTCCCAAAGCGCCGCCAAAGGCTTTGCCCAAGGTTCCGGTATAGATGTCCACGCGTCCGTAGGTGCCGTATTGTTCGCTTACGCCGTGTCCCGTAGGGCCTACCACGCCGGCGGAGTGTGATTCGTCCACCATGACCAGCGCGTCGTATTTCTCGGCAAGGTCGCAAATCCGGTCCATCGGGGCAACGTTGCCGTCCATGGAAAATACCCCGTCTGTAACCACGATACGGAAACGCTGTGCCTGGGCTTCCTGCAGGCATCTTTCCAGGTCGGTCATGTCGGCATTGGCGTAGCGATAGCGTTTGGCTTTGCAGAGGCGTACGCCGTCAATGATGGAAGCATGGTTCAGGGAGTCCGAGATGATGGCGTCTTCCTCGGTGAAGAGGGGCTCGAACACACCGCCATTGGCGTCGAAACAAGCGGCGTAGAGAATGGTGTCTTCAGTCTTGAAGTAGTCGGAGATGGCTGCTTCCAGTTCCTTGTGGATGTCCTGCGTTCCGCAGATGAAGCGTACGGACGACATGCCGTATCCGCGGCGTTCCATAATCTGCTGGGCGGCGGCAATCAGCCGCGGGTGGTTGGACAGTCCCAGGTAATTGTTGGCACAGAAGTTCAGCACCTCTTTGCCTTTTACGCTGATGGCAGCTTGTTGTGCACTCTCAATCAGTCGCTCTTCCTTGTAGAGTCCGGCTTCTTTTATTTCAGCAAGTGTCTTGCTGAGATGGTCTTTCATTTTACCGTACATAGCATTTTATTTTTTAGGTAATACGTTGTCATTACATTTCCCACAAAGAACATCATTTTTCTTGGAATAAACAATATCAATATGGCAGAAATATGAAAAAAAAGTATGTATATTTGCACCATATATAATAACGAAACCTTATAAATAACTCGTATGAAGAATATTTTGGTAATTGGAGCTACCGGACAGATTGGGTCGGAACTCACGCTGGAGTTGCGCAAACGTTATGGCGATGACCATGTTGTGGCAGGATACATTCCGAGTGCTATGCCCAAGGGAGAATTGAAAGCATCCGGCCCTTCGGCCATTGCCGACGTGACAGACCGTCAGTCCATCGAGGTGGTGGCACGTCAGTTCAAGATTGATACTATCTACAACCTGGCTGCCTTGCTCTCGGTAGTTGCCGAAAGCCGTCCGGCCATGGCTTGGAAAATCGGTATCGACGGGTTGTGGAATGTACTGGAAGTGGCACGTGAGTACAATTGTGCCGTGTTTACTCCGAGTTCCATCGGTTCGTTCGGCGAAGCTACGCCTCATGTGAAGACACCGCAGGACACTATCCAGCGTCCGCGTACCATGTATGGGGTGACAAAAGTGACGACTGAATTGTTGAGTGACTATTACTATACAAAATATGGTGTGGATACACGCTCGGTACGTTTTCCGGGAATCATTTCGAACGTGACCCCTCCGGGTGGCGGCACTACGGACTATGCGGTGGATATTTTCTACTCTGCCGTGAAGGGAGAAAAATTCGTATGTCCGGTGAAGGCCGGCACGTATATGGATATGATGTATATGCCCGACGCACTGAACGCGGCCATCTCGCTGATGGAAGCGGCACCGGCAAGGCTGAAGCACCGCAACGCTTTCAACATCGCCTCCATGAGTTTTGACCCGGAACAGATTTATCAGGAAATTAAGAAGCATATGCCTGATTTTGAGATGGCATACGAGATTGATCCGCTGAAGCAGGCCATTGCCGACAGCTGGCCCGACTCTCTGGATGACTCTTGTGCACGCGAGGAATGGGACTGGATGCCGCAGTACGACCTGGAGTCCATGACCGTAGACATGCTTGAGAAATTAAGAGCTAAATTAAACAAGTGACCGTAAGCGGTCCGTAAAGAATGAAAAAACTTTTATTGGGATTTTTGTTGTTCACCTTTTTGATTTCGTGCGGAAACAAAAAGGCGAAAATGGATCCCTTTGCTACCATTACGGAAATGGTGGATTCGGCCGGTCACAAGGCCGATACGCTGCTGGAAGCAGAAGTGAAGGAAGAACCGAAGCCGATGGAGGCAGACGAGCTGTTTGATGATTTTATCTTCAATTATGCTTCGGATGATGCCCTGCAAAGGCAGAGGACGGTATTTCCTTTGCCCTATTACAATCGTGACACGCCGTCAAAGATAGAGGAAGAGTTTTGGAAGCATGATTATCTGTTTACCAAGCAGAACTATTACACCTTGCTTTTTGATAAGGAAGAGGATATGGACATGGTGGGCGATACTACGCTGACATCGGTGCAAGTGGAGTGGATTTTCTTGAAAACGCGTATGGTGAAGCGTTATTATTTTGAGCGGAAGCGGGGAATGTGGATGCTTGAGGCCATTAACCTGCGCGAGATGGAGAAAGGTGAAAATGAGGACTTCGTGGAATTCTATACCCGTTTTGTGACGGACAGTGTCTATCAGAGCAAGCATATCAGGCATCCGCTACAATTCATCACCATAGACCCTGATGACGAGTTTTCTATTCTGGAAACTACTTTGGATGTGGACCAGTGGTATGCCTTTCGTCCGGTAATGCCTACTGACAGATTGTCTAATATCAATTACGGACAGAAGAATGAGGACTTGTCGGATACCAAAATACTGAAGGTAAATGGCATAGGCAACGGATACTCCAATATCTTCTATTTCCGCAAACGCAGTAAGGGATGGGAGCTGTACAAATATGAAGACACGAGCATTTAAAATAAAGGAGGAAAGGTTTGAGGAAGATACCCAATACATTTGGAATTGACGTTACTGCTGCAAGATTTCTGGAATACGGTTCGGAGGATGAACTGCGGGGGCTGATTGCAGCAGGACAGGTCGTTGCGCCCTGGCTGCATATCGGTGGAGGGAGCAACCTGCTCTTTATTAAGGATTATGAAGGCACGGTACTGCATTCACGTATCGGTGGCCTGGAGGTGACGTCAGAGGATGAGGAGCACGTGTCGGTGCGTGTGGGCGCCGGTGTGGTATGGGACGATTTTGTGGCCTACTGTGTGGAGCGGCATTGGTATGGTGCCGAGAACCTTTCGCTGATACCGGGTGAGGTGGGGGCGAGCGCAGTACAGAATATCGGTGCCTATGGTGTGGAAGTAAAGGACCTGATAACATCCGTGGAAACCATAAACATGGCAAGGGAGAAGCGTATCTACGGGGTGGACGAATGCGGCTACTCCTACAGAAAGAGCTTGTTTAAGCAACCGGAGATGAAGACCGTGTTTGTGACTTACGTGAACTTCTGCCTGGGTAAACGGGAACATTATACATTGGATTACGGTACTATCCGGCAGGAGCTGGAGAAATATCCGGTGCTGAATCTGGAAATTTTGCGCCGCGTGATTATAGACATCCGTCAAAGCAAGTTGCCCGACCCGAAGGTGCTGGGCAATGCGGGTAGTTTTTTTATGAACCCCATCGTGCCGCGTCGGCAGTTCGAGTCTTTGCAACGGGAATATCCGGACATGCCCCACTATGATGTGGATGCCGGTCGGGTAAAGATACCGGCTGCCTGGATGATAGACCGGTGTGGCTGGAAAGGCAAGGCGCTGGGGCCTGCTGCGGTGCACGGCCGGCAGGCGTTGGTGCTGGTGAACTCGGGTGGTGCCACGGGAGCGGATATTGTCGCTCTTTCGGATGCCGTGCGGGCTTCTGTCCGCGAGAAATTCGGCATTGATATTCACCCGGAAGTTTGTTTGATAAAATAGTAAGAGAGTTTTGACACACCCAAACATTGTTGTATATAACCTGATTTTAGAAATTTATTTGATTTAGTCAATGGGAAAACTCAGAATATTAGGAAGTGGAACTTCGACCGGTGTGCCTGAGATAGGCTGTACTTGTCCGGTCTGCACTTCCACTGACCCGCGGGACAACCGCTTGCGTGCGTCATCCCTGCTGCATACGGATGATGCGGTGATATTGATAGATTGTGGTCCTGACTTCAGGGAACAGATGCTGCGTGCTTCTTCTTTTGAGAAGATAGACGGCGTACTGGTGACACACGAACACTATGACCATGTGGGTGGTCTGGATGATTTGCGCCCGTTCGGTCGTTTTGCCGATATTCCTATCTATTCCGATGCCTACACTGCTGCCCATCTGCGGGCAAGGATGCCTTACTGCTTTGTCGATAAGGTATATTCGGGAGTTCCGCGTATCTATCTGCAGGAAGTGGAGGCGGGGCAGGTGTTCCACATCAACCGGACGGAAGTGCTGCCTTTACGGGTGATGCACGGCAGGCTTCCCATCCTGGGCTACCGCATTGGCGGCCGGCTGGGATATATCACGGATATGCACATGATGCCTGAGGAATCTTATGAACAATTGAAGGGCTTGGACGTTTTGGTAATGAATGCTTTACGGCCAAAGCCGCATCCTACGCACCAGAGTATTTCGGAGGCGTTGGAGGCTGCCGGACGTATTGGTGCCAAAGAGACCTATTTCATCCATATGAGCCATCATGCAGGGCTTCATGCCGATATCGAAAAGCAGCTGCCACCCCATGTACACTTTGCCTACGATGGACTTGAAATAGATTTCTAAACTTTTTGAAACATTTGTTTTGTTTTATTAGTAGAAAATGCTATTTTTGCCAAAAGTTGATGAATAAATGCCATGAAACTCCGACTCCTCATACAGATAGCTGTCGTTGTGTCCATAGTGCTGCTATGTACCGGTTTTGGTGTGTATTCTTTCCTGCGGTTGAATTCGGTGGAGAACCGGCAGGATTTCAATCTTTATACTTTGGTGCCGCAAGATGCCACAGCCATACTCGAAACCGACCGTATGGCAGACCTCGTGGAGGATATCAATGAACTGAATTGCAGCAAAGACAATCATTTTCTATACGTATCGGAGCTTTTTGTTTACTTGAAGAAGTATTTGTATACTTTGGTGGAGGATACTCCGCATGGACTGAGTAAACAGATGAACAAGATGCTGATTAGCTTTCACGAGCCGGATACACCGATGAACCAAGTATTGTATTGCAGTTTGGGTTCGGGTGATTATGAGTTGGTGGAGTCTTTTGTGGAGAAGTACTGCTCCAGTTCGTTTCCTTCCAAGTATTTCGATTACAAGGGAGAGGAGATACGTATCTATCCCATGGCAGACGGTCGTTTCCTGGCTGCCTACTTCACTCCCGATTTTCTGGTTGTAAGTTTCCAGAAGCGTTTGATAGAACATGTGATTGATGCGCGGCGCAGCAAAAAGTCCCTGATGAACCTCCCTTCTTTCCGTACTATGTATGCGGGCAAGCAGAGTAACGTGGCTGCCACGGTCTATGTGCGTATGAAAGGAGTGGATATGGGGAAGCCTACGGACGGTATCCGTTCGCAGACGCAGCTGGGCAGTTGGGCGGAGTTTGACATGAAGTTCAATGAAGATGCCATTTATTGCTCCGGCATCAGCCATGGGTCGGATTCCACACAGACGTTTATCAATGCCTTGCGGGTGCAGCAGCCGGTAGAGGACGGATTTTCCGGGGCTCTGCTTCCGTCTTCCACTTTTTTTTACGATCGCTGGGCAATGTCTGACAGAAATTCCTGGTTTGGCTTTACTGCCAGTCAGGAGTATGCCAAGGCCACCTATTCAGACTATATCAAGCAGCGCGACGAGGAGTGGATTGCTTACTTGAATGAGCATGCGGGCGAGAGCGTGATGTCTTGCTTGTTCCAGTCTAAAGACACGTTGGACAAGCTGCCTTGCGCCGTGATGTGTATCCCTCTCAAGGATGAACTGGCAGCGGAACGCCGCTTGCAGTCTCTGCTTTACAGTACCCCCAAGGAAGAGGATGCTCCACTTATGCCGAAAGTGGTTTCAAATAATTCGTTGTATCCCAAAGCAAGGAAGTTCCCTAAATATGTGTTGCCCCGTAACACGCTGCTCACCCAGCTGACGGGCATCACGGAGTCTGCCCTTTATACCTTTGCCTGTTTCTATCGGGGTAGTCTGTTGCTGGCTCCCGATGCACTGAGCCTTTCGGCCTATATTGAGGCGGTGGAGAGTGGAGATGTGCTAGACGGAACACCGGTGTACGAAGAGGGTATAGGCAGTCTTTCACCCATATATAATTTTGTGATGATGGTGGATATGGAGATGATGCTGAGCCAGCCTGAAACGTATGTGCGTCTGATACCGAACTTCTTCTTCCGTCAATCCAACTTCTTCCGTCATTTCATGCTTGCAGTACAATTCACTTGTACAGAAGGGGTGGTTTATCCGAATATCGTATTGCTTTATAAAGGGTGATTAATCGGTCATTCTGTAGAGTGCTGAGGGAAAATAAGCACGAGGAAAGTCAAAATACACACTCACCACAGATTGCACAGATTAAAACAGCTAAAAATTCTTGATTATCAAAATTCTAGAATGAACTGTGTTAATCTGTGCAATCTGTGGTGAATTATAACATATTCTTAGAACGGCAGGTCATCCTTTGCATCCCCTGCGAGGAATTCCGGTGCGGCAGTGGGAGCCGGCGGCGGAACGGGAGCGCCCGGAGCGGGTGCGGCAGTGCTTACGCGTTCTACCTTCCATGCGCGAATACTGTTGAACCAACGGTCTTGCCATTGGCGTGCATCTACATCAAAAGATACTGTCAACTCTTCGCCCATCTGAATATTGAACTGTTCGATTTTGTCCGCTCCAAATACGTCAAAACACATTTTGCGCGGATATTGGCCATGGTCTTCAATCACATATTCTTGTGATTTCCATTCGTTACCTGACTTGGAAACTCCGCCTCTGGGCTGGAGTATAGCGATGATTTTTCCTGTAAATTCCATTGTTTTCTTTTTAAATGATGCGGCGAAGTTACAATTTTTTAGGAATATGAGACGAATATTCGGCTGTTTTTTCTTGCTATTTCTTTGTCGTAGGGAATTCTTTTTTTAACTTTGTCCGTCAGTTTGAAAAAGATAAAAACGGTTTCTAAGACGTTAGCAAAATAAAAAACTTAAATATACAGAAGATATGAAATTTATCGTTTCGAGTACTGCGCTCTCCAGTCATTTGCAGGCTATCAGCCGTGTGATTAATTCGAAGAATGCGTTGCCTATTTTGGATTGTTTCCTCTTTGAACTGCAAGACGGAACCTTGTCTGCAACTGTTTCCGACAGTGAAACGACGATGGTCACTACGGTCGAAGTGAATGAAAGTGATATGGACGGCCGTTTTGCCGTCACAGCCAAAACCCTTTTGGACGCTTTGAAGGAAATTCCCGAACAACCGTTGACTTTTGAAATCAATACGGATTCCCTTGAAATCACGGTACAGTATCAGAACGGTAAATACAGCCTGATGGGGCAGAATGCGGACGAGTTTCCGCAGTCCGCCATGCTGGGTGACAATGCCGTACGTGTGGAAATGGATGCACAAGTGTTGCTGGGTGGTATCAACCGTGCCGTGTTTGCTACGGCTGATGACGAGCTTCGTCCCGTGATGAACGGTATCTATTTCGATATCACAACGGAGGACATCACGATGGTGGCATCAGACGGTCATAAGCTGGTGCGCTGCAAGACACTGGCCGCCAAAGGTAACGAACGTGCCGCCTTTATCCTGCCCAAGAAGCCGGCTTCGCTGATGAAGAATCTGCTGCCGAAAGAGCAAGGCATGGTGACTATCGAGTTCGACGAACGCAACGCTGTGTTCACATTGGAAAGCTACCGCATGGTGTGCCGTCTTATCGAAGGACGCTATCCCAACTACAACTCTGTGATTCCGCAGAACAACCCTTATAAAGTGACGGTAGACCGTCTGCAACTGCTCGGTGCTTTGCGCCGCGTGTCTATCTTCTCTTCGCAGGCAAGCAGCCTTATCAAGCTCCGTATGCAGGAGAATCTGATTGTCATCTCCGCACAGGACATCGACTTCTCTACATCGGCCGAAGAAACACTGGTTTGCCAATATGCGGGCAATCCGATGAGCATCGGTTTCAAGTCCACTTTCCTGATTGACATTCTGAATAACATTTCTGCCGATGAAATCGTTATCGAACTGGCAGATCCTTCACGTGCAGGTGTCATTATTCCGGTAGAGCAGGAAGAGAACGAAGACTTGCTGATGCTGCTGATGCCGATGATGCTGAATGACTGATGAATATTAGCAATCGGATTATGAGCTACGAGCTACAAGTGGCTGCGCAATTATGCCGCACGGTACTTGTAGCTCGTGGCTTGTAAGTTAAACTTATAATTTATAGCTCATAGCCAGAGCTTATAAAACGAAAAAACAATGAAATTGAATCTGAAAAATCCGATAGTCTTTTTTGATTTGGAGACTACGGGTACCAATATCAACTCAGACCGAATTGTCGAAATCTGTTACCTCAAGGTATATCCCAACGGGAATGAGGAGTCCAAAACCATGCGTATCAACCCCGAAATGCCCATTCCTGCCGAAGCATCTGCCGTTCATGGCATCTACGATGCCGATATAGCCGACTGCCCCACATTCAAGGAAGTGGCGCGCAACATTGCCAATGACATTGAAGGATGCGACTTGGCGGGCTTCAACTCCAACCGTTTTGATATCCCCGTCCTGGCGGAAGAGTTCCTTCGTGCCGGTGTGGACATTGACATGAGCCGCCGCAAGTTTGTGGACGTGCAGGTCATTTTCCACAAGATGGAGCAACGCACGCTGTCTGCTGCCTATAAATTCTATTGCGGCAAGAATTTGGAAGACGCCCATACGGCAGAGGCTGATACACGTGCCACCTACGAAGTGCTGATGTCGCAGTTGGACCGCTATCCGGAGTTGCAGAATGACGTGGCTTTCCTTGCCGACTATTCCAGCTTCAACAAGAATGTGGACTTTGCCGGTCGTATGGTCTACGATGACAAAGGTGTGGAAGTATTCAACTTCGGCAAGTACAAGGGCATGTCGGTATCCGATGTCCTGAAGCGCGATCCCGGCTATTACAGCTGGATTCTGAACAGTGATTTTACCCTGAATACCAAAGCCACGCTGACCAAGATACGTCTGCGTGAAATGACTCAGAAATAAATGGCAAATATACTGAAAGGGAAGAAAATAGTATTGGGCATTACGGGCAGCATTGCCGCCTATAAAGCATGCTATATTATTCGCGGACTGATTAAGCGTGGTGCAGAGGTGCAGGTGGTCATTACGCCTGCCGGAAAAGAATTTATTACCCCTATCACGCTCTCTGCCCTGACCAGCAAACCGGTTATCAGTGAGTTCTTTGCCCAACGCGATGGCACCTGGAACAGCCATGTGGACCTCGGTCTGTGGGCAGATGCCATGCTGATAGCCCCGGCTACGGCTTCCACCATCGGCAAGATGGCGAATGGCGTGGCAGACAATATGCTGATTACCACCTATCTTTCCGCCAAAGCTCCGGTGTTTGTGGCGCCTGCCATGGACCTGGACATGTATGCCCATCCTTCCACCCAAAAGAATCTGGATACACTCCGCTCTTATGGAAACCACATCATAGAACCTGCTACGGGAGAACTCGCCAGCCATCTGGTGGGGAAAGGCCGTATGGAGGAGCCGGAGAATATCATCCGCCACCTGGAAATGTACTTTGCTGCCAAAGAGGGCGACCTGGTGGGCAAGACAGTGATGATAACCGCAGGACCTACTTATGAGAAGATAGACCCGGTGCGCTTCATCGGCAACTATTCTTCCGGTAAGATGGGACTTGCCCTGGCAGATGAATGTACCGCCAGAGGGGCCAAGGTGATACTGATTGCCGGTCCGGTGCAGCAAGGCACTTACTTCCCGATGCACCAGTACCATGCGGTAGAGTCGGCGCAGGAGATGTTCGATGCTGCATCCGCAGCCTTTGTCCATGCCGATGCCGCCATCTTGACGGCTGCTGTGGCAGACTATACTCCCGAACAAGTTGCCGATGAGAAAATCAAACGTGAAAAGACCGGGGAGATGAGTTTGAACTTGAAACCTACCCGCGACATAGCCGCTTTCTTAGGCAATCTGAAGAACGATACAGAGCACCAACGGCGCCTCCTCGTAGGCTTTGCCCTTGAGACTCATAACGAGCAGATGAATGCGGAAGACAAGCTCAACCGCAAGAATCTGGACTTCATCGTGCTGAACTCCCTGAACGACAAGGGAGCCGGTTTTCGTTGCGATACCAATAAAATCAGTATCATAGACCACCAGGGAAAGACGGACTACCCCTTGAAGTCCAAAGCCGAAGTGGCTGCCGACATCGTAGACCGTCTGGTGAAAGATTTAAATAGTAAATAGTAAATCGTCAAATTGTCAATATCCTTATGTTGCGTTCGCTTTACATACAGAATTATGCGCTTATTGAAAAGCTCGATATCAGCTTCAGCAGCGGTTTCTCGGTGATAACGGGTGAGACCGGTGCTGGAAAATCCATTATTCTGGGTGCCATCGGTCTGCTGCTGGGACAGCGTGCCGACGTGAAAGCCATTCGTGTAGGAGCTTCGAAGTGCATTATCGAGGCCCGTTTTGATATTTCCGCTTACGGTATGCAGCCTTTCTTTGAGGAGAATGAGTTGGAGTACGAGGAAGAATGCATCCTGCGCCGCGAGGTGTCCGCTTCGGGCAAGAGCCGGGCATTCATCAATGACACGCCTGCTTCATTGGCTCAGATGAAGGAGTTGGGAGAACAGCTGATTGACGTACATTCCCAGCATCAAAACCTCTTGCTGAACAAGGAGGGATTTCAGTTGAATGTACTGGACATCTTGTCGCATAACGAAGAGGCCTTGTCTGCTTACCAGCATATCTTCGGAGCATGGAAGCAGGCACAGCAGGATTTGGAGGCCCTTGTTGCCCGTGCCAATCAGGATAAGTCGGACGAAGACTATATCCGTTTCCAACTGGAACAGTTGGAAGAGGCACACTTGTCTGCCGGTGAGCAGGAGGAGCTGGAGCAAGAGGCAGATACGCTGAGCCATGCGGAAGAGATAAAGGCCGGACTCTATCGGGTAGGGCAGACGCTCTACTCGGACGAAGGAGGCTTGTTGTCCGGGCTGAAGGAATGCCTGAACACGATGCTTGGCCTGCAGAGGGTTTATCCGGTTGCCGGGGAACTTGCCGAACGCATGGAAAGCACTTATATCGAGCTGAAGGATATTTCGCAGGAAGTGTCGGGTAAGGAGGATGAAATAGAGTTCGACCCCGAACGTCTGGATGAAGTGAACGAACGTCTGAACTTGATTTATACGCTCCAACAGAAGCACCGCGTTTCCACTGTCGGTGAACTTCTGGCGCTGACGGATGAATACGCCGCCAAACTCTCCGCCATCACTTCGTCCGACGAGCACATCGAGGAACTGAAAGCGCGTTGCGACGCTTTATATAATAAGGTGAAAAAGCAGGCTGCCGTCCTCACCAAGGCGCGTACTGCCGTTGCCCGTGAAGTGGAGAAGCAGATGGCTGCGCGGCTGGTTCCGTTGGGCATGCCCAATGTCCGTTTCCAGGTAGAGATAGGTGCCCGCAAAGAGCCGGGCATACACGGGGCGGATACTGTGAACTTCTTGTTTTCCGCGAATAAGAACGGGGCATTGCAAAGCGTCTCCTCCGTAGCTTCGGGTGGTGAAATAGCCCGCGTCATGCTCTCCATCAAGGCAATGATAGCCGGTGCCGTCAAGCTTCCTACCATTGTATTCGACGAAATAGATACCGGAGTCTCCGGCGAGATAGCCGACCGCATGGCGGATATCATGCAGGAGATGGGCGAGCAGGACCGCCAGGTAATCAGTATCACCCATCTGCCCCAGATTGCTGCCCGCGGACGCGCCCATTATAAGGTGTACAAGCAGGACAACGAGACGGAAACAAACAGTCACATCCGTCGTCTGACCGACGATGAACGTGTGGAAGAAATAGCCCATATGCTGAGTGGTGCTAAGCTGACCGAAGCCGCACTGAACAATGCCAGAGCATTGCTGGAAGTATCAAATAGTAAATAGTAAATCGTCAAATAGTAAATACCCATATATGGTTGATAACAGTGAAATGATTTTCGGCGTTCGTGCCGTGATAGAAGCCATTCAGGCAGGAAAAGAGATAGACAAGATATTGGTAAAGAAGGACATTCAGAGTGATTTGTCAAAAGAGCTGTTCGCTGTCTTGAAAGGGACTTTGATACCGGTACAGCGCGTTCCGGTGGAACGCATCAACCGCGTGACGCGGAAGAATCACCAGGGAGTGATTGCCTTCATCTCTTCAGTCACTTACCAGAAGACGGAGGACTTGGTACCTTTCCTTTTCGAGCAGGGCAAGAATCCTCTGTTTGTGATGCTCGACGGCATCACGGATGTCCGCAATTTCGGTGCCATTGCCCGTACTTGCGAGTGTGCGGCGGTAGATGCCGTGATTATCCCTGCACGGAACAGTGTATCTGTCAACGCAGATGCCATGAAAACCTCGGCAGGAGCCTTGCACACTTTGCCCGTTTGCCGCGAACACAGCCTGAAAGAGACCCTGCAATTCCTCAAGAATAGTGGTTTCCATATCGTGGCAGCCACGGAGAAAGGCGATTACGACTATACCAAAGCCGACTATACCGGTCCGATGTGCATCATTATGGGTGCCGAAGACAAGGGGGTGTCCTATGACAACCTGGCGTTGTGTGACGAGTGGGTGAAGATTCCCATGTTGGGAACCATCGAGTCCCTCAATGTTTCCGTTGCAGCCGGCATTTTGATTTATGAAGCGGTAAAACAAAGAACCAACTAAGATATGAAAAAGAAATTGCTGTTGATGCTCACTCTCTGTTTATTGGCTCAGTGGAGTGTGGCACAAGCCCCGAAGTGGGTAGACAAAGCCAAACGTGCCGTTTTTTCGGTGGTGACCTACGACCAGGACGATAAGATACTGAATACTGGAAACGGCTTTTTTGTCACTGAAGATGGCGTTGCGCTTTCTGACTACACCTTGTTCAAAGGTGCCCGGCGCGCCGTTGTGATGAGCTCGGACGGGGCACAGATGCCGGTGGAGGCCATTATGGGAGCTGATGACATGTACGATGTTGTCAAGTTCCGTGTCGGCATCCCCGGAAAGAAAGTCACGGCACTCACTTTGGCTGCTGTGGCTCCGGCTGCCGGTGCGGATGTATATCTGCTGCCTTATTCCACCCAGAAAGACCGTTCCTACACTGCCGGGAAAGTAAAGGAAGCTGATAAGATTTCCGGTAACTATTCCTATTATACACTTGATATGCGTTTGAAGGACAAGATGGTGAGTTGTCCGCTGATGACTGTGGACGGGCAGGTCTTCGGCCTTGCGCAGAAGTCCTCCGGACAAGACACGGCTACCATCTGCTATGCCATTGATGCCAATTTCGCCATGTCGCAGAATATCTCCGCATTGTCTTATGGAGATATGTCATTGAAGGGCATCGGTATTAAGAAGGCATTGCCCGATACCGAAGAGCAGGCTTTGGTGTTCCTCTACATGGCTTCTTCCCAACTGTCTCCGGAGAAGTATATGGAGACTCTGAACGATTTCATTGCACAATATCCTGCCAGTGCCGACGGTTATCTGCGCCGTGCTTCCCAGCATCTGTTCATGTCCCGTGAAGATGCTTCCATGGATAAGGTCGCCGCAGATATGGATAAGGCTTTGGAGGTTGCCGCAAAGAAAGATGATGTGTATTACAACCGGGCCAAGATAATCTATAATTATGCATTGGGCAAGCCCGAGAAAGTTTATAAGGACTGGTCGCTCGACAAGGCTTTGGACGAGGTACGGAAAGCGATAGCCATTGACGAGCTTCCGGTTTATGTCCAGTTGGAGGGTGACATCCAGTTTGCCAAGCAGGACTATCCGTCGGCATTTACCAGCTATGATAAAGTGAATAAGACCATTCTGGCCTCTCCGGCTACCTTCTTCAGTGCCGCCAAGACCAAGGAATTGATGCAGGCGCCTGCCGAGGAGGTACTGGCTTTGATGGACAGTTGTGTGGCCCGCTTTACCCAGCCCTATACGGAGGAGGCCGCCCCTTATTTGTTGGAGCGTGCCCAAGCCCGTATGAATGCAGACCAGGCGCGTAATGCCATGCTGGATTATGACGCCTATTACAATGCCGTGAACGGTAAAGTGAACGACATGTTCTACTATTACCGTGAGCAGGCCGCTTTGAAGGCCAAGCAGTACCAGCGTGCGCTGGACGATATGGCGAAAGCCATCGAACTGAATCCGGAGGATTTGACTTACCGTGCCGAACTGGCAGTGGTGAATCTTCGCGTGGGACGTTACGAAGAGGCGTTGAATGTGCTGAAGGCTGCTCTGGAGAAAGACCCTAAGTATGCCGAGGCCTACCGTCTGATGGGTATCGCCCAGCTGCAGATGAAGAAGGACAAGGAAGCTTGTGCCAGCTTTGCCAAGGCAAAGGAATTGGGTGACCCCAATGTGGATGCTTTGATTGAGAAGCATTGCAAGTAAAGGGATGGGATAGAATAAAGGCTCTGCTTTCGCAAGCAGAGCCTCTGTTTTGGGGAACTCCCCCGTGTTAAATGAGTTAAGTCTAGGTATAACAGGTTATGAGTGAAATTACGTTGTTTTATTTATAAAATGCGTGGATTTCCGGAATACTGCATATACTTCGGATTTTTTTTATTTCAAAAAAGAAAATAGACTCGATTATTAATAAAAACAAACTTTGACAATCATGAAGAAAGTGATTTGCAGCCAGAAGACACCGGGCGCCATAGGCCCTTATAGCCAGGCTATCGAAGCCAGTGGAATGGTATTTGTATCAGGTCAGTTGCCTATTGATGCAGCTACCGGAGTGATAGCTGAAGGTACGGAAGCGCAAGCCCGCCAGTCCTTGGAGAATATAAAGCATATCCTGGAAGAGGCAGGTCTGAGCATGGCGAATATTGTGAAGACAACCGTTTTTCTGGCAGACATGTCCTTGTTCGCTGATATGAACAAGGTATATGCCACCTATTTTGACGGTGCTTTCCCGGCACGTTCGGCTGTGGCAGTGAAGGCGTTGCCCAAAGATGCCTTAGTAGAGATTGAGTGCATCGCGGTTCGCTAACAAGTCGGCCACAATGAAACTGCTGCCTCCCACGAAGATGAAATCTTCCGGGAGGCTTTTTTCTTGTGCGGCCCGCACGGCGGCAGGTACATCAGGATAGCAATGTCCTTCCAGACCTGCTGCTTCGGCAAGCTCCTGTAGTTCGCTTTCGGGCAATGCTCGCTTCACGCTGGCTTTGGTGAAGTAGTAGGTCGCTTCCCGGGGCAGCAGGGCCAGTACCCCCCGTATATCCTTGTCATTCACCATGCCTATGATGATGTGTAGCTGGCGGTAAGCCTGCTGTTTCAGTTGTTCTGTAATGTAGGTGATGCCTCCCACATTGTGGCCGGTGTCACAAATCAGGGTGGGCGACTCCTGCAGTTTTTGCCAGCGTCCCATCAAGCCTGTCAGTTCCACCACACGGGCAAAGCCACTGCGCACTGCTTGTTCGTCCAGCCGGTAGCCGGCTTCTTTCAGTAGCGGGAGGGCGGTGAGGATGGTCCGGGCATTTTTCTGCTGGTAGAGCCCTTTCAGTTCGTATTCTATTCCGGGATAGTCTTCACGGTCATTCTCCTCGGCAAAGTAGATGGGAGCACCCGTTGTCTGTGCTTTTTCCAGAAATACCGGTTTCGTTTCGGGAGTGGTCTCGCCGATTACAACGGGGATACCGCTTTTAATGATTCCTGCCTTCTCTCCTGCGATTTTTGCCAAGGTGTCCCCCAGGAATTGGGTATGGTCAAAACTGATGTTGGTGATGATGCATACATCCGGACGGATGATATTGGTACAGTCCAGGCGTCCGCCTAGTCCCACCTCGATTACGGCTACATCCACCTTTTCATCGGCAAAGTAGCGGAAGGCCATGGCAGTGGTCAGCTCAAAGAAAGAGGGATGGAGGGGTTCGAAGAAGCCACGTTCCTGCTCTACAAAACGGATGACGTATTCCTCGGGTATAGGCTGTCCATTAATCCGGATGCGCTCCCGGAAATCCACCAGATGGGGCGAGGTATAGAGCCCGACCCTGTATCCTGCCTCTTGCAGTATGGCGGCAAGCGTATGCGAGCAGGAGCCCTTTCCATTGGTACCGGCCACATGAATGCTGCGGAAACTGCGGTGGGGATGTTCGAAGTGTGCGTCCAGGGTCAGAGTGTTTTCCAATCCTTCCTTGTATGCTGAGCCGCCCACTTGCTGAAACATGGGCACACTGTTATATAAGTAAGTTAAAGTGTCCTGATAATCCATCTTTTATAATATTTAACGGAGAAGCAATCCTTTCTCCCTATTAATTTGTTATCTTTAAAAGCGACAAAGATAATGCAGACCGAACGCAATCAAGCTTGCTTGAAATTGCTTGCAGTGTAGCTTATCTTAAGCTTATGCAAAGGTATTAACAATTTAAATCTAACGTGTATGGGAGCTAAGAAAAATTTTGTGATTGATACGAATGTGATTCTTCACGATTATAACTGTTTGAAGAATTTTCAAGAGAATGACATTTATCTTCCCATCGTAGTCCTTGAAGAACTGGACAAATTCAAGAAAGGTAATGAGCAGATTAATTTCAATGCGCGTGAGTTCGTCCGTGAGCTTGATTTGATTACCGATGATAATCTGTTCACCAAAGGGGCGCCATTGGGAGAGGGCTTAGGCCGTCTGTTTGTGGTGGCAGGCATGGTGGACTCTCCCCGAGTACGTGATTCCTTTCCCGAACGCATCCCCGACCATCAGATTCTGTCGGTAGTGGACTGGCTTTCCACCAAAAAGCCTAAAATGAAAACCATCCTTGTCACGAAAGACGTGAATCTGCGCATGAAGGCGCGTTCCATCGGTCTGCTGTGCGAAGACTACATCAATGATAAGGTAATCAATGTGGATATATTCGAAAAGTCGAATGAAGTGTTCGAGGGTATTGACCCTGCGCTGATAGATCGCATTTATTCTTCCAAAGAAGGACTGGACATCAACGAGTTCGATTTTAAGGACATCATTCGTCCCAACGAATGTTTTGTGCTGAAGAGTGACCGCAGCAGTGTGCTTGCGCGTTATAATCCCTTTGCCCATTCGATTTGCCGGGTCCACAAGACAAAGAATTATGGCATTGAGCCGCGCAATGCCGAGCAGAGCTTTGCTTTTGAGGTGCTGAACGACCCGAACATCAAGTTGGTTGCCCTGACCGGTAAGGCGGGAACCGGCAAGACCCTGCTGGCATTGGCCGCCGCATTGGGGAAACTTACCGACTACAAGCAGATTCTCCTGGCACGTCCCATCGTGGCCCTATCCAATAAAGACCTTGGATTCCTTCCCGGTGATGCCAATGAGAAAGTGGCTCCTTACATGCAGCCTTTGTTCGATAATTTGAATGTAATCAAGCATCAGTTCGCTGCCAATTCCTCTGAAGTGAAACGCTTGGAGGATATGCAAAAAAGTGAACAATTGGTCATCGAGGCATTAGCCTTTATCCGCGGGCGCAGTTTGAGCGAGACCTACTGTATTATTGATGAAGCCCAAAACCTGACTCCGCATGAGATTAAGACCATCATCACCCGTGCCGGTGAAGGCACAAAAATGGTGTTTACCGGTGATATTCAGCAGATAGACCAACCCTATCTGGACAGTCAGTCCAATGGGCTTGTTTATATGATAGACCGTATGAGGGACCAGAACTTGTTTGCCCATGTCAATCTGGTGAAAGGAGAACGTAGCCAGTTGAGCGAGTTGGCAAGTAATCTGATGTAGCGGATACCGCATTTTCTGGGGTAAAATTATTTCCATCCCGCTTTCCAACTGTTAAAACGAGGGAGGCGGGATAGTTTCTTTATAGACGATAAATAATTATTATAACATTTTTTTATCGATTTCTTGTCCGTTTTGACTAAAATAGTGTATCTTTGCCTCGCCTAAAACAAAACTGTCAAGCGAAATGAAGCGAAATTTTTTTCATCGGTATCTTTCCGCGAAAGTGCTTCCGATATGGACTATTCTATTAATTGACGTATTTATCATCGTCATATCCAGTCTGTTGGCCTATGCTCTCCGATATGATTTCAGAAGCATTTTTTTGGAATCCTCTACCATTGACAAGACCATTTTATGGACGGTTGTTGTCAACTTGATTTTCTTCCGTGTTTTCCGTACGTATTCCAATGTGTTGCGCTTTTCTTCCTTTGTGGATATCATGCGCATTTTTGTGTCATTGACGGTGTCGTATGCACTGCTGATGATAACGAGCGTCCTGACGGAAAGCTATTTGGAGTTTAACCTGGCTCCGGTCAGCGTGCTGTTCATGTCTTATATCATCAGCTTTGCCATGATGGCATGCTCCCGTGTGATTGTCAAGACTTTCTTCGAGGCGCTGAACTTCGACGGCACCCACAGTGCCAACGTGTTCATTTACGGTGCCAAGGAAGCCGGGGTCAACATTGCCAAGGCATTGCGTGTCAATCTGCGCAACCACTACCGTCTGCGCGGATTCATTGCGGACGAACCTGAGCTTATCAACAAGGTGATGATGGGTGTCAGGGTGTTCCCCAACGATGATACGCTGATTGATGTGCTGAACGACCGCGATGTGCAGACCATCATCATTTCTCCTGCCAAGATGGAGGAACTGAAGAAGTCCGACATGGCTGACCGCCTGCTGGTGCACAACATCAAACTGATGACCGCGCCTCCTTTGAGCGAGTGGAACGGTCAGGCGCTGAGCCGCACACAGTTGAAGGAAATTCAGATTGAGGACCTGCTTCAGCGCAATCCTATCGAGATAGATATCCATAAGGTTGCCTCTCATCTGGAGGGCAAGCGTGTGATGATTACGGGCGCCGCCGGCTCCATCGGCAGTGAAATCATGCGCCAGGTGGCTTCGTTCAATCCCTATAAACTTATTTTAGTGGACCAGGCCGAGACCCCTCTGCACGACATCCGTCTGGAACTTCAGGACCGTTGGCGCGACATCGATGCCGAGACCATCATAGCCGACATCTCCAATGCCACGCGCATGGAGGATATCTTCAGGGAGTTCAAGCCCCAGTATATTTTCCATGCGGCCGCCTACAAGCATGTGCCGATGATGGAGGACAACGTTTCCGAGTCCATCCAGGTGAACGTATTCGGCACGCGCACCGTTGCCGATCTTGCCGTGAAATACGGTGCCGAGAAGTTTGTGATGATTTCTACGGACAAGGCTGTTAACCCTACAAACGTGATGGGCTGTTCCAAGCGTATTTGCGAGATTTATGTGCAGTCTCTTGCGAAGAAGTTGCAGAAGGAGGGAGGCCATGCCACTCAGTTCATCACTACGCGTTTCGGCAATGTGCTGGGTTCCAACGGTTCTGTCATTCCCCGTTTCCGCGACCAGATTCAGCGTGGCGGTCCGGTGACAGTGACCCATCCTGAGATAATCCGTTACTTCATGACCATTCCCGAAGCTTGCCGCCTTGTTCTTGAGGCCGGCAGTATGGGCAACGGCGGTGAAATCTACATCTTCGACATGGGTAAGCCGGTGAAGATTGTGGACCTTGCCAAGCGTATGATCAGCCTTTCCGGACGTACGGATGTGAAGATTGAATTTACCGGTCTCCGTCATGGCGAGAAGCTCTACGAGGAACTCTTGAATGTGAAGGAGCTTACAAAACCCACCTACCATGAGAAGATTATGATTGCCACGGTGCGTGAGTATGACTATGACGAGGTGAAGGAGCGTATCCAGAAGCTGATTGATGTAAGTTACACCTATGACCAGATGAAAATTGTTGCTGCCATGAAGGATATTGTTCCGGAATTCGTGAGCAAGAATTCCTGCTTTGAGGCGCTGGATAAGAAGAAATAAAAAGATAGCGGTATAGTATAAAATGAAAGGGTGATAACGTATTGTAGTGTTATCACCCTTTCAATTTTATTGTCTTCTTGTCAGCCTTTTGTCTCATTCATGTGAAGAGAAGTATTTCAAGAACTGTGTACGTTCGAAAGTATTGACTCCCTTCGGGTCGTTTACGTTCAGAATACCTTTGAACTGGCTGATGGTTTCCATACCTTTGCGGTCCATCCACAAGTTGAGGAAGCGGATGTATTCTTCAATGATGGTAGCTGAATTCTGATAAAGCACACTGCATATCTCTACTGCCGAAGCACCTGCTAATATTGCCTTGACAACGCCTTCGGGCGAGTGGATACCACCGGAAGCGGCATAGTCCAGCTTGTTTACGGCTGCCGAAGCGATGCCTATCCAGCGCAGGGCTTTAGACAAATCGGCTTCGTTGCTGAATACGTTGCCGGATACTTGTATCATTTTCTCAATGTTGATGTCCGGCTGGTAGAAGCGGTTGAACAGCACTACTGCGGCGGCGCCGTTGGCGTACAGTTGGTCTATCAGAGCTATCGGATTGGTCAGGTTGTCACCCAGCTTCATGATGACGGGTATCTTGACCGTCTTCTTGATGTGGCTCAGAATGTCGATGTGGCGTTGCTCGAAACTGCCGTAAGCATATTGTACATCCGTCTGCAGTGCAAGGATATTGATTTCCAATGCGTCTGCACCGGCTTCTTCTATTTTGGCGGCAAATTCCACCCAGTCGGCATTCTGATAGCAGTTGATGCTGGCTATGATGGGGATATTGCAAACCTTTTTGCTTTCCTTAATTAGGTTCAGATATTCACCCAGCTTATGTTCGCGGATATATCCTACAAGGTAGTCACTGCCTTCGGGGTACATGTTCGGGTCTCCCATCCAGTCAGCCTCCATCATGATTTGCTCTTCAAAAAGTGATTTTAGCACAATGGCACCTGCGCCAGCCTCAGATAGTTTCTGATTCTTGGCGGCGCTGTCTGTCAGTCCGGAGCTGCTGACGATAATGGGGTTTCTGAGTTTCAGCCCTGCAAAAGTAGTTTCTAATGTTGCCATGATAATGATTTTTTATGGTTAATAGTTTCTTTCTCCAAAAATCTTGCTTCCTACACGTATCAAGGTGCTCCCGGCTGCAATGGCCTCGTGATAGTCGTGAGACATCCCCATGGACAGTTCCCGGAATGATTCTGCATCGGCAAACCATTTGGCTTTCACTTCATTGAAGAAGCTACTTAAAGAACAAAACTCTGTTTTGATTTGTTCGTCATTGTCCGTATTTGTGGCCATGCCCATCAATCCGCATATCCGGATATGCTTGAGCTCTCTCCATTCACCGGCTGCCAGCATTTCCCGGCATTCGTCAAAGCTGAATCCAAACTTGGTCTCTTCCCGGGCAATGTGCAGCTGCAGCAGGCAGTTGACGGTTTTTCCGGCTTTGGCAGCCTGCTTGTTCACTTCGGCCAACAGCTTGTAGGAGTCTATGCCATGAATCAGCGCTACGTAAGGAACGATATATTTTATTTTGTTTGTTTGCAGATGCCCGATGAAATGCCATTCTATGTCTTTGGGCAGACTTTCGTATTTGGCAGTCATTTCCTGCACCTTACTTTCTCCGAACACACGCTGGCCGGCACGATACGCTTCTTCTATCGCCTCGTTGGGGTGAAATTTGGAAACAGCCACCAGCCGTACCTTTTCAGGCAGTTCGCTCAGTACTTGTTTTAAATTCTCTGCAATCATCGTTTTTTTGAGTTATGAGTTATGAGTTATAAGTTATGGGTCGCAATAATAATTCATAACTTATAACTCATAACTCAAATTAAACTTCCGGTTTGTCGTCGGGCTCTGCACTGTACGGATATACATCCATAATGGCGGTTTCCGCTACAGATGCTATCTGGTAGTCGGCCATTGTGCCTTTCATGCCCTCATCCAGTTTCTTCACTGCATCACGCAGGTCGGCAGCCTGCACCAATACCTGGGTAGAGGTTTTCTTTTCCGCACCGCTTTTCTCGTCCAGTGTGATGAAAACCAGTTTACATTTAAACCAGCGGTCGGCAGCTTCCTCTTCGCTGGGGAACAATTCGCTATAGTTGGCACGTTTGATGTCCGATACGGTGAACTCTCCCGAAATGAACGGCGTCATCTCTTCGATGATGCGTGCTTCCGCTTCCGTAAAACTGAGGGCATCCACCAGGTACGGTTCGGTCACCTTCTTGTTCATTCCATTTTCCATTGTTTTCTCGTAACGGATCTTACATTCAAACCATGTATGCATTGCCATAATTTTCTGTTTTTAATTATTGATTTATTGTTAGTTAAGCTGCTTTATGCGTGCCTATGCCCGCCGAAAGCAGTGCAAAGATAGCCAAAAACTAAATGGATATAAAAAGTTGCCTTGCATTTTACGTGAAAATTTTATTGGAGAACCGGGACGGTACGTATGGGCATAAAAAAAGGAGTACCGCTGTACTCCAACCTTTGTTAACCTTAAATCTAATACTATGAAAAACACATTGCAAATGTACGGACTTTTTCGACATTTGCAAGAGTGTCGGGGCATAAAGTGTGTATTTGTAACACTTATTATATTTTATACCTTTGTACTACATCTTTTTTAAAACTTGAGGTGTGTTGCTGAAACATAAATTTGCATCTGCTTTGCTTCCACACTTCCACCCACCTCCTGTATCTCCCTATCCATCGGCATTTACCCTGCGGTGGAAGCAACCTGAAAAGGTGGAAGCAAAATTTGCTTCCACCTGCCAAAAACGTCTGAGTTTTGCCGTAACTTATTATCCTCTACCATAATACCGCGCGTGGGTTACATAAATCGGTTGGTGTAGTTTTCCTGCATTTTCGAGCTTGCCCGACTATGAATAATGGAGTCTAATGTCTTTTAAGTTGCTGTACAATACATTTGTGCCTTGTGCGCAATAGGCGCGGGCTACGTACTTCATCTGTAAAAGCCTTGGAGTTAGTGACGCCTAACGGCCATGAACAACCCTGCTTATGGTCGTTAAACGATTGCTTCATGGCCGTTAGCAGGGTTGTTCATGGCTGTTAGGCGTTATTAATTCCCTATGCAACAGTGGACAAACAAAGGGTGAAAAGCAAAGGAATGCTTGTGTTTTAAATAGGAATTCACGGGCTTGCACTCTCTCTCCATAGTTTTATTTCACTTGCGTTTTGTGCGATAAATTCCCATTTATCAGCAGGCATCTTTGCGAAACTTCAATAATGCATTTATGAGGGTAAGATATTGGAATGTAGAATGATATATTGGAAATGATGAGGTGTTTTTTAAACGTTCGTTTAATGAACGCAAAGATAAGCTGTATTTTTTGAACTAACAAAATGTTTAATAAAAATATTCCCAAAGTGATTTCTGTTTCATATTAATCTATTGAATTGCAGTAGTGTACGTCTAACATTTAACATATTAAAGTTCTGTTCCTTTTTAACTTTTATGCCTCTACTTATTTTCTTAAAAATAGACGTTTATTAAACGAACGTTTATTGGACACTTTTATGAGTCTAATATCTTCTTTAATAGCTTATTATCATTGCAAAAGTGTACAATACGGTTTGGGTGGGAAAATGTCTCGTTCAAACCGCGAAGCGCACCCGGAACTGAGCTAATTCATTCGAAAGAAAATTTCTAAGTGACTGAACAACAGAAATATTGGTTTGCGGCTCGCACCCGTGACAAGCAGGAATTCACAGTCCGGAAATCTTTGGATCGACTTAAATCGGAAGAGCATTTGGAGCTTGACTATTATCTTCCCACGCGCTTTGTCATTTCTCAATTGAAGTATCGTCGTAAACGCAGTGAAGTTCCGGTAATCCGCAATCTGGTATTTGTTCATTCCACCAAGCAGACAGCCTGCGATATTTCCAACATCTATAATGTCCCCCTTTTTTATATGAAGGACCTTTCTACGCATTCCATGCTAGTGGTACCGGATAAGCAAATGGAGGACTTTATGTTCGTAATGGATCTGAATCCTGACGGTGTCAGCCTTGATAGCGAAATTCTTACTGTTGGGCATAAAGTAAAAGTTATCAAAGGCGAACTCAGCGGTATTGAAGGTGAGGTTGCCATCGAAGCCAATAAAACATACGTCGTTATCCGTATTAAAGATCTTTTGACGGCAAGTGTCAAAGTCCCCAAATCCTATCTGAAAATAATCGGGTGACTTCTAAATAGGTATAATCTTATATTTTAATCATATATCATAATAATGAATGATTTAACTTCCCGTGCTCTTGAGCTTCAGCATGCAGCTCATGAGCTGATGTATCTTGGTATGGACGGTGAGCCGGTCTATTCCGACACTTTTTGCCGGTTGAATAAGGAAGTGCTTGTTAAGTCCGATTCTCTTTTTTCTGCTCAGAGTTCCGATGTTGAAGAGGAGGCGAATTTGTGTCTGGCTCTTTTGATGGGGTATAATGCTACTATCTATGATGATGGAGATAAAGAGCAGAAAAAACAGGTGGTTTTAGAACGTATATATAACATTTTAGAAAAACTTTCTACTTCTTTACTTAAACTTCGTTTACTGGTTTATACTTATGGGGAAGTTTATGAGGAATATATACTTAAAGAGATTAATGTAATTATTGGTATTTGGGATACAAGATTGATGACTTCAGAGCAGATTGAAATAGTCAAAGAGTTTAGAAATATTGAAGAAAATCCCTATCCTTGGGAAGAATTGTGATTTGATAAAATAGAATGTCAGTATTTGCTCGAGTTCACTTTTATAGCTTCTCAAGATGATGTCTTTCTAATCAAAGAATAGATATTAACTTTTTATTTCTCTAATCAAAAAAATATAACAATAATGATCTTGAAGTTCTTTCTTCCATTACTTTTTAGAGTATTGATGTGATAAATATAAGTTGATAGCTGCTACATATTGACGTTTTTCTTTGGAGAGGATATAAAGAATAATATTGAATTGTTTTTCGTATTTGTATTGATTTTTTTTGGTATATATGGATGTAAGATGACTTTGATTATTAGTTCTATAAAATGAGGAATTAATGTTGAATAAATTGAGGGTAATAATTTGAAATTGGGTAAAAAAATAGATATATATTATTATTTTAGGAGTGTATTACATCTGTTGTCTTCAGGAGCTTTAACCTCTTTAGGGTTAATGTTGATTTCGTCTGGATATTTTTCGCAATTGAAGCCTATACAAGTTATTTTTATAATATCATTGATACAATGGCAGCAATTAGGTCTGACATTTGCAAAATTAGGAATGGATCAAATTTCATTTATTATTGCTTTTGTAACTCCTGGTAATAAACTTGATTATTTCTATTTAATAAAGAAGTATTCTATTATTGTTAGTTGGATATTTGTAGCTGTAATTGGTCTCTTTTTTCATGTGAAAGCATGGGGAGTGCTTGGTTTATGTATTTTATTTGATGTTTTTGCTACGGCTAAAGTCTCAGAATTAAATGCAAGGAAAGCTTTTGTTAAAACTAATATAGCTAATTTCTTGAAAACCCCCTTTTTTTTAATAATAGTTGTTGTTGTAGCATATTATTTTGATATTAATGATTGGATTATTCTTTCTTTTTTTTTATTGGCATGTTTTTCTCGATTTGGATATTTATATAATATTGATAATAAGGATGGCTTTGTAAAAATACGAGATAATTCTCAATTAAAACTAGGTATTCAGCAAATTCTCAATTATGTTTTGTTTAGAATAAATCAATACCTCATATTGGTACCGTTTTTTATTGAAAAGATAGATAGCTCTATTTTTGTAAATAAATTTTTATTCATGGCAAGATATCCTGAAATAGTATCGGGAGTTTTAGTTGGTGTATCTCCATTGTATTTACCTTATATTAATAAAAAAGTCTTTTCGTTTAAATATGTAGTTGCTTTTGTTGTTGTTTTATGTCTTAGTTTCTCATTAGGTGGGTATTTATATAAATTATTTTGGGCAATGGATGCTACTATTTCATTTTGTGATATTTTCCCATTTGCATTGCATTGCTCTCTTATTTTATATGTAAATGCATTATCTTTTGTTTTTTTGAAAGATAAAAAATATAATAGTTTAATTTGTAATTTATCATTATCCTTATTCTTTTCTGCATTGTTGTTTTTCTTATTATATGTATTGAAATTTAATGTACAGTATTTAATATATTATATAGTACCAGTTCAGTTGTTGCTTTTTATTGTTTTATCACTGCGTGAGATAGAAAAATAGCTATATGAAATATCTTTTTATTATTCCTAGTTTTTATGGATTTATTTCTTTTTCGTTATTTTATTTATTATATAGAATAAAATTATTGCCATATAGAGCAACATATTGTGAAATGGATATAATTTGTTTGTTTACAATTTTATTGTTTCTATTTTCATTTTTCTGCTTTTATAGATATTATAGAGTTACTTTAAATACAATTTCGGATGGGAAGCCATATCCTTTTATGTCATTAATGATTTTTTTCTATGTTATTGGTATGTTAGGTTATGTCTTATATTTTAGAGAGTGTATAGGTTACTTTGGTTCATTGAATAGTTTTTTTATTAATTTAGTATATAGTGGGAGCGAAATAAGAAAAGCTACAGGGAAAGTTGAAGCTCAATCAATTATATTAACTTATTTTGCTTGGGTTGCATCTGGTGTTAGTATATTTTATTATTTACGAGGCAAGCTATCTTTTTTTTGGATAATATGTGCTATTCTTCATTGGTTGTTGAATTTATTGTTTGTTGCACGTAGTAGGCTTTTTATGATACTATTAATGTCTTGCATTATAGCAATACCAATATTGTTACAAAAAAAGAGTCTTAAAAGTTTACTTGTTAAAGGAGTTTGTATCTCATTTTTTTTGATATTTATATTCAATATAATAGGAATTTGGGTTGGAAAAATAAGTTTTGAAGGAGATTCCTTTTCAAGAGATACTATATTACCACCATTTTTGCAGAGTTTTTATTATTATTCTACGAGTGGGTTTGCTTATTTAAATGAACTTATTGGAGATGATATGTATACTGGTGAGCCTATAAGAATATTTAATCCTATATATAAACTATTGAATATGATGGGCATTACTAATGTTGATATTCCTGATACAATTTTAGATTTTATAACAGTTACTTCTGATGGTAATGTAACTAATGTCGGAACCTTTTTAGAACCATTTTGGAGTGATGGTGGGATATTATATGTTCTAATAGGTGTAATAGTGCATTCTTTTTTCTTTGATTTATTAGGATGTTTATATTTGAAAATTAACAATGGTATTTCTTTTTATGCATGGAGCTTTTTATGTTTTACTAATTTGTTTATTTGTTTTGCTCCAAGATATAATACCATGTACTTTTATATATTTTTATTATTACCTTTTTTGTTAGGTCGGGGAATATTTGCTGTAAAATAGATATGGTTAGTAAAATCGTAAAGAAAAATGTTATATATGTTGATATTTGTGGAACTTTGTATTTATCAAATACTACTTTTGATTTCTTAAATTTCTATTTCTCAAAGAATAGCTTATGGACTCTATTTCATTATATTTATACATCTATTATTGGTAGGTTGATTAATAAAACATTTATTAATATTGTAGGAGTTGATGTTACGCGAATGTTGGCTGTTCTTTTTTTAAAAGGGATTAAACGAAGTACTTTAGAACTTGCCGCACAAAATTTTTATGATAATTTTTTATATAAAAGGAGAAATAAATTGGCTTTTGATTTACTATATGAACTAAAAGAGAAAAATACATTGTTTTTAGCTTCTGCTACATTGGATTTCATAGCTGAAATTATATCTAAAAATATAGGTATTCCTGTGGCTATTTCGACGGAATTATTTTACTTGGATAATGTTTGTATGGGATCATACAAAGAAGAAGTTATGGGAAATAAGTATGATACATTGGAAAAAAAGAATTTCTGTTTGGATTCATATATTGTGATTACCGATAATATTTCTGATGCTAAATTAGTACAGAAGTCATTATTTTCATATGTATTTGTGAATACGAGTATGCAAAAGAAATGGAATAAAATCTTCTCAAAAAACATGAATAATATAAAGATGATTCATTATGCTTAATAATATATTCTTTTATTTACCAATGGGCTATTTGTTAAAAACCCGCTTAAATAGTTTAGCCAAATTCATATCTTGGAATATAATATATGTATTTCCACTATTTTATTTGGCATATATAAAATTAAATTTTGTAATTACAATAATTGATTTTGTAGAGATTTTGGGCTCAATAATTGTTGTATATAATTTTTATGAAATAGGTTATATTCAAAATGACACTGAAACAATAAAGAGAGAATCTAATCCAACTTTAAGAGTCTCGAAAGATGAATTAGAATATTATGAAGAAAATAAATGGTATATATATATAGCAAGAATTGTAATAAATTGTATTTTTGTTTATTTCCTTTTTTACTTGTCGGATATTAATTCTTTATTGTATTTTGAATTTTTACTGCATTTATTATTGCTCTTGTTCATTTTTTATAATCTAATACGAAATAGAATGAGTATTCTATTATATTTTTTATTAATAATCCTGCGTTATATTATACCTCTTATAATGATAGGCTCTTCTTGGAATATCAATTTGTTAGTAGTATTAATATTAATGTTACCTCTATGTAAAACAATTGAGTTCTTGTCTAAAAAAAAGTATGGTTTTAAATTTTGCATAAAATATGTGAGGAGTAATTTGACTTCATATCGGGTGTGTTATTATACATTAGTACTAGTTCTAATAAGTTTATTAATATGGGGAAAGGTCATTCCTATATACTATTTTTTTTTGTTTTTCTATTTTTGGGCATATAGGCTTTTCATTTATATACTGCATAAAAGTCATATGACTCCCAGAGATTATTTGTCTTAATTCGATATTTGGGGAGTTAGTATCTTTTTACTTTGGATAAACAATAATTAGTATCATAGTTTTTTTAGACTATAAAAGGAATTGGTTAAATGAATTTCTTTTTTATTGCTAGCATAAAGGGGATTATATGAAACATATGAAAGTTTTAGTTACTGGTGGGGCTGGCTTTATCGGCTCCAATCTTTGCGAGTATTTACTTGCTCATAATTATAAGGTTGTATGTTTGGACAACTTTGCCACTGGGAAGATTGAGAATCTTCTTCCATTATTAAATCGATATCTTGATACATTTAAACTGATAGTAGGTGACATCCGTGATCTCTCTGATTGCCAGAAGGCAGTGGTAGGAGTCGATTATATTCTGCATGAGGCAGCATTGGGTTCTGTACCCCGTTCCATCAAAGACCCTGCCACTACTAATACAGTTAATATTGGTGGCTTCCTGAATATGTTGATTGCTGCCCGTGATGCAGGAGTGAAACGCTTTATGTATGCGGCAAGTTCATCCACTTATGGAGATAGCCAGTCTCTTCCCAAAGTGGAAGATGTGATCGGTAGACCGTTATCTCCTTATGCTGTAACCAAATATGTGAACGAGCTTTATGCGGATGTATTTGCACGTACTTATGGAATGGAATGTATCGGCTTACGCTATTTTAACGTATTCGGACGTCGTCAGGACCCCTTTGGTGCTTATGCTGCTGTTATCCCCTTATTTGTAAAGAAATTGATGGCACACGAGAGTCCCGTGATTAACGGTGATGGTGAATACAGCCGTGATTTTACTTACATTGACAATGTAATCCAGATGAATATGCTTGCCATGACAACCACCAATCCGGATGCAGTCAATCAGGTTTATAATACCGCTTTTGGAGAAAGGACTACATTGAATCAGCTGGTGAATTATTTGAAGGAATATTTGAGTGAGTTTGATCCGAAAATAGCTGATGTGGAGATTCTTCATGGCCCGAATCGGCAGGGTGATATACCTCATTCTTTGGCTTGCATTGATAAGGCTAGAAAACTTCTTGGTTATATTCCGGAATACAGCATGCGCGACGGTCTGAAAGAAGCTGTCAAATGGTATTGGCATAATATCTGATTCATTCATTCTTTTTCCCTTTCTATTAGCTAATAAACTAAACTTCCTAATAAATACTGAAAATCTTATGGATACAGTAAAAATCGCCGTAATCGGTCTCGGTTACGTAGGGCTTCCTTTGGCTCGTTTGTTCTCTACCAAATACAAAACTGTTGGTTTTGACATGAATAAATCTCGTGTGGATGCATTGATGGCAGGACACGATGCTACCCTTGAAGTTTCGGACGAATTGCTACAGTCTGCCATTGCCAATGGCTTCAAGTGCACGGCTGACATTGAAGACATTCGTGATTGCAACTTTTATATTGTGGCAGTTCCTACCCCTGTGGATCATAACCATAATCCGGACTTGACTCCTCTGTATAGTGCAAGTACCACTGTAGGGAAAGTGATTTCCAAAGGTGATATTGTAGTGTATGAATCTACAGTATATCCGGGTGTGACTGAGGATGAATGTATTCCGGTAGTGGAAAAAACATCCGGTTTGAAATTCAATACGGATTTCTTTGCAGGTTATTCCCCCGAACGCATCAATCCGGGTGACAAGCTACACACAGTCGAGAAGATAAAGAAAGTGACTTCAGGTTCAACTCCTGAAATTGGTAAGAAAGTGAACGAAGTGTATGCTTCTGTTATATCTGCCGGGACACATTTGGCTCCCACGATGAAGGTGGCGGAGGCAGCCAAAGTCATTGAGAATTCGCAACGTGATATCAATATAGCCTTTGTCAATGAGCTTTCCAAGATATTCACGCGTATGGGGATTGATACTCAGGATGTGTTGGAGGCTGCAAGTACCAAATGGAATTTTCTTCCTTTCAAGCCGGGGCTGGTTGGAGGACACTGCATTGGCGTAGACCCTTATTATCTGGCCCAGTGTGCACAGAGTTATGGCTATAATCCTGAAATCATATTGGCCGGTCGTCGTATGAATGATGGTATGGGAGAGTATGTGGCTGGTCAAGTGATAAAACTGATGCTGAAAAAAGGAATTCAGGTTTTGAACTCTAATATACTGATACTCGGTTTTACTTTCAAGGAGAATTGCCCGGATGTACGTAATACGAAAGTGATAGATATTTACAATGCATTGCAAGAATATAATTTAAATATAACTATTTATGATTCATGGGCAAATGCTCAAATAGCAAATAGAGAATATAATATTGTACTTAAAAATGAATTGCCGGATCAAAAATATGATGCTGTAATATTAGCTGTTGCGCATAAAGACTTTACAAATATTGGGGTTTGTAGTTTGATGAAAGAAAATGCTGTTCTTTATGATGTGAAAGGGATATTAGCTTCTCACTTGGTTGATGGTAGACTTTAACGATGAAAAAAATAGTTAGAATAACCACGGTATCCGCTTCTTTAAGGATTTTGCTGAAAGGGCAATTAAAATATATGAACCATTACTTTGAAGTAGTGGCTATTTCATCAAAAGAGGGACTTTCAAAAACTTTGGAAGAACAAGGAATAAAGGGATATGCGGTGGAAATGACTCGGAAAATTACTCCTTTTAAAGATTTGATTTCATTATTTCAGCTTATTCGTATACTTTTGAAGGAGAAACCGGACATAGTACATACTCATACACCTAAAGCAGGATTACTGGGGATGCTTGCCGCATGGATTGTTAGAGTACCTAATCGATTACATACAGTAGCAGGAATGCCCTTATTAGTTGCTAGGGGTAATAAAAAGCGGCTGTTGAACTTCGTTGAAAAACTAACTTATGTTTGCGCTACAAAAGTTTATCCAAATTCTTTTGTAATGATGGATATTATCATTTCTTTAAAATTAGCTCCAGCTAATAAACTCAAAGTGATTGCTCAAGGTAGTTCTAATGGTATAGATACTTCATTTTTTACTGTACAAAACATTATATCTAAAGAAGAATTAAGAAATAGATGGGGCATTGGGACTACGGATTTTGTCTTTGTTTTTGTCGGGCGGATAGTAAAGGATAAGGGGATTAATGAATTGGTTCGTTCTTTTGTAGAATTAAAAAAATCTTATAATGATATTAGGCTACTTCTTGTGGGAGGATTTGAACGTGAATTAGACCCGTTGGCAGAAGATGTAGAAGATAAAATATCTAAAGATAGTTTCATTATATCTGTAGGTTGTCAATCAGATGTTCGTCCTTTTTTAGTTATGGCTGATGTGTTGGCTTTTCCTAGTTACCGTGAAGGTTTTCCTAATGTCGTAATGCAGGCTGGAGCAATGGGATTACCTTCAATAGTAACAGATATAAATGGTTGTAATGAAATAATTCAGGATGGGGTGAATGGTAAGATTATTCCTCCAAAGAATGAAAAAGCTTTGTATGAAGCTATGAAATGGATGTATGAACACCATAAGACAAAAGTGAAAGAGATGGCACAACGTGCTAGGCCTATAATTGTAGAAAGGTACGAGCAAAAGAAGGTGTGGGAGGAATTACTCAAAGAGTATAAAAGATTGTAGAAGTGGTTGTCTTATAATGAAAAAGTTTTCATATTCCCTTATGTATAAATATGTTTTAAAAAGAGTGATTGATTTCATTCTTGTTCTTATAATATTAGTTGTTGTTGGGCCCATTTTATTACTTATTACTATTTGGTTGCATTTTGCCAACAAAGGTGCAGGAGCATTCTTTACTCAGGAACGCCCGGGAAAGGATGGAAAGATATTCCGTGTGATAAAGTTCAAGACGATGACTGATGAACGGGATACGGATGGTAATCTACTGCCGGATGCACAGCGTTTGACTAAGGTAGGGCGGTTTGTTCGTTCTACAAGTATTGATGAATTGCCACAACTGCTTAATGTACTGAAAGGGGATATGGCTTTGGTAGGACCACGGCCTTTGCTTGTGGAGTACTTACCGTTCTATTCACTTGAACAAGCTCGTCGCCATGAAGTTAGACCTGGTATCACAGGATGGGCGCAGTGCCATGGGCGCAATGCTATTAGTTGGACTGAAAAGTTTAAATTAGATGTGTGGTATGTAGATCATTGTTCGTTACTGACCGATTTAAAAATAATTTTTATTACCATTAAATCTGTACTGAAGAGAGAAGGAATTTCATCTGCTACATCGGTAACAATGGAGAAATTTAATGGTCACAATTAACAGATAATAAGTCATGAAAGATTTGGGTATATATTGTGCAGGTGGTTTTGGCCGTGAAATATATTGTTTGATTTTTAAGACTCTAAAATCTCCTGATTGGAATTTTGTCGGATTTTTTGATGATGGAGTGGATAAAGGCAAACAACTTCAGTATGGCGATTGCATAGGAGGTATGGATGAATTAAACTCTTGGAAAACTCCAATAGATATCGTAATTGCTAATGGCAATCCCCAAATGCTAAAGAAAATAAGTGAAGGTATTACCAATCCATTGATAGATTATCCGAATATCATTCATCCTTCTTGTACGTTTGCAGATGACGAGACAATAAGTTTAGGTAAAGGGAATATATTTTGTTTAGATTGTCATCTTAGTTGCAATGTATCTATGGGTAATTTCAATATAATGAATGGACATATCAGCTTCGGGCATGAAGTCATTGTCGGTAACTGTAATGCTTTTATGCCTGGAGCAAGAATTTCTGGTGGTGTTACTGTTGGAGATGGCAACCTTTTTGGAGCCATGTCATTTGTAGTGCAATATAATAGGATTGGTTCAGGCGTTAACTTAGGTCCGGGTGGCATTCTCCTCACAAAACCTAAAAATGAGTCAACCTATATAGGCAATCCTGCAAAATTATTCAAATTTTAAGCACAGATTTATATATGATTCGTATAAGTAAGCCGATTGTTAGAGAAGTGGATAGAAAGGTCTTTTTAGTTTCGTATATGTCTGATAATAAAAGTAAAACGGAAGTAAATCCTAATGGGGAAGAAGTATTCTATGCGACAACCAAAGATTATGGACAGTATCTCACGAATGAATCTTCTGATTGTTTCGTTGTAGGTATCCTACTGATGGCAATTAAATTGGGGCAAGATATTGAGTGCGATACAATTTCTGAAAAACTTTATTATAATCTTGTGCATACAGTAATACCAATATTGGCTCAGATATATGGTGGAAAAGAAATAAAAATTCATTGTAAGCATTTGTCTAATCAAAATTATCAAGCAAAAGCAGTGGCTACCGGTTGCTCACTTGGCGTGGATAGCTTCTCAACTATAATTGACCATATTGGAACTGATTGTTCTCCATCGTATAGGCTTACTCATTTCACCTATTTCAATGTAGGTGCTCACGGAGATAAGAATTTGGATAAAGTAAAAGAGTCGTATGACAATGACTTTAAACTAGTGGACGCATATGCGGAAACGAAGAAAATTCCGGTAGTAGCTGTTGAATCAAATATCTCAAAACTCTATGAAGGCTTTGATTTTAATCAGTGTGCATTGATTAGAAATATGAGTGTGGTTTTGAGTATGCAGAAGCTTTTTCGCAGATACATCTATGCAAGTTCGTTTCATATAAGGGATACGAGTTTTTCGAATAAAGATATGCATTATCAATCGCCATTTTTACTTCCGGCATTATCCACTGAGACAACAGAGTTAATAAATGGTGATCCATGTCTTGATAGAGTAAACAAAACAAGAAAAATTGCAGACTTTGAGGATACTTACAAATATCTCTATGTTTGTTGGAAAGAACTTATTGCTAATGATGGACTTAATGAAGACATTGCAAAAGTGAAAGATGAGTTTTTGAATTGTACTCGATGTGATAAATGCCTGCGTACCATTCTAACGCTTGATATTTTGGGGAAGAAAGAGAAATATCACAATATTTTTGATTTAAAATATTATGATAAATCAAAAGACCTCTATGTAGGAAAAGTGATTGCCTATAAAAGAAGGGAAACCTATTATCAAGAGATATATCAATTGATGAAAGAGACAGATTTCCCCATTACATTAAAAGCCAGAATATATACGTTTATGTGGACTATATATAAAGTAATAGGTTTTGGTGTAAACTACAGATGGTTAAGAAAAATAGTTGGTAAATGTTAGAACATTCAATAATAATCATTCAAAATTGTACCATAATGAAATTAAATGAATTTATCGAGAATTTTGCAAATCAGTTTGACGATACTGATGTAAGTGAAATCACGGCTGCAACAGAATTTAAGGCTCTTGACGAGTGGAGTTCTCTTGTTGCTCTTAGCATCATTGCAATGGTTGATGAGGAGTATGACGTTACCATTAAGGGTGACGATATTCGCAACTCAAAGACCATTGAAGACTTGTTTAATGTAGTCGCAAGTAAGGCTTAGGTCTTATGGCTTATTTGAAAGTAGAGAATGTTAGGATCACTGGCATATCGGCTGGTGTTCCTAAACATGCCGAAGGTTCTGTTTCTACTACTGATAAGTATGGTGCTGAAGACTTCGTACAAACTACTGGTATCAAGGAGAAACGTTATGATGAACGATTGACAACTTCTGACCTTGGCCTCCCTGCTGCTGAAAAGTTGATTGCAGATCTGGGGTGGGACAAGAAAGAAATTGGTGCATTGGTTTTCGTGTCCCAGACTCCTGACTACATTCTTCCTGCAACTGCGTGTATTCTGCAAGCTAAATTGGGATTAGAGCGTAGTTGTATGGCAATGGATATCAATCTTGGTTGTTCTGGCTGGGTGTATGGATTGTCCGTATTATCCAGTTTAATGCAGACAGGGAATATTAAAAAAGCAATCCTGCTGGCTGGTGATGCTCGTAAACAAGCAAAAGAAGAGCTGGATCAACTCTTTGGTTATGCTTGTACAGCTACGGCATTGGAATACAGTAAGGAGGCAAAACCGTTCTATTTTGATTTGGGAACTGATGGTACTGGTTATGATGCGATTATTCGCCCGGGTGGTGGTTGCAGAAACCAGTTTAATGAAGATTCTTTAAAGCTTGAGTTGTGTGAAGATGGGCGTAAGCGCCATGCTATACAGACTCGCATGAAGGGTATGGATGTATTTGCTTTTGGTATTACGACAGCGCCAAAGAGCATAAAGAAGCTGACAGCTAACTATGAGATGGATTACACATCTTTTGATTATGTGATTTTGCATCAAGCTAATTACAAAATGACAGAAACAATCCGTAAAAAGTTGAAATTGGATGCTGAAAAGATGCCATATAGTATGCTCCATTTTGGAAATACATCATCGGCATCGATTCCCTTGACGATTGTTACCCAATTGAAAGGTAAAATTGAAGATAAGCCTACCAAAATAATTGGTTGTGCATTTGGTGTAGGCCTTAGTTGGGGTACGGTTGCTTTTGAGACAGAACATTTATTAATATCTGAATTAGTAGAAGTATAATGGTAGAGTTTAATCCTTTTGCTCTCAAGCGAAAAACAATTCTTGTTGTTGGCGCTTCTTCTGGTATTGGAAGAGAGATAGCTATTGAATGTTCAAAAATGGGCGGTAAGATAGTTGTCTGTGCTCGCAGTGAGGAAAATCTAAAGTCTGTTTTGGATGAGATGGATGGAAACGGTAATACTTATATAACTGCTGATATAACCAATCAGGAAGATTTGACGAAGTTGGTCAGTGATATGCCTGTTATAGATGGTTTAGTAATCTCAGCAGGTATCGGTGGAACTTTGGCTCTTCAATTTGCAACGCGAGAGAAGTTCGATAGAATTTTCAATCTGAATTTTTTTGCAGCGGTAGAACTTACTCGATTGATTTATAAAAAGAAAAAAATCAATAAAGGAGGGAGCATAGTATATATTTCATCCATTGCAGGCAATAATCGAATCACTCCGGGTAATGTAATTTATGGTTGCGCAAAAGCTGCATTGAGTACATACATGCGCTATGCTGCTATTGAATTTGCTGGAAGAAAAGTGAGGGTAAACACCATCAATCCGGGTATGACTAATACAAATCTTATTAATTCCAGTGGGGCGCTCTCTGATGAAGATTATCAAAAAGACATGGAAACCTATCCTTTGAAACGGTATGGTGAAGTGCAGGATATAGCTCCCGCAGCAATATATTTACTGAGTGATGCTTCTTCCTGGGTTACAGGATGCCAATTCGTTATAGATGGTGGAGTAACAACTAAATAAATTATTATGGACTATAAAGAGAGAATTAAAGAAATAATTGCCGATACATTGGGCATTGATATTGAACGAATTACTGATGATTTGGCCGCCGGTGATATTGAGGAGTGGGATTCGGTCGGGAATCTGACTATTATATCAACTATTGAGGAAGAATTGGAAGTTGATATTCCTATTGAGGACCTCTATGAACTCAACAACATAAAAGCAATAGTTGAAGAAATAATAAAACTTAAGAATGAGTGATATTTCGCATAGCTGTTTGTTGCAAGCCATAGTTGAGCATGCGGAACATATGCCTGATAAAATTGCACTGGTATGTGATGCTAAAGAGATTAGCTATAAACAGCTTAAAAATAGCATTTGGCTGGCTTCTGATTATCTTGATACTCTAAGCCTTCGTAAAGGAGACAGTATCATCATTACAGCACGGAAAGAACCAGAGTTTGTTTATCTATATTTCGGTGCCCATTTGAGGGGCATTGTGAATGTGGTGGTTGATCCTGCTTCGACACAAGATAAACTCTTATTCATCTCGAATACTGTAAAGCCAAAGTGCATTTTCGGTCTTCCTAAGTTTGTGTTTGATGGGGCTAAGAATATTGCTATAGATAGTCTGGAGCTTTCTGGTGAAGCTAAGGATACTAAGAATCCTTCATTGGATAAGGATGACATAGCGGACATCATGTTCACCACTGGTACGACGAGCGATCCTAAAGCTGTCTGCTTATCGCATTATAACATAGCCTCTTCGGCAAGGAACATTAACGGATTCATTGGCAATAGTGCTGATGAACGTGAAGTATTGGGATTGCCACTGAGCCATTCGTTTGGTCTTGGCCGTCTTCGTTGTTCACTCCTCAAAGGTGCAACCCTGATATTAGTAGGGAACTTTGCCAATCTAAAGGTCTTTTTTGAAGCTATGGAAAAGTATAAGGCTACAGGATTCGGCATGGTACCAGCTGTTTGGGAATATATAACTAAGTTGAGTGGAAATCGTATAGCACAGTTTGCTGATAGTCTTCGTTATATCGAGATAGGGAGTGCCCCTATGTCTATCGAGGCAAAGCAACGATTGATTGGCTTGTTCCCCAACACGCGCATCTGTATGCACTATGGATTGACTGAAGCCTCGCGTTCGTTCTTCATGGAATTCCATCAGTACAAGGACAATCTGGATACTATTGGGATGCCTACATCCGAAGAGGTGGAAGCGAAAATTATGAATGATAATGGCACAGAAATGCCTACGGGACAGCAGGGTGAGATTTGCGTAAGGGGTAATATGGTGATGAGCCGTTATTTGCTTGATAAGGACAATGCGGCGGCATTCTTCGGGGATTATTTTCGCACAGGGGACTTTGGTTTCAAAAATGAAAACGGACTCTACTATATGGTTGGTCGCAAAAAAGAATTAATCAACATTGGAGGAAAGAAAATCAGTCCGCTGACTATCGAAGAAGCTATTAAAAGTCTTGGTGTAATAGACTGTGCTGTGGTTCCAGTCAAAGATCCTAAAGGTATTCTTGGCGAAGTGCCTAAAGCTTTTATTCAGAAGATGGGCTGCCAACTCTCCTTTGACGAAATCAGGCACGGTCTTAGCGGATTGCTTGAACCTTATGAAATTCCAACAGAGTATGAATTTATTGCGCGCATTCCGAAGACTGCAACAGGGAAAGTGCAACGATTATCACTCATTAAATAAGATTATGTCTGCATTAACAGTTAATAATGTAAGGGTAGCAGGTTTATCGGCTTGTGTACCTGAGAAGGTTGAAGAAAATCTTACTTTGTCAATTTTTGAAAATGAAGAAGAGGCCAAAAAGATTATTGCGTCAACCGGTATAGAGAGGAAGCATGTGGTTGATTCTGGTACAACGGCATCTGACTTGACAGTTGTAGCTGTTGAGAAGATGATTGCAGAATTGGGTTGGGAAAAAGAAAGTATTGACTTGTTGGTATATGTTTGCCAATCACGTGACTATATAGCTCCTATGACTTCTTGCATTCTTCAAGATAGATTAGGGTTAAGTAAAGGCTGCTGCGTGATGGATGTACCTCTTGGTTGCTGTGGTTTCGTAAATGGTATGAGTATTGCTGCTTCTATGCTCTCTCATGGCGGTTTAAAACGTGGTTTGATGATAAATGCAGAGACTAACTCTACTAACCGGAATAAAAGGGATAGAACTGTTCGTCCTCTGTTTGCTGATGCTGCAACAGTAACGGCTCTGGAATACGATGTGAATGCAAAGCCCATGAATTTTACATTCGGAGTAGATGGTAGCGGTATTTCTGCCATTTATACCAAGTATGGTGGTATGCGTTATCCTATTACTCCAGAAACATTACAGGAAAAAGAGGTTGAACCTGGCATTATTCGTAAGGGTAATGATATGGTTGTCAATGGCATGGATGTTTTTTCATTTGCTATTAAGGTTCCTCCTCGTGCCCTAAAGGAATGTATTGCTCAGTATAATATCAATGTTGATACTATTGATCTTTTGCTGTTGCATCAGGCAAATAAATTCATTGATGAAAAAATTCGTAAAAGTATAAAAATTCCCGCGGAAAAATGTCCGTATTGCCTAGCGGACTATGGTAACGTTACATGTGCATCAATTCCTCTAACTCTCGTGACTCAGTGTAAGGAACGGCTTCATAACAACGCCAACCATATTCTAGCCTGCGGTTTTGGGGTGGGGCTTCAGTGGGGATGTATGGAATTCAATATTGATAACATTGTTTGTACTGATGTACAAATATATAAGTCAAAATAATCATGTTAGAAAATGCACGTTTCCATCATATAGGCTTTGCCGTAAATGATATAGAAAAAGTTAAGCCAGAGTATGTAGCTGGAGGGTATGTTGTTTCTGAAACTGTAATTGAACCCATCCAGAAAGTTTATGTAGCCTACGCCTGCAGAGAAGGATTTCCTACTGTTGAACTTCTTCAACCGTTGGATGAGACTTCTCCTATAGTGAAAATATTAGCAAAAAATGGTCCTACACCGTATCATATATGCTATGCGGTAGATGATATTGACGAAGCTATGCAAGAACTCCGTGCACGTAAGTTCATGCCTTTGGCGAAACCTATACCTGGTCATGGACTGGATGATGCTTTGATGGTATTTATGTTTAAAAAAAATGTTGGATTGGTGCAGTTGGCACAAATTAAAGAATAGTGTCATGGAAAAATTTATCAATACAAAAAAAGAACAATTCTTAGGCTTTGATTTTTTAAAGAATCATACACTGCCTTCACGTGATGTTTTTGACTATAGAGTACATAAGAAGGAGTATTCTGAGTATTTTGCACAATATGGTTTTCAGGTTTCAATGGTATATGCTGATTTCTATTCAAGGATGTGGTGCTCTGATTATAATGATAGGTATATGTCGGATGATGTGTATTACTATTATGTTATTCCTTGCTTGAATCGTTTCGATTTCATCAATTCCTATATGGATAAAAATGGTTATGACAGACTATTCCCTGATATTAAGAAACCTTCCATTCTGATGAAGAATATTAATGGTAGATTCTTTAGCCCTGATGATATGCCTATTTCTACAGAAGAAGCTGTTAAACTGGTACTTGCAACTGATTTGGATTGTATAATCAAGCCATCCATTGATTCAGGTTCAGGTAAGAATGTGAAATTGGTTCGGAAGGAAGAAATTGATACAGCGAAAGTCAAGGATTTGTTTGAGATATATAAATGGGATTTCAATATTCAGAAACGGCTTGAACAAAGTGCAACATTGAAGAAACTGAACGAGTCGTCACTGAACACGCTTAGAATTTATACTTATCGTACTTTAGCTGGAGAATATGTACTATTGGTATCAGTCGTTCGATTTGGAGGTAAAGGTGCGTTTAATGATAATGCATCGACAGGTGGTGGTTTCTGCCATGTTTATGATGATGGTAGTCTCGATCAGCGTGTTCTTCGCTATCACACACTTGATAAACCTACATTGAAAGAATTCTTAGGATTTGAAAGCCTTACTATACCGAATTATGATAGAGTGATGAAATTCGTGTTTGATTTGCATCGTCGTCTGCCCTATTTCGATTTGGTCGGGTGGGATATTGCACTTGATGTAAATAATGAGCCGGTTTTCATAGAGATGAATCTAACTGCAGAATCAGGATTTGCACAGATGAATGGTGGACCTCTTTTTGGAAAATATTTGGATGAAGTGATGGAGAGAGTCTCTAAAGTTCATAAAGACTATCGCAATAGCGTAGAGATGAAATTTGAGAATGGTTCAAGACTTATGATGAAAGTATGATTAAATTGAGTTTTCTTGGAGACATCATGTGTTTGAAAGCACAGAATGATGCCGTAATGAAGAAACATGGTGAGTATAGATATGATGGGTATCTGTCTGGTTTGGCACCTCTGTTGAAGGATTCTAATTATGTGATTGCCAATTTGGAATCACCCATCATGCGTTCCCCTTATACTCAAGATAATATCACTCAATCAGATGTATGCTTTGCTACTCCTTCTTCGTTATTGGATGAGGTGAAAGCGGCTGGTATTGATTTTGTAGCGACCTGCAATAACCATTGTTTGGATAGAGGGGTAGATGGCTTGTCTGAGACATTGCGTTGTATTAAAGCTGCTGGCATTGATTGTTCTGGTAGTTATCTTACAGTAGGAGATAGTGAAAAAGTATTTGTTAAGCAAGTCGGTACTCTGAAGGTAGCTGTTATATGCTGTACTTTTGGAACCAATTCGCAACTGAATGGGGTATTTCTCAATGAGGATGAACAGTGGAGAATTGATTTGACCAAGAAACAACAGAAATTATTGAAGTTGGAATTTAAAACATCAGGAGAGGGAAAATCTATAGAAAAATATATTTCTGATGATGTCTCACCTGCTGCTATTACCAATTCAAAAAATCAAGTTTTTCTGGAAAGGGTTCTTGAAAAGGTTCATAAAGCAAAAGAAGTGGCAGATATTGTCGTGGCTTATCCTCATGTTGGAGGACAATATAATCCATCTCCAGGTTTCTATACCAGATTTATTATTGATAGTCTAAAAGAGGCCGGTGCTGATATTATTGTAGCTAACCACCCTCATACTTCACTACGCTGTGAACGTTTGGATAATGGTGTATTCTGCGCTTATGCCCTTGGGAATTTAGCATTTACTCCCGATGTCGGCTTCTTTCTTGATAATGTTTTAGCTGAATTTGGTATAGTTCTTCACTCTTATTGGGATGAATCAACTAAACGGCTTATTAAGTTAACTTTCAACGTAACTCGTTGCATGATAGGAGAAGATGGAATCACTCGCGTTGTAGAAGTCTCTGAACTTTACAACCGTTTGACGAATAAATCTGAGCGTGAACGACTCATGATTGATAATGAATCTGTTGTCAACCGTTTTGCTGGATGGGCAAAATCGTTTGAACCATATAAAGAATACGTAATATTTTAACTGCATAATTATATGGATATGCAATATGTAAAATTAAATAATGGCATTGAAATGCCGCAAGTTGGTCTAGGAACGTTTCTTATACCGAAGGATAAGCTAGAAGATACTTTGATAAAAGCTTATGATATGGGTTACAGGCAGTTTGATACAGCTTGGAGATATTATAATGAGGCTGATATTGCCCGGATTTTCAAGAAACATGGTATTAAGCGTGAAGATGTGTTTATTACTACAAAAGTAAATATTGATGCGTTTTACTATGGGGGATATAAGTATGGAATTCATAGAATTCTTAACCGAAGAAATAATGTCAGTATCGAACAAGCTATTCTAAAATCTTTTGATAACCTTGATACGGAATATATAGACTTATTTTTGATTCATAATCCTTGGAAAATATTCATGGATATGTGGGAGGTTCTTGAGAAATTCTATAAAGAGGGAAGAATCAGGGCAATTGGAGTTTCCAATTTTCTGCAGCCACATATTGAAGCTTTGAGTGAGATTTCGGATGTTGTTCCTGCTGTAAATCAAATAGAAATTAGTCCATTAAACGCTCAGATTGAATTAACAAAATACTGTCAGGATAGAGGAATTGCAGTTGAAGCTATGTCGACATTCAGTCATTTTCGTTCAGTAGAGCCAAGACTGGAGATTATCGAGCATCCTTTGATTTTGGCAATCGCAAAAAAACATGGTAAGAGCACCGTTCAAGTAGTCCTACGGTGGCTTGTCCAAAGAGGTATTATTGTGATTCCTAAGACTTGGAATATGGTTCATTTGAAAGAAAATATTTCGATTTTAGATTTTGAACTAAGTGTTGATGAAATGGCTGAGATAACTTCTTTGAATAAGGGTAGGTATTTGAACTATAATCCATTTGTCGCACAAAGAGGGCTGCCTAAAAAATATAGGAACTGGGAAGGGTTTAAGAATCCTGATAATTTCACGGATATGTTCAATAATTTTCCAGCATGGAGAAAATGGTTATCAATCTATTGATGATATAATTTGAAGGCATTGAAGATTGTGCTGATAATCGGTGATTCAATATTTTTAATATAATGTTAACTGTAAAATCCATTGTCAATACTATTCTAGAATCAAAAACATATATTCTTGAAGTTGATAGATTGGATTTTTGGATTGTGGACCCTGGAGATGTTGAAAAAATTATGGAGATTGTGGATAAAGACAGAGTGCTGAAAGGGATTTTACTGACACATATTCACTACGATCATATCTATGGATTGCCTGCTTTAGTACGGATATTTCCCAGTGCAATAATCTATACTAATGAAGCTGGTATAAAAGCTTTGGCTTCTGTAAAACTGAATCTATCGAAATACTATGGTACCCCAATGGTATATTGGGGAGAAAATATTAAAGTTGTTCGTGAAGAAGATTCCATTACTCTACTAGATGGGATAAATGTAAAGGCAATAGAAACACCGGGGCATAGTCCAACTTGTATTACTTATCTTGTAGGGAACTATGTTTTTTCAGGAGATTCATATATACCGGGATATAATGTTGTAACGAATCTTCCCAATGGTAATAAAAAGGAGGCGGATAAATCGAAAGCACGAATAATTCGATTGGCTGAGTCTCGGATATTATGTCCAGGACATCTTGAGAAAGTAACCCTTGCTAAAAAAGAAGCAATTATATAGTTTTAGATATGAAACGGTTTTGGAAAAAGCTCTGTAAAATCCTTGTTTTTTTGCTAATTCCATATTATGTAAAAAGAGAGATATCTTCATAATATTCATTGCACTTCTTTGAAAAGAAATTCATTTATAACTTTATGGACAAACGAATATATCTTTGCCTCGCTCACATGAGCGGCAAGGAGATGGGCTTCATACAGGAAGCCTTCGATACCAACTGGGTAGTACCCCTCGGTCCTAATGTGAATGCCTTCGAGCAGGATTTGGAACGCTTCGTGGGACAGGATAAAAAGGTAGTGGCCTTGAGTGCAGGTACAGCAGCGGTACACCTGGCCCTGCTTGCTTGCGGAGTTGGTCAGGGTGACGAAGTGATAGTACAAAGCTTTACCTTTTGTGCCTCTTCCCATCCGGTGACCTACCTCGGTGCTACTCCGGTATTCGTGGATTCTGAGGCTGATACATGGAACATGGACCCGGTTCTTCTGGAGCAGGCTATCAGGGACCGTATCGACAAGACCGGTCGGAAGCCCAAAGCGATTGTTCCGGTGGCTTTGTATGGGATGCCCTACAAGATAGACCAAATCATGTCGGTGGCAGATAAATATGATATTCCGGTCATAGAGGATGCCGCCGAAGGCTTTGGAAGCAAGTTTGACGGGCAAGTCCTCGGAACTTTTGGCAAATACGGCGTGCTTTCCTTCAATGGCAACAAGATGATAACCACCAGCGGTGGCGGTGCTTTGATTTGCCCTGATGAGGAGTCTAAGAAAGAGATTATGTTCTATGCTACCCAGGCCCGTGAGTCCTATCCCTACTACCAGCATGAACGTATAGGCTATAACTATAGGATGAGTAACATTTGTGCAGGTATCGGCCGCGGCCAGATGACGGTGGTGGATGAGCATATAGCGCACCATAAACATCTGTGCGGTCTGTATCGTAAGTTGTTGGCCGATGTGGAGGGAATCACGCTTCATGAGAATCCTTCCGGACGTTATGACAGCAATTATTGGCTGAACACGGTACTGCTTGACGGGAATCTGCATGTGAGAGGTGAGGAGGATGCCTACCGTGAGACAGTAAAAGGCGCCGTAGGTGGTGCCGCCGGTGTTACGCATGAGTCAGTGAGTGCCCATACTTCTTGTGAGCCTAACCGTAATGTAGAGGCCATGCGTGTTTGCTTGGATAAAGCCGGTATCGAGAGCCGTCCCTTATGGAAGCCCATGCATCTCCAGCCGGTTTATGCGGCTAATCCTGCCTATGTGAATGGTGTCAGTGAGGACTTGTTCAAACGTGGTCTTTGCTTGCCGAGTGGTCCTTATGTGACGGATGAGGATGTGAGATACATAGTGAATGAAATGAAGGAGAGTATACTATGAAACTACATAGTATCAATTTTTTATGAACTAATTTCAGAAAACAGCTTCAGTGGGGCTGTTTTCTTTGTTTATAGGCATATTTGAGATAGTTACCGAGAAGTCTTCCCTGACTTCGGGGGATGTCCATAATGTGATCCTCTGTGATAGAGAGTCATAGTTGTGTGTTGCCACTCTTACTTGAATAACCGTTCTTTGGTGGTGAATAATAACCAATAAACGTTTATCAATTATGGCAGTAGTAGCTTATTTAAGAGTAAGTACAGAAAAACAGTTTTTAGAGAATCAGCGCGAGGAAATTATACGCTTCGCGGAAAAGAATGGGTTGAGCATCGACAGATGGTACATGGAGACGGTCAGCGGAAAAGTGAGTAGCAAAGATCGTAAACTGGCGGGCTTGTTGGACCGGATGAAACCGGGAGACTCCTTGATTATAACGGAGATTTCGCGGCTTAGCCGGACACTGCTGGAGATAATGACCATTCTTAACTCCTGCATCAAAAGGGGAGTGGTGCTGTACAGTACCAAAGAGGGGTATGTGTTCCAGAATGACATCAACAGCAAAGTGCTGGGATTTGCTTTTGGACTGATGGCCGAGATAGAGCGTAATCTGATTTCCATGCGTACCAAAGAAGCCTTGGAACGACGGAGGAAAGAAGGAAAACATCTGGGCAGGAAGAAAGGGGACACACCCAAAATGAAGATACTCTATGCGAACAAGAGGAAACTTGTAAGGGAGCACCAAAGAGGAGAGTCGTGTGCCGAACTTGCCCGGCAGATGGGAGTGTCACGGACTACGATGTTCCGTTTTCTGAGACGTTATTGAGCAATTCGGCTAAACGAAGGTGTCAAAGGTGGGATTCCTTTTGACACGCTTCGTGTGGGCTACTTATTCGGCCGATACTTCTTTCTCTTTCTTTTCCTTCCACTCTTTCCCGCGCTTGTGCAGGTTTTTCAGCTCGAATGACAGCATGATACGGAAGAAACCTATAATCAGGAATGCAAACGAAATCATGTACACGGCGTAAAGGGCGCCTACTGCCGGTTGCCACAAGATGATGAGCGAGCAGATGACGGCAAGAATACCGAAAGCAACATACCATCCCCAGTCTCTTGTCCCATATCTTTTGAGGTCCATGGCATAGCCTACGGATGAGAAGCCGCGGAACATCAGCCAGAAGGCGATGATGAACGGAATGACTTCCATGCTGAGCATCGGGTAGGCTATCAGGTAGAATCCCAGAATCATGTCGATGATACCTCCAGCCAGATACCATCCCCAACTGGATACCCTTCTACGGTTACTTACTGCAAAGGATATTTCCAGCAGACCGCTGAACAACATGGAGACGCTGAACAGAATGCTCAATACCGCATACCCGCTGAGGGGAGAGAACATCAGGCTTATAGCCACTATTACATAAAGAATACCAAGAATGAGTGAAATCCACCAATTCTTTACTTCCTGCTGAAGTTCGTCAAAAATAGTTTTCATGTGAATTTAATTTTTTAAGTGATTATCATTAATTCGTCTGTAGAATAACAGTTTATCGGGAAAAAAGTTTCGGGTGAACTTTTTCTGTATGTAATTTGTTATGTATACATATAATTTGATAAAACTATGGCTACAACAAAATTTAAAGGACAACCGGTAAAGGTTATCGGTGAATTTATAAAGGTGGGCTCTGTTGCCCCCGATTTCGAATTGGTAAAAACAGATTTGTCTTCATTCTCTTTGAAGGAACTGAACGGGAAGAATGTTATTTTGAATATTTTCCCCAGCCTTGACACTGGTGTGTGCGCTACTTCTGTACGTAAGTTCAACAAACTGGCTGCCGGCCTGCCCGATACGGTAGTGTTGGCAATCTCCAAGGATTTGCCTTTTGCACATGCACGTTTCTGTACAACGGAGGGTATTGAGAATGTGATTCCTTTGTCTGATTTCCGTTTTTCCGATTTTGATGAAAACTACGGGGTACGCATGGCCGACGGACCGCTTGCAGGTCTACTGGCGCGTTCGGTAGTGGTTATCGGCAAAGATGGTAAGATTGCCTATACGGAATTGGTACCTGAAATTACGCAAGAACCTGACTATGATAAAGCTATTGCAGCTGTAAAGTAGAAAGTTTGGATTTGGGATAAGCAATAAAAAGCGGTGGACAGAATTTATCATGCTGTCCACCGCTTTTTTATTATCATACCGTTTTCTTTTTTATTTCTTCTTCATGCCTTTATAGATGAAGAATGCCACGATGAGTACGCCGATGCCGATAAATACATAACCTATCTCATGGCTGTATTCCGTTACTTTGGCAAGCAGCTGTTCTTCGTTCTCAATGCCGGGTACTGTGGACAAGTAATAGCCGATAAAAGCCAGGATGGAATTCCAAAGGCCTGCACCCAAGGTAGTGTACAGCAAGAAAGTTCCCAGTTTCATGCGTGCCAGACCGGCAGGGATGGATATCAACTGGCGTACGGCAGGTATCAGGCGGCCGACAAAGGTTGATACGGCTCCATGCTTGTCAAAATATTCTTCCGCATGCTGCACTTTGGCTTCGTCGATGAGGCACATGTGCCCGAAACGGCTGTTGGCAAACTTGTAAATGATGGGGCGTCCCAGCCATTTTGCCAGATAGTAGTTTATCAATGCTCCGATATTTGCCCCTATGGTTGCAAACAATACCACCAGATATATATTCATGTTGTCATTGTTGGCGGCTTTCCAAGCGGCAGGAGGGACTACAACTTCCGAGGGGAAGGGAATAAACGAACTTTCAATGGCCATCAATAAAGTGATGGTCCAGTAATTGAGGTGGTCGAGACACCATTGGATAAAGGCTACTGATTCCATTTGCTAGATTAGTGGTATATAATTATTGTTATTGTAATGCATTGAAAATATTCTTCATCACTAGGGCCAGCTCTTCCTGATTATCTTCTTGTAGTATCTGCTGTAATCTATCCAACTCTTCCAGCCTGAACGGATGTTCGCACAGCTGGTTGTACTTCATGAAGTTCTCTTTGTCTTTGAGCAGCATATACAGAGAGGTCAGCCTTTCGTTGATACCTTCAAAGTCCGGCTCCATCTCTTTGACATGTTCAAAGGCCAGCTTGGCATAGCTCAGTTGTCCTATTTCCATGCTACACATGCCTATTTCGTGCCAGGTATCCGCATAGGGGGCATACTCTAAGGCTTTGGCCCATCTCTTCACACCTTTCTCATACTCACCTTCTTCCATGTAGATGCGCCCCTCAATCAGGTACGGGTCTATCTCTTCGGGTGCCAGGTCGTATGCTTTTTTACAATACTGGTGTGCTTTGCGTTTCTTTCCCATCTTGTGCAGGCATAGGGCTGCATTGGCATAAAGAGAAGGCAAGGCGAAGTCATGGCTGTCTTCGGCCGTTATGGCTTTTTCCAGATAGTCGTATCCTTCTTTCCACTCTCCTTTGGAGGTTTTGTTCAGGCCGATGAAGGTGTTGATGAAACCGTGGGAGACGAGATGGAACTTTTCGGCTTGCAGGTAGTTCTCCATGGCACTTTCCTCATTTCCCAATTGGAAGAAGGAATGTCCTTTCATCAGGTAGGCATCGGCAAACTCGTCATCGGCCACCGTGGCATAGTCGCATGCTTCGATTGCTTTGTCGAACATCTGCTGGTCAAAGTAGCAACGGGCCAGTCCAAACCAGTAAGGAGCCGAATACGGATTCTTGTCAATCAGCTTATTGAAGAAGAAGGTGGCTTTTTCAAACAGTCCCTGGGCATAGTAACAATCGCCGGTGACGGCAAGGTAGGCTTCTTCTTCGGCATATTTTTCGAGTCCGCGCGTCAGCCATGTCAATGCTTTTTCCGGGAATCCCATGTCGATGTACATATAGGATACATCAACGATATTGGCCAGGTCGTCCTTATCGTCTATGCTGTTGAGTATCGCTTCCGCTTCTTCTTCTTTGCCTTCGCCCAACAGTAGGTTGGCTTTCAGCACTTTCACTTCGGAAGATTCTTCGGCAATCCGTTCCAATATATCTTTGGCTTGCTCTTTATGCTGGGTGTCGAGGAACAAGTATGCCTGTTCCACCAGCAGAGCCGTATTATCCGGATGTATTCCCAAACCATACTCTACGACCTCGGTAGCCATGGCATATTTATGATGCACGGCATACCAGTCTGCGAGGTCGGCTAAGTCGTCTGCGTCCAGATAGATGGTTCTGTTCTCTGCTTTGGCAGCTTCATATTGTTCTGCCATTTCTTGCAGTTCTTTGTCTCTTCCGGACAGCAGGTTTTTTTTACTCATATTCTTATTTATTGATTTTACCCCAAACGTCTTTCAGACCTACAGTACGGTTGAATACCATTTTTTCTGGCGTAGAATCTTTGTCAACATTAAAATAACCGATACGTTGGAACTGCAGGTAGGAGAGGGGCTGCATGCCGGCAGCGTACTTCTCGATGTAGCAGCAGGGCAGCACATTCAGGGAGTCGGGGTTGATCATCTCTTTCATGGCTGTCAGTGCGTCGCAGTTCTTCGCTTCGCGGATGGCGGCAAGCTCATCGCGCGGGTTCTCCACTTTCCACAGACGGTCGTAGAGGCGCACTTCTGCTTCGAGGCAGTGGGCACAACTTACCCAGTGGATGGTGCCTTTCACCTTACGGTTGGCTCCGGGCAGACCGCTCTTGGTATCGGGGTCGTATTCGCAATATACTTCGGTGATTTCACCGGCGTCGTTCTTCTTGCAGCCGGTGCACTTCACGATGTACGCGTTCTTCAGACGTACCTCTTGTCCCGGTGTCATGCGGAAATATTTCTTCGGGGCATCTTCCATGAAGTCGTCGCGCTCCATCCAAAGTTCGCGGCTGAATTCGATGACGTGGTTGCCTTCTTCGGGATGTTCGGGGTTGTTGACGGCTTCCATCTCTTCCACTTGTCCTTCGGGATAGTTAGTGATGATGAGCTTCACGGGGTTCAGTACGGCGGATACGCGGGTGGCACGGTCGTTCAGGTCCTCGCGCACGGCGCTTTCCAGCAGGGCGAATTCATTAAGGGCGTCGTATGTGGTATAGCCAATCTTGTCGATGAACTTATGGATGGACTCCGGAGAGTAACCGCGACGGCGAAAACCGCAGATGGTCGGCATACGGGGATCGTCCCAACCGTTTACCAAGCCTTCCTTGACTAGAGTCAGCAGGTTGCGCTTGCTCATCAGCGTATAGCTGAGGTTCAGTTTGTTGAACTCATACTGATGGGGGCGGTTATCGTCGAGGTCTTTGCCTTCCTTCACCCAGTCCACGAAGAGGTCGTAGAGCGGACGGTGGGGCACAAACTCCAGTGTGCAGAGCGAGTGTGTCACGCCTTCGAAGAAGTCGCTTTGTCCGTGGGCGAAGTCGTACATCGGATAAGCCTTCCAAGTGGTACCCGTGCGATGGTGCGGATGCTTCACTACACGGTAGATGATGGGGTCGCGGAAGTGCATATTGGGGCTTGCCATGTCTATCTTGGCACGGAGCACCATGGCACCTTCCTCAATCTCGCCGCTGTTCATCTTCTGGAACAAATCCAGTGTTTCTTCGATAGGACGGTTGCGGTAGGGACTTTCCACACCGGGCTGGGTGGGAGTTCCTTTCTGGGCGGCAATCTGCTCGGAAGTCTGTTCGTCGATGTATGCCTTGCCCTCTTTGATGAGGCGGATAGCGAAGTCCCACAATTGCTGGAAATAGTCGGAAGCGTAATATTCGTTACCCCATTTGTAGCCCAGCCACTGGATGTCTTCCTTGATGGCTTCTACATATTCCACATCTTCTTTGGTGGGATTGGTGTCATCGAAACGTAGGTTGCAGACACCGCCGTGTGCGGCGGCAATACCGAAATCAAGGCAGATGGCCTTGGCGTGTCCGATGTGGAGGTAACCGTTTGGTTCGGGCGGGAAGCGTGTCTGTACTTTTCCCCCGTTTTTACCCTCTTTCAAATCGTTTTCTACTATTTGCTCAATGAAGTTCAAGCTCTTTTTTTCGCTTGTTTCTTCGCTCTTTATTTCTGCCATAATGTTACTATTTTCGTATCGTGGGGACAAAGATAGGGTAAAAAAATGAAGAATGAAGAATGAAGAATGAAGATTTATTCTTTATGTACCGGGATATATCCGCTCTCTTTGATGATTTTCTGTCCTGCGGCAGACAAGATGAAATCGAGCAGAGGGGCTACGACCGAGGCGTTTTTTCGGTTATAATAATAGTATAGCGGGCGTACTATCGGATAAGTCTTATTGATGGCATTCTCCAGCGTGGGAGCGGCATAATGCTGCCCGTCGTATGAAACGGCGAGTGTCTTGATACGCGGTGATACATAGGCTAGACCCACATATCCGATGGCTCCGCGAGTTTGGCTGACGGATTGGATAATGGCTCCCGTGGCAGGCATGGAGAGACTGCTGCTCATGTAGTTCTTGTTTTTCAGTACGCTTTCCTTGAAGAACTCGTAGGTACCGGAGGAAGTCTCGCGGGAGTAGACTACGATTTTGCGGTCGTCTCCGCCCACTTGCTGCCAGTTGGTGACTTTGCCCCGGAAGATATCTTCCAGTTGTTGGCGGGTCAGTTGTTTCACTGGGTTGGAGGGGTGGACCACTACGGCAAGGGCATCGTAGGCGATGGGAACTTCTGCCAAGTCTTCTCCGGCGGCTTTGGCCTTCATCTTTTCGCTGAACTTGATGGCGCGGGAAGCCATGGCGATGTCCGTGGTCTGGTCCAGCAGGGCTGAAATACCGACACCGGTTCCGCCGCCGGTCACGGTGACACGGGCAGAGGGGTTCAGGGTCATAAAGCGTTCGGCGGTCTGCTGCGCTATGGGGAGCACGGTGTCGCTGCCTTTGATGCGTTGCGCCTGCATGCCAGTGGTGGCAGCTGCTAGGGCGAGGAGTAGGAGTAATTTTCTTGTCTTCATAAAACACATGGTGCAAATAGGGTAAACACATGATGCAAATTAAGGTAATGGATATTACAAATGTGTTACATGGAATGTGCTTTGAGTCGTTGTAATAGTTTTGTAACACCTTTGAAACATTTCTTTCAAACGTTAGTCACACTGCCTTAACATCCGGCTCGTTCCTTTGCATACAGAAATCAATAGGCAACATGAAAAAGATTTTTGAGAAGATTGTAGAAGGTATACTGGCTTGTAGCGGCTTTGTGACGAGTCTTACCATCGTACTTATCGTCGTGTTCCTCTTTTCCGAAGCGCTGGGCTTGTTCAGCAGCAAGGTGATAGAAGAAGGGTATGTATTGGCCTTGAATAAGGAGAACCGGGTGGGCGAACTGACTCCGGCACAGATAAAGAATGTCTTTGATGAAGAGCTGACAAACTGGAACGAAGTGGGAGGGGAGGACCTTCCTATCCGCCTTTTCCGTTTGGAGGACATCACACTGTATTATACGGAAGAGCAGTTGGGCGCTTCCTACGAAAATGCAGGTGCCTGCATTACGGAGCTGGTGGAGCGTACGCCTGGCATTATAGCCTTTGTACCGCAGCAGTTCATCGTCCGTCCAGACTCGGTGCATCTGCTGAAAGACAACACCATTTCGGTGAAGGACGTCTTTGCCGGTGCCGAATGGTTTCCCACGGCAACACCTGCTGCGCAGTTCGGCTTTTTGCCGCTCATTACGGGGACGCTGTGGGTCAGTCTGTTTGCCATCCTCTTTGCATTGCCGTTTGGTCTGTCGGTGGCAATCTATATGTCGGAGGTAGCCAATTCCCGGGTAAGGAATCTGCTGAAGCCCATCATTGAGTTGCTGAGTGGCATACCGTCGGTGGTCTACGGCTTTTTCGGCTTAATTGTCATTGTGCCGTTTTTGCAGCAGGTGTTCAACTTGCCGGTAGGCGAGAGCGGGCTGGCGGGCAGTATTGTGCTTGCCATTATGGCGTTGCCCACCATCATAACGGTGACAGAAGACGCGATGAGGAATTGTCCCCGCGCCATGCGCGAAGCCAGCTTGGCACTGGGAGCATCGCAATGGCAAACTATATATAAGGTGGTGATTCCTTACTCCATTTCGGGCATCACCTCCGGGGTGGTGTTAGGCATCGGCCGTGCGGTGGGCGAGACGATGGCTGTGCTGATGGTGACAGGCAACGCCGCCGTCATTCCCCATACCATCTTGGAACCGCTGCGCACCATTCCGGCAACGATTGCCGCCGAACTGGGCGAGGCGCCTGCCGGCGGACCTCACTACGAAGCATTGTTCCTGCTGGGTGTTGTGCTGTTCTTCATCAGTTTATTGATAAACTTCACGGTGGAAGCAGTTTCGCCAAGACGAAAATAAAAGAAGGTAGATATGGTCAATAGAAAGCATCTTTCGCAAAACGTGGCATTCGGCTTGTTCCGTCTGTTGAGCCTAAGTGTGGTGGGGATTCTTTTTGCAATCCTCGTCTTCATTATATATAAAGGTATAGGAGTTATCGATTGGGAGTTCCTCACTACGGCTCCTACCAACGGTATGACTGCCGGCGGAATCCTTCCTGCCATTGTAGGTACGTTCTGCTTGATGGCGGGCAGTGCTTTATTTGCCTTTCCGGTGGGAGTGATGAGCGGTATTTATATGAATGAGTATGTGCCGAAAGGCTGGGTGGTACGCTTCATACGGATGATGACGAATAATCTGAGCGGCATCCCTTCCATCGTGTTCGGTCTGTTTGGCATGGCGCTGTTTGTCAACTATATGGATTTTGGAGACAGCATCCTGGCAGGTTCGTTGACGCTGGGCTTGCTGAGTCTGCCTTTGGTTATCCGCACCACGGAAGAAGCGCTGAAAGCCATCCCCGACAGCATGCGCGAAGGAAGCCGCGCGTTGGGAGCCACCAAGCTTCAGACCATCTGGCATGTCATCCTGCCGATGGGAATGCCCAATATCATCACCGGACTGATTCTGGCGCTGGGGCGCGTTTCGGGCGAGACGGCACCCATCCTTTTCACCTGTGCCGCCTACTTCCTGCCGCAACTGCCGACCGGTATCTTCGACCAGTGCATGGCGCTTCCTTATCACCTCTATGTCATCTCTACCAGCGGTACGGATATGGAAGCGCAGCTTCCCATCGCCTACGGCACGGCACTAGTGCTGATACTCATTATCCTCCTGGTGAACCTGCTGGCAAACGCCCTGCGGAAATACTTTGAGAAGAAGATTAAGACGAATTGAAAACATATACAATAGGTATGAAGAACAAGATAGAAACCCGTGACGTGAACTTCTGGTATGGCGATTTCCATGCCCTGAAAGGCATCAGCATGGACATTGAGGAGAAGTCTGTGATAGCCTTCATCGGTCCCTCGGGCTGTGGAAAGTCTACCTTCCTGCGCCTGCTGAACCGCATGAACGATTTGATTCCCGACACCCGTCTGACCGGCGAGATACGCATTGACGGACAAGACATCTATGGAAAAGGAGTGCAAGTGGACGAACTCCGCAAGAACGTGGGCATGGTGTTCCAGCGGCCCAATCCTTTCCCCAAAAGCATCTTCGAGAACGTTGCCTACGGACTCCGTGTGAATGGCATCACCGATAACGCCTTCATCCGTCAGCGGGTGGAAGAAACCCTGAAAGGCGCCGCCCTTTGGGACGAGGTGAAGGACAAGCTGAAAGTCTCTGCCTACGCCCTCTCCGGCGGTCAGCAGCAACGTCTCTGCATAGCCCGTGCCATGGCGGTGTCTCCTTCGGTCCTGCTGATGGACGAGCCGGCATCCGCCCTCGACCCCATCTCCACCGCCAAAGTGGAAGAGCTTATCCACGAGTTGAAGAAGCAGTACACTATCGTCATCGTCACCCACAACATGCAACAGGCAGCGCGTGTCAGTGATAATACGGCTTTCTTCTATATGGGGCAGATGGTGGAGTTTGGAGATACCCGGAAGATATTTACGAATCCCGATAAGGTGGAGACGCAGAACTACATCACGGGACGCTTCGGGTAGCGGATTGTTCCATACAAGCAAAAATAAGTTGTACAAAAGTAATCTTAAAATAGAAACATTATGGTGAAGTTTATCGAATCTGAACTCGTCTTGCTGAAAAAGGAAATAGACGAAATGTGGACCCTGGTATATAATCAGCTCGACCGTGCAGGTGATGCCGTGCTTACGCTGGACCGGGAACTGGCCCAGCAGGTATTGGTGCGCGAACGTCGTGTCAATGCTTTCGAACTGAAAATAGACAGCGACGTGGAAGACATCATTGCCCTTTACAACCCCGTTGCCATCGACCTGCGCTTTGTGCTTGCCATGCTCAAAATCAATACGAACCTGGAGCGTCTGGGCGACTTTGCAGAAGGCATTGCCCGCTTTGCCCTCAACTGCCATGAACCGGCATTGGATACTGAGCTGGTCAAGCAACTCCGTCTCGAAGAGATGATAGCCCAGGTACTCTCCATGCTCGAACAGGCAAAACAGGCGCTTCAGGAGGAGAGCCAAGAACTGGCTACCGCCGTGTTTGCCAAGGACAATATGCTGGATGAAATCAATGCTGAGGCCACTGCCATTCTTGCCGACTACATCAGCCGGCATCCGGAGAGTGCACTCTCTTGTCTGAACCTGGTGAGCGTGTTCCGCAAATTGGAGCGCTCCGGCGACCACATCACGAATATTGCCGAAGAAATAGTGTTCTTTATCGACGCAAAAGTGTTAAAACATAGCGGGCAGACAGACGAACACTACTTAAATGATAAGAAATAAACAAAATTTTAGGATAATTTCAGTGTTTCATGGAAAATAGCCTTATATTTGTCCATTGAAAACGATTGCAGGTGTAGAAAAATGCTTTGAAATGATAATAAACTTAAATGATTTCTCAAAAAGATGTTATAAGACATGTTTTTTAATTTGGTTAGTATCACGAAAAGCGCCTATATTTGCATCGTTATCCTGAAAACAATCTTTTTACCTTAAAAAAAAACTAATACCTATTGAAAACTGAAAAAGGAGGCTTTGTGAAAAGCTTCCTTTTTTTTGTACCTATACGAAGGGCTTTTTGTATCTTTGCGCATATTAATAATAAATCGTGTATAACCTAAAAGTATATAGAACCATGTTTTCCGGAATAGTAGAAGAATGTGCCACATTGGTGGCGATGGTCAAAGACCAGGAGAATGTACATTTTACTTTCAAGTGTTCATTCGTCAGTGAATTAAAAATAGACCAAAGTGTGTCTCACAACGGTGTTTGCCTTACAGTAGTCAGTCTGACAGATGATACCTATACCGTGACGGCCATGAAGGAAACGCTGGACCGTTCCAATCTTGGCTTGTTGCAGGTGGGAGATGAAGTGAATGTGGAGCGTAGTATGATGATGAACGGCCGGCTGGATGGCCATATCGTTCAAGGACATGTGGACCAGACTGCCACTTGCATCGATATAAAGGATGCGGAAGGAAGCTATTACTTTACTTTCCGGTATGCTTTTGACAAGGAGATGGCAAAGCGCGGCTACATCACGGTAGACAAAGGCTCGGTAACTGTCAATGGTGTCAGCCTGACCGTGTGCAATCCCACCGACGATACTTTCCAGGTGGCCATTATTCCTTACACCTTTGAGCATACCAATTTCCATGCTTTCAAAGTGGGCAGTGTGGTGAATCTGGAGTTCGATATCATTGGTAAGTACATCAGCCGCATGATACAATATAAATAAGGTAACGGCACTATGGACGATTTCCTGCAATTAGTGGCATCCCGTCAGAGTGACCGTGCCTATGATATGACTCGTGCCGTGGAGCCTGAGAAATATCGGTGATTTACTTTTTAGACACAGATGACGCAGATGACGCGGATTTTTTTAATATTCCCATCCGCGTCATCCGCGTCTAAAAAATAATCAAAAAGAAAGCAGATACGGAGTTTCCGGAAAGACTTCCGCGTGCTTACAAATCCTTCAGCAGCACCTTGCTTGCATTCTTGTAGTATTCCTCCCGTGCCTTCAGCAATGCTCCCCATTGGTTGTTGAATTCATTTTCCTTATCAATTTTGAAATCTTCTGAGCCGTGCGTGTCCAGTTTGTCCAGTAGGAGGGCCACATTCATTTTGTTGATATCCATGGAAGGCTGGTAAGCGATGTCTTCACTCTTTTCATCGGTCACCACTTCATGTAGGAGGTTGATTTCCTGCAATTCATAAAGGGTTTCGTGTGTCAGCCGGATGGGAATCTGGCACTCTTCGGATATCTCTTCGGCTGTATAGGGCTGGACGTCTTGTTCAAAGCGCTTGGCTATGAGAGACATTATCAGGATGGAGATAAAATCGCGGTAGCGCCGGCTGATATTGCGCGCATCCTTGTCGAAGCTGAAGTTCCGGATATTCTGTCCGGCGTAGGTCAGTTCGGCACCGAATAGGCAGATGGTCCAGGATACCTGCAACCATAGCAGAAACATCGGAAGGGCGGCAAAACTACCATAGATGGCATTGTAACGGGAAACCCACAACTGGCTGCTGATGTAAAGGAATTGGAATGCCTGGTGTGCCGTACCTGCCAGAATACCGGATATGAGTGCGTGTTTCAGCTTGACCTTTGTATTCGGCATAAAGACGTACAGTGCTGTAAACATGAACCAGGTCAGCACGAAGGGGATGAGGCGCACCATAAACTTGCCGACGGGAGCCAGCAGGGTAAAGTCTTCGAGGTTCTTCACCATCGTACTCATGAAGATGGAAAGACCACCGGACACCACCAGCAGAATGGGCATCAGCAGAAGCATAGAGAAGTAATCCGTTATTTTGCGGTACATGCTGCGCGCCTTTTTCACCTGCCAGATGCGGTTGAAGGTGATTTCCATATTGTTGATTAGATTCAGGACTGTCCACAGCAACATAATCAGACCCACTCCGATGAATATTCCACTCTTGGTCTGAGACAAATACGAATTCACGAATTGCAGGATGACTTCCGTGGTTTCCGTAGGACCGCTGAAACCGTTGACAATCTGGCTTTCCATCAGATTATCGAATCCGAAACCGCGGGCTATGGCAAACAAAATGGCAAGAATAGGCACGATGGCAAGCAGCGTACTGTAAGTCAGCGCCGAGGCTTTGTTTACTATCCGGTCTTTGGTGAAGCGGTTGATGCAAAGATAAATCGTCTTGATGATATTGTATACGGAAAAGGTCGTTCGCGTGACTTCATCTTCCGTAATACGCCAGATGTCGTAGGTGAGGAATTTCCAAAGGGCAGCAATACGCTTGTTCATGCTATTATCTCGATTATCCATTGTCAATAAAAAAGCAGTCAGTCTGTAAGCCGGGTTCTGTTCTTCTGTTTCTGAAAAAGCCTAATTAGGAATTATCCATTCTTCATTATCCATTCTCCATTAAAGAAGTGTCTGTCATTTATCTGAGCCGCATGTCACCATACAAGCTTTAGCGGTCTACCCTCCGACATGGAGCGAGCAACTCTCATAACGTCGGTTTACATGACCTTACAACTCCCAAGACGCACAGCCCTTGTGTCGCCACAAGACTGGTAGGCTCTTACCCCACCTTCTCACCCTTACCGTAGCCCAAGGGCGACGGCGGTTATTTTCTTCTACGTTACTCTACCCTCACGGACAGCTTTCTGTTAGGAAGT